>Ga0208825_1001775_pt1 | contig 15523 bp, 10 predicted proteins | sample AD_UKC113_MetaG_FD_184450 | JGI IMG/M metagenome (GOLD analysis project Ga0208825, IMG submission 184450) | Active sludge microbial communities of municipal wastewater-treating anaerobic digesters from Hong Kong - AD_UKC113_MetaG (SPAdes)... | ecosystem: Engineered > Bioreactor > Anaerobic >...
AGAATTGTTCTACCACTGGAAAATGGGAATACATCCGACGATTGGATAACAAGAGCCGTATGATGGGAGACTATCACGTACGGTTCTGTGAGAAGCTCGGGGTGAAAGTCCCCGGGTTTACTCGACCTGATCCGCACATGGTATGTCTAACTAAGAAGTAGTACAATCATTTAAAACCGGTTGAAAAAGTTGAAAAACTTTAAAAAGTGCAAAAACTGTATAAACTTTTTCAACCACGATAGGGGTGATTGTATGAATACACAAATGATAGCAAAAGAATACCGGCTAAGTCAATGGGCAGAAATAATAAAAGCCAGGAACGAGAGCGGGAAAAGTATCAAGAAGTTCTGTGAAGATGCAGGAATAAGTAAACACACATATTTTTATTGGCAGCGAAAATTAAGGGAAGAGGCCTGCAATGAACTAATAATATCAGAGGAGTTCACAAATAACGTACCTAGTGGATGGGTTAAACTAAACCCGGAAAAACCACAATATACAGATAACAGCATATCTATAGAAATCAATGGTTGCCATATTACTGTAAAGGAAAATACCGATCTGAAGATGTTAAAAAGTGTCTGTGGGGTGCTTAAAACACTATGATTAAGTTTAGTGAAAAGCCGGTATATTTATGCTGTGGACCGACAGACATGAGAAAATCGATAAATGGGTTGATGGCACTGGTAAAAGAGGTTTTTTCTCTAGATCCCTTTTCGGATGCTTTGTTTGTATTCTGTAATCGGAACCGTGACAGGATAAAGATCCTGGAATGGGACGGAGATGGATTTTGGTTGTATTTCAAGAGGTTGGAGCGAGGGCATCTGCACTGGCCTGTCATAGGAGAAGAAACCATTATGAATCTTAATGCAAAAGAACTAGCCTGTTTAATTGAGGGTGCGAAACTGGAAAAGAAGATAAAAAGGGAAGAGATTTTTGAGAGGCAAATATTGTGAAACTAAAGGGATAAAAAATCCCGAAAAGCATTGATTTTGTGCGGTTTTCATGATAAAATATATCTATGAAAAAACAAAAGATGCCAAGAGAAAAACTAATTAGTATAATTGAAGAACAGGATAAAAGAATTGCTGAATTAGAGAAGATGGTAGAATGGTTCAAGACGCAATTCCATCTTGCAAAGCATAAGCAATATGGCGTGTCCAGTGAAAAGACACACCTAAATCAGATGACATTGTTCAATGCATCGGAAACCACTGCTGATTCAACCCAGGAGATGTCTAAGATAACTGAAGTCAAGGCACATTACCGTAAACGTACACGTCTTACTACAGATAAGCTTCCCGAGGATTTACCTGTTGAGATAATTGAGCATGAACTTCCTGAGAAGGACAGGAGCTGCCCGGAATGTGGCAGCGGTATGCACACAATGGGTAAAGAAACCCGTGAGGAGATTAAGCTCATTCCTGCAAAGGTTGTAATATTAAGACATGTACGACATATTTACGCATGCCGGAACTGCGAAGCTACGTCGGATCATGTACCGATAGTAAAAGCAGACATGCCGGAGCCTGTAATCAAGGGTGGCTTTGCTTCACCGGAAACCATAGCACATATAGCGGTACAAAAGTTTATGATGGCATCGCCCTTATACCGTCAGGAACAGGAATGGAAACAATACGGCATTCTGTTGTCAAGGCAGACTATGGCAAACTGGCTGATTAAAGCAAAGGACTGGCTTGAGCCTTTATATGAAAAGATGAAACAAAGGCTTCTGGAGCACGAGGTTTTACATGCAGATGAAACAACGGTACAGGTGTTAAAAGAGCCCGGAAAGGCGGCCCAGTCGAAAAGCTACATATGGTTATACCGAACGAGCGGTGAAGCAGAAAAACAGATTGTACTTTATGATTATCAGCCCGATAGGAAGTATAACCGGCCGAGGGAGTTTTTAGAAGGATTCAGTGGTTATTTACATACTGATGGGTATGAGGCCTATCATAGACTGCCGGATAACATAATAGTAGTAGGATGTCTGGCTCATCTTCGGCGAAAATTCTGTGAGGGTCTAAAAATTCTGCCGAAGGAAAAACAAAAAGAATCTCAACTTTTGAAAGGTGTTGAATATTGTGATGAACTGTTCCGGTATGAGCGGGAATTTGCCTTGCTGACACCAAAGGAACGGTTTGAGAGAAGACAGTTGTTGTCAAAGCCTCTGTTCGATGAATTTTACAGTTGGATGGAAGGCTTATGTGTGCTGCCCAAAAGTATGCTGGGCAGGGCGATACGATATGCCCGTGAGCAGAAAAAATATATAGAAAGATATTTAATGGACGGACGTCTTGAAATCAGTAACAACCGAGCCGAAAGAAGCATAAAACCTTATGTTCTGGGAAGAAAAAATTGGTTATTCTGTAACACACCTGCGGGAGCGAGAGCCAGTGCTGTATATTACAGCATAATTGTAACTGCAATGGAAAACGGGTTGAATCCTTATCAATACTTAACTTGGGTATTCACACAAATGCCGAATCTGGGGAAGCGCGGCTATGCAGCAACGGTTGATGAATTATTGCCGTATAGTGCTGCTTTACCTGAAAAAGTATATGTACCTACGCCTAAAAAAGAACCGGAAAAGTACGCTTGGGAGGAAGAAGAGGAATGAAAAAAGGAAAACACACATCGTTTATGATAGATTTTATTAAAGATTTCATAGAGGGAGAAATGGACAGCTATTTTTTCAAATTGGATTATGACGCTTATGTAATAGAGCATTTTCCCTATATGGAAAATGAGAATCCGATACTAGCGGAACGTTTTGTCAACACCGTTGATTATACATATGAAAATATTGTTGATCGGGAATTAACTGATGAAGAATTCAGAACTAAAATATCAGTTGCTTTTGATAGATGGCTAGGGAAAACAGAATGAAGCACGTTTTAGTATGATGTCCTATTCTAATTGACGCTTACTTTTAGACAATATACACGTCATTTATATTACAGTTTTATACTTAAGCCTGTACAATTTTTTTATTAATAGGTATAATTAAAATATCAAAAAAGTGGACCAGAAAGAAGGAAAAGTATGGCTGTAGAGTTACAATATAAATCCACAATTAAATCAAGACCGTTTCTTTTCAGGGAAACGAAAAAGGCTGCAGAACTTATAAATAAAGGGTTTAAGGAATTTGAGATAAAGGAAAAGGCAAAAAAAGATAACATATTTCAGGTAAACACAGAAACGCGCAGAAGCGAAATTGCGTCAATAGTGCTTCAGAGATTAAAGGCTGTTGATGATTTTTTGATTGATAAAATAGTAATCGGTGATATAGAAACCAGCAAGCAGATAGTTATCTACTCTATTATGAAGACTGACAGATTATTCTTTGAATTTATGTATGAGGTTTTTAGAGAAAAGATATTGCTTCGGGATTTTACATTGCAGGATAAGGATTTTAATCTATTTTTTAATAGAAAGAAAGAACAAAGCGAACGGGTGGCCTCATGGGATGACTACACTTTCTATAAATTGAAACAGGTATATATTCGTATCCTGTTTGAGGCTGGTTTTATAAAAGACCAAAAAAATGACAGGGAAGTTGTTAAGCCAATTATTGAAGAAGAAGTGGTTCATCATCTTAAAGAGATTGGAGATATAAAATACCTTAATGCACTGATGGGAGAGATATAAGTGAAAACTATTTACCAAAGGCTTGATGAAATCATACAGCGGATTACGAAAGAATCATTTAGAGAAAATACAGGACTTGGGAATGAAATAGGATACTATATATTCGATTATGAACCAAGGTATGAAATGCTTGTGAGAGAGCATGTGCGTTTTCTTAAACAGAAGATTAATGACGGAGATTATGGTTTTCATATAAAGGAATTTGACTTGTATGAAATAATGTTGGAACTTCTTGAAACAAAAGGTTACCTTGAGAAGAACTTTAAGATGGAACAGGTAAAGGGTAGTGAATTTGTATTTAATGCTACAAAAAGAGCATTAAGACTTACTGAGAAAGATGACCTTATTATTCAATATATAAGGGAGAGGGTAGTAAAAGGAGACGTAGTATTTATAACCGGTGTGGGGAAGGTATGGCCGATTATACGCTCACATACGGTATTAAATAACCTTCATCAGGTTTTGGACGAAGTACCTGTTATTATGTTTTTTCCGGGAGTATATGATGGACTCGAACTGGTACTTTTTGAAGAAATTAAGGATGACAACTATTATAGAGCATTTAAGTTAGTGGATAGATATTAGTGGAAATTAGGTTCATAAAATGGGGGAGGGTCTAAACATGTTAATAAAAGATATGTTTAAAAAACCTATTGATAGAGATATCAAGGGTGTAATTAAGGTTGGCCAGGACGATGACAGCAATGTACAACAGGAACTTGAAGAATATGTTGTCACAAGAGAATTGGCAAAGCATTTTGACACTTTCTTTGAAGCATACAAAAAAGGAATAGTAGGTACTACTGACAAAATGGGAGTTTGGATTTCTGGTTTCTTTGGGAGCGGTAAATCCCATTTTCTCAAAATACTTTCCTATCTTCTTGAGAACAGAGAAGTTGAAGGAAAAAGAGCAATTGAATATTTCAACGACAAGATACAAGACAATATGGTTCTAGCCGATATGAAACTGGCCGGGGACACTTCAGCAGATGTAATTCTATTTAACATAGATTCCAAGAGTGATTCCGATTCAAAAGCCAATAAAGATGCCATAGTAAAAGTATTTAATAAAGTATTTAATGAAATGCAGAGTTTTTGTGGCTCTATGCCCTGGATAGCAGACTTGGAAAGACAGATGGTAATAGATGGGGTATATGAGGATTTTAAAAAGACCTTTAAAGATATATCAGGAAAGGAATGGGTAGATGCAAGGGAGGATTTCTACTATGAAGAAGATGCCATTGTAGAAGCCCTGTCTAAAAGTACTAAGATGAGTCCTGAGGCAGCCAGGAATTGGTATGCGAAAGCCGAGGAAAATTATACTTTAAGCGTTGAGAAGTTTTCCAGAAGGGTAAGGGAATATATTGAAAGGAAAGGAAAAAACCATCATGTTATTTTCCTGGTAGACGAAATCGGGCAATATATCGGAGATAACTCCCAGTTGATGCTCAATCTCCAAACCGTTGTAGAAGATTTGGGAACCGAATGCGGCGGCAAAGCCTGGGTTATTGTTACAAGCCAGCAGGATATTGATTCCGTTACAAAAGTAAAAGGCAATGACTTCTCCAAGATTCAGGGCAGGTTCAATACACGTCTTAGCCTTTCCAGCGCTAATGTTGACGAAGTAATCAGAAAAAGAATCCTTTTAAAGGAGGATGTAGCAAAGGATACATTAGAACTCCTTTATGAGAATAAAAATTCCATACTTAAAAACCTTATTACCTTCTCAGCAGATACTCCGGAGAAAAAGGTATATAAGGATAGTGAGGATTTTGCAGAAAGTTATCCCTTTATCCCATACCAATTTTATCTATTGCAGCAGGTGTTGACTTCTATAAGGATACACGGGGCGTCAGGCAAGCACCTGGCAGAAGGTGAAAGGTCTATGATTAGTTCCTTCCAGGAGTCTGCCATAAAATATATGAACCACGAAGAAGGGACTCTCATACCCTTTTCAGCCTTTTATGACACCATAGAAGCCTTCCTTGATTCCAATATAAGGACGGTTATTATCCATGCCCAGGAAAACGATAATCTGAATGACTTTGATGTAGAACTTTTAAAAGTTCTCTTTATGATTAAATATGTTAAGGAGATTCCTGCAAACATAGAGAATCTGGCTACCCTTATGGTAACTCATATAGACGAGGATAAGATAGACCTCAAAAAGAAAATAGAAGAATCTCTAAAAAGGCTGGTAAAGGAAACCCTTGTCCAAAAAAACGGAGACCAATATATCTTTCTTACCCATGAAGAGCAGGATATCAATAGGGAAATAAAGAACATCAGTGTGGATTTGGGAGAGGTAATTCAGAAAGTTTCCGAAATCATCTTTGAGGAAATCTATCCAGATAAGAAGTATAAATATTCTTCAAGGTACAACTTTAATTTTAACCAGGTTGTAGACGATAGATTTTTCAGGGGCAACCAGGGAAATGATATAGGTCTTAAAATTATTACACCCTACTATGATACTGGAGTAGAACTTACAGATAATGAACTTAAACTAATGTCTATGCGGGAAAACAATTTAATTGTTAAACTTCCCAATGATACTACTTTCCTTGACGAAATGGAGGAAGTATTGAAAATTGAAACCTTCCTGCGTAGAAAAGGAGGAACTTCCCTTACTCAGAAGATTGAAGAAATCAAGGACAGAAAAAGAAGGGAACTTGTTGAACGCAAGGAGAGGGTAAAATTCCTTCTGACTGAAGCCATCAGGAATGCGGATATGTATGCCAATTCCCAGAGGCTTGAGGTTAAGGAAAAGCACCCTGTTGACAGGATAAATGACGGGTTTAAGTTGCTTATTGAAGGAATATATACGAAACTTGGTTATATTACATACTTTACTACCACCAAAGACTTATACGATATATTTGCAGATAATGAACAGATTACATTAAATGGTGTTGAAGCCCCAAATAAACTAGCCCTTGATGAAATGGCAGGCTATATAGAAAGAAATACCACAAGAAGTATTCCTGTAACCATGAAAACAATCCTTGGTATATATGGAAAAGCCCCTTATGGATGGCTTGAGGAGGATATTGAATGGCTGGTTGCCAAACTATTTAAGGCACAGGAAGTGAAACTGCAATTAAATAGCCAGTACCTCGATGTTCAGGAAAGGGAGATTGTCAAATATCTGACCAAGAGAGATTATGCCGACAGGCTCCTTATTGAAAAAAGGATAAAGGTGCCTGCACACCAGATTAGTAGTGCCAGGGAACTGTGCAAGGAACTGTTCAATATTACTGCTGTCCCTTCTGATGAGGATGGACTCATGAAGAGGTTTAAAGACCTGGCAAGGGATGAAATTGCAAAAATTAATGAATTGCTGGTTTACTACAAACAGTCCAAATATCCTGGACAGGATATTTTAGAGGAAGGAAAGAAAACATTAGAAAAGGTTTGCAAAATCAATGATGCAAAAGAATTTTACGATGAACTTCAAAGAGAGAAAGATGTACTTCTGGATTATGCTGATGATTCCGTAGATGTTAAGAAATTTTTTGACAGCAACCAGAAGGACTTCTTTGACAAGGCGGTTCACAAGATAAATGTATACAACAGCAACAAGACCTATGTATTGGATAAAGAAGTCATAGACCTGGTAGCACAAATGCAGAAAATTGTTGAAAGCCGTGAACCATATTCCGATATTCATAAATTGCCCGGCCTTATTGACAAGTTTGTGTCCAGGTTTACAGAACTGCTGGAAGAGGAGTGCAAACCTGTAAGACAGGTGATTGAGAGTGATTACAGCAAGGTTCTTGAGGAATTGGACAAGTACGAATTAAAACCTATACTTTTTGACAGGTTCAAAGCGAGATACGATGACCTCTTAAGCAGGTTGGAGCATGCCAATAACTTCTATGAAGCCATAGCAATGAAAGAGGAAAGCGACAGGCTTAAATTAAGGTGCTTTGATGAGATTGCTGAGGAACTTGCAAAAAGGAAGCCTGCTGAACCTCTAACAACACCTGAAGAACCGGACAAGCCAACAGTAATAAACGACCCGCCGAGGAAGTATAAAAAGACAGTAAACATCAGTATTGCCAACATCCTGCATGGCGCAAAAAGTATTGAGAGTGAAGCCGACATAGAGGATGTTGTAAATGAAATAAGGAACAGGCTAAAAAGAGAGTTGAAAGACGACGTTATTATTAAACTTGTATGATGGAGGCAGTGACATGGATAAAACAGCAATAAAAAATTTTGCAGTATGGGCGAGAAAGAAACTTATTGAAGATATAAAGCAGAAGGCTTATGAGATAGGAATAAGCGAGAAGGAAATAAAAGAGCCACAAGTCTCTACATCCGACACAATGATAATAGGAGACAGGACCTTGAATAAGGCGGAAATGGAACAGAGAAAGAGCCTGGTGTCGAGGATAAAGGAAAAAGGATTTAACAATGTGATAGAGGAAGTGGCATATACCTGGTTTAATAGGTTTATTGCCTTGCGTTTCATGGAAGTCAATGAATATCTTCCTACAGGAGTCAGAGTGTTGTCATCTATTGAACCAGGCAAGAAGGAGCCAGATATTATTAAGGAAGCACTTAATATCGACCTTGATATAGACAGAGAACTAGTGTATAGATTGCAGGATGGCAATGATACTGAGACCCTCTACAGATATCTTCTTGTAAAGCAGTGCAATGCCTTAAAAGAAATCCTTCCGGGACTATTTGAAAAGATTGAGGATTACACTGAAATCCTTCTGCCTTCAAACCTCCTTGGAGAAGGTTCCGTTATAAGGCGGTTGGTAGATGATATACCTGAGGAGGATTTCAAAGAACAGGTTGAAATCATTGGTTGGATGTATCAGTACTACATCTCAGAGAAGAAAGATGAGGTATTTGAAGGGCTTAAGAAGAACATAAAGATAACAAAGGAAAATATTCCTGCTGCAACTCAATTGTTTACTCCTGACTGGATTGTTAAATATATGGTGGAAAACTCCTTAGGGCGCCTGTGGTTGGAAGGGCATCCTGATGAAGAATTGAGAAGCAAATGGAAGTACTACCTTGAGGAAGCAGAGCAGGAACCTGAAGTTCAGAAACAGTTGGAAGAAATAAGGGCTAAAAGCAGGGATATTAGACCAGAAGATATTAAGGTGCTGGACCCTGCTATGGGCAGCGGACATATTTTGGTGTATGCCTTTGATGTGCTTTATGATATCTACAAGAGTGCGGGATATTCCGAAAGGGATATTCCAAGGCTTATTCTTGAAAACAACTTGTACGGACTGGATATTGACGACAGGGCGGGTCAACTTGCTTATTTTGCTGTTATGATGAAAGCAAGGAGCAAAAGCAGAAGGATTTTCAGGGAAAACATAAATATAAATGTATGCGCTATACAGGAAAGCAATGGTTTTCCTAAAGAGGCTATAGACTATCTTGTAAATCCCGAGGAGACCGAAATAGAGAAGCGGATACACAGAGAGGATGTAGAATATCTTATAAATGTATTTTATGATGCCAAAGAGTACGGGTCTATACTTGAAGTAAAGCCTATTGATTTTGATGCTATTGAGAGAAGATTGGAAGAGATAAGGAATGGAGGAACACAGGATTTAATTGAGTATCAGTATAGGAATATAATCCTTGAGAAAATACCAGCATTGGTTAAACAGGCAAGGATTATGAGTCAAAAGTATGACGTTGTAGTAACTAATCCGCCGTATATGGGCAGTAGGAAAAGCATGAATAGCAAAGTTAAAAAGTTTACAGAAAGAAATTATCCAAATGCGAAAGCAGATTTATATGCTTGCTTTATTGAAAAATGCTTAGAACTAACTATTGCTAATAGTTATGTTGGTATGGTTACTCAACAATCATTTATGTTTACAGATGACTTTAAAAACCTAAGACAAAGTCTACTAGATTCAATTAATTTCATTAATATGTTGCATTTAGGCCCGGGCGCATTTCCTGAAATTGGTGGTGAAGTAGTACAAACAACTACATTTGTAATTAGAAAAAATTTGATTTCAGATTATAAAGGTAAATTTATAAGACTGGTAGATATAAATAGCGAAGATAAAGAAAAGAACCTTAAAAATAAGATGTTACATTATTTTAAATATACTAATGATGATTTCAAACAAATAGAAGGTTCTCCTATATCATATTGGATAAGCGAAAGAATGAAAAAAACGTTTATAGTTGGCGAAAAATTTGAAAATATCGGTGTACCAAGACAGGGTCTAGCAACTGGAAATAATGATGCTTTTATAAGATTATGGCATGAAGTAGACTATAATAATATAGGATTAAACTGCAAAAATATTGATGAGTTTCATAGTTTAAATAAACTGTATGTACCTTATAATAAAGGTGGGAAACAACGAAAGTGGTATGGAAATAACGAGTTTATACTAAAGTTTGATAAGAAAAATTATGAAATATTGGCTAATCAAGGTAATAATTTGCCATCAAGACAGTATTACTTTAGGAAATGTATTACTTGGTCTGATATTTCTGGGAGGAACTTTGCGGGTAGATATTGTAATTATGGATTTGTATTTGATGTAAAAGGGTCAAGTGGATTTCCCAAAGAAGAGAATATCTATTTTATTTTATCATTATTAAATTCGAAATTAGTTCCAAGATATATTGACGTACTTAATCCAACATTAACTACTCAAGTAGGAGATTTAAAAAGGATTCCAGTTATTAATGTAAATAGTTTACAAAAAGAAATTATAAATTCATTATCGAAAGAAAATGTAATAATTGCTCGTGCCGATTGGGACTCTTTCGAAACTTCTTGGGATTTCAAGAAGCACCCACTATTTACACATAAAAGCAATAGCAACAGTATAGAACAAGCCTTCAACAACTGGGTTGTCTTCACTGAAAAGCAGTTTAATCAACTAAAAGCCAATGAAGAGGAACTAAACCGCATATTCATCGAAATATACGGTTTGCAGGATGAACTTACTCCTGAAGTTGAAGACGAGGATATAACCATCAGAAAAGCCGACAAAGTAAGAGATATCAAGTCCTTTATCTCCTATGCAGTAGGCTGTATGTTTGGCCGATACTCAATTGATGCAGATGGTCTTATTTATGCTGGTGGAGATTTTAAGGATAAGTGGAAGTATGAAGACGGGCAATGGAAAGTAAGAAAGATAGTAAAAGATGAAGGAGGTAAGGTAGTTGAGGATACATGGGTAGATGCTACTTTTGTGCCTGATATGGATAATGTTCTGCCCATTACCGATGACGAATATTTCGAGGATGATATTGTCAGCAGGTTTATTGAGTTCCTAAAGGTCACATTTGGTGAGGATACTTTGGAAGAAAACCTCGACTACATTGCCGATACATTAGGAAGAAAATCCTCCGAAACAGCAAGGCAGGCTATAAGAAGATACTTCCTCAAGGATTTCTACAAGGACCATGTACAGGTATACCAGAAAAGACCTATCTACTGGCTCTTTAATTCTGGTAAGCAGGACGGTTTTAAAGCCCTCATCTATATGCACCGCTATGACGAGTTTACAGTAGCAAGGGTGAGGACTGACTACCTGCATAAGTTACAAAAATCCTATGAAGCGGAGATTAAGAGGCTGGATATTATTATTGATTCCAATGTATCTCAAAGAGAGAAAACCAATGCAAGAAAGAAAAAAGAAAAGATACTAAAACAGATGGAAGAATGTTTGCAGTATGACCAGGTAATCGCTCATGTTGCAAACCAGAGGATAAAGATAGACTTGGACGATGGTGTAAGTGTAAATTATTCTAAGTTCCAGGGTATTGAGGTACCTCAGGGAGAAGGCAGGAAGCCATTGAAAGCGGATTTGCTGGCAAAAATTTAGTTAACAGGAGGTTTTCATATGACTATAGATGAAATAAAGGAGATAATCCAGAATGGGGAAAATTCGTATATTGAGTTCAAAGAAGAGGAAATAAAAGCAAAAGAACTGGCGGAGGAGATTGTTGCCTTTTCCAATTCAGAAGGAGGTATGATTCTTATTGGGGTTGATGATGAAGGAAATATAAAAGGGGTAAAAGATGATAAGATAGAAGAAACGGTGATGAATATATGCAGAAATAATTGTATTCCTCATATTATTCCTTTGTATGAAAGCATAGAAGTAGAAGGGAAGAGGATTGCGGTTATTACTGTCCCTAAGGGACTTAACAAGCCATATTATACTGCTGACCATAAATATTATGTACGGGTGGGTACCACAAAGAGGATTGCATCAAAGGAGGAATTGCTGCGGCTTTTTGAGGCAGGCGGAAGTTTCCATTTTGATATTTCTCCCGTTGAAGGAACATCTATCAAAGATTTAAACATCGATATTATTAGAGATTACTTTATGAAGTATAACACATTTGATTTGTTTGAAGAGCCTGAGGAATCTGTAGAAAGGATACTGGTAAATGCAGACATCCTTAAAGAGGCTGATGGCAGAAAACTCTGTACTGTTGGGGGACTGCTGGTATTTGGCAAAAAACCTGAAAAGTACCTTCAACAGAATGGAGTGAGTTTTGCTCATTTTAAAGGCAATGAAATCACTGATGAATTAATTGATAAAAAGATAATAACTGGAAGAATTCAGGATATTGCGGAACAATTGATGGTTGTGATAAAAAATAACATGCTTATCCCGTCGGTAATCAATGGCTTGAAAAGGGAAGACAAGGAAGAATACCCTGCAGTTGTTATGAGGGAAGCCATTGTAAACTCGCTGGTGCACAGAAATTACAGTATCAGCGGGTCTAAAATAAGGATTCTTATGTATGATGACCGTATAGAGTTTAGAAGCCCGGGAAGGCTTCCTAATACGGTAACAATAGAGAAGATGAAGATAGGGGTTTCCTATGCCCGAAACCCTTTCCTTGTTAAGTACATGGAAAATATGAGATATATTGACCAGTTGGGAAGAGGTATACCAATGATACTTAAAAAAATGAAAGAAGCAGGGGCAAAAGAACCTTTGCTCATGGAGCAGGGAGAAGAGTTTGTTTTGACAATATATAAAGCATAAATAATTGTCTGTTGATGAGGGCATGAATTATTAATTTTTATAGTAAATAGGTGATTTTAATGGAATTAACTCAGGTAAAAATGCTTCTTGAAGATACTTTTAATAAAGAATTGAGTGAAGGGAAGAAACGGCATATTGTTTTCTGGTATGACGGTGATGGGGAATTCAAGGAAGATATAGATGAACTAAATCTTGAAAATGCAAAGATAATTAAATTAAGTAAAAATAGTTATTTTTATGTGAAATATCAATTGGAGAAGGTAGATATGGATTCTAACTATCTTCTCTATGCTCCTTTTAAGAAACCGTCCCCAAAAGAGAATTACTTACTGGATATACTAAAATACAGTATAGAATTTTCTACTGACAAGGCTACTATCATCATGAGAGACTTGAATCTTTCGGATGACAGTTTAAAGAGCGTGTTTAGGAAATATATAAAGTTCTTTAACAAAAAGGACAGAGAAAAGATTTTTAAAGGATATGAAATAGAAAGGTACACAGAAGAAACAGTGGATTTAGCAGTGCTATCGGCATTGTGCAGACTGCCTTATCCGGATTTTGATGAAGTTTTAAGGGTACTTTTGACGGAAGAAGATTTGGAGAACAACAAGTACCTGGGGGCTATCGAGAAGTTTGGAAGATTAGACGTACTCTGGAAATATGCTGATAAGTACTATGGATATAGTGATAAGGAACCTACTCTCGAAAAACTGGCCGTATTCATGCTGGTTACAAATGTTGCATATTGCCTTAACGGTGAATTGCCTGATACATGGAGAAAATATATTTCTTCAAGAAAGACTGACTGTGTGGTATTCTTGAGCAACTTCATGAACAATTCCCTTTACTCTTCTGCTTATGACAGATTGGCATACAGCATGGAATGGAAACTAAAAGTACATGAGTACATCGATAAATGGGAAATAGAGGAATATATCAACTGTGACACTTTCAAAGCCTTTGACGAAGCAATTATAAAGAAACTCAAAGAGCAACTGATTTCTGATATAGGAGAATTTGAAAGGTACAGGGATATTATTCAAGCCAGAAGGACAAAGCACTGGTACAATTTGTTTAAATCGGAATATGAATGTATCTACTGGGCTATCGAATTATTTGACTGCTGGAAGGATGTTAGCCAGGATATACGGCAGTATACCCCTTTAGAGTTTATTAAAAAATATACGGAGCAGTATTATAAACTGGATACTGCTTACAGAAAATTCTATACTTCTTTTGACAGGCTGCAAAACAAGGAACTGCTGGTAGAATTAAGGGATAAGGTTGAAAATACCTATGTTAACGGTTATCTGAATACACTTTCCATTAAGTGGTCTGATAGTCTGGAAACTTTAAATGGAAATTGGACAATTCCCGGTATGATTATGCAGAAGGACTTTTATAATGCGTACATAAAACCATTTAAAAATCGTAGAGAAAGGGTATTTGTTATTATTTCAGATGCGCTTAGATATGAGGTAGCCAGAGAGTTTTGTGATATTCTCAACAAAGAAAGGAAAGGGTCTACGGAAATTGAATATATGCAGGGCTGTATCCCATCCAGTACCCGTTTGGGCATGGCATCCCTTTTACCTCATAAATCTATTACAATAGATGAGGATTATAAGGTATGTGTAGACGGCATATCTTCAGAAGGAACGGATAACAGGAATAAAATTCTAAATAATTATAGCCAGGAGTCAATAGCAGTACAGTTTGTTGATGTCATTGATATGAAGCGTGATGATATGCGTAAAACTTTTGGCGGGAAGGAATTAATATATATCTATCATAATACGATTGATGCCAGAGGGGACAACAGCAAAACCGAAAGAGAAGTTTTTGACGCGGTGGAGGAAGCATTTAAAGAATTAATGCTGTTAATAAATAATCTTGTAAATAATGTTACAGCAACAAATATCATTATTACTGCCGACCACGGATTTATATATAAACGTGGAAACCTTATGGAAAGCGATAAAATATCAAAAGGTTCTATTGAAGATGCTTATGAAAACAGACGTTTTGTATTAAGTACAAATGCTTTAGAATTGGATGGCACTTTAACCTTTGATATGGAGTATTTGCTTGGACCTGATACCAGCCTTAAATATATTTCTCCAAGGGGAGTAAACAGATTTAAAGTGCTGGGGACGGGAGCCAACTATGTGCATGGTGGTACATCCTTGCAGGAGATTCTTATTCCTGTAATTAAGTTTAAAAATGATAGAAGTAAGGATAGTAAAAATGAAGTGACAAAAGTTGATGTAAAACTTACAAGCATAACCAGAAAAATAACCAACACCATATCCTATTTAGAATTCTTCCAGACCGAGAAGATAGAGGATAAGCGTGTTCCATTGAGGCTTAAAGTGTACTTTGCAGATGAAGATGGCAACCGCATATCCAATGAAAATATAATTATTGCCGATAGCAAGTCTGAAACTTATGAGGACAGAAGTTTCAGAGAAAAGTTTGTATTAAAAAACAGAAAGTATGACAAAACCAAAAAGTATTATCTTATCATGGAAGATGAAGAGGAAACAGTAGAAAAGATATATGATAAAATACCGTTTATTATCGATATAGCAATATCCAATGATGACTTTGGGTTTTAACAAATGGTTGAAAGGAGGCCAATATGAAGAAGTATATTAAGAGGTTATTGGGAATAGATGAAATTCTGAAGAATATTGAAGAAATCAAGTCAGAAATTAAAAACCAACCAGAAGAGGAAAAGGAACTAAATAATTCATTACAGTTTGTAAATCCAATTGATAATAAACCATTCTTACATGTAGAGTCTTTAATTGATAGTCCAAATAAGTACGAAACAAAAAGTTTAAGAC
>Ga0208825_1001776_pt1 | contig 15523 bp, 13 predicted proteins | sample AD_UKC113_MetaG_FD_184450 | JGI IMG/M metagenome (GOLD analysis project Ga0208825, IMG submission 184450) | Active sludge microbial communities of municipal wastewater-treating anaerobic digesters from Hong Kong - AD_UKC113_MetaG (SPAdes)... | ecosystem: Engineered > Bioreactor > Anaerobic >...
TAGCGCTGGGCCACCTGTTCGGCGGTCTGCAGCATGCTCCAGTAGATCTCGGGCTTCTTGGCCTGCAGGGCCGGGTCGAAAATCATGTGCTTGTTCATCTCCTGCTGCACGCAGGAGATGCTCTCGACGCCACCGGCGACGAACACATCGGCCTCGCCGGCGATCACGCGCTGCGAGGCCAGCGCGATGGTTTGCAGGCCCGAAGAGCAAAAGCGGTTGACGGTGGTGCCCGAGGTGGTGACGGGGCAGCCGGCCATCAGCGCGATCTGGCGCGCGATGTTCATGCCGGTGGCGCCTTCGGGGTTGGCGCAACCCATGATGACGTCGTCCACCGCGGCGGCCTCGATGCCCGCGCGCTGGATGGCGTGCTGTACCGCGTGGCCGCCCAGGGTGGCGCCGTGGGTCATGTTGAAGGCGCCTTTCCAGCTCTTGGCAAGCGGGGTGCGGGCGGTGGAGACGATGAGGGCGGATGTCATGGATTACTCCTGGTTTGATAGCTGCCGGCGCTGGATGGGTGGTCGCCAGAGGCCGAAATGATTTGAATTTGCGAAGGGGGCACTGCGGCCCTCACCCCTGCCCTCTCCCTGCAGGGAGAGGGAGGAATACCGGGCATCTTCAGCCGAAGGTCTTGCCTTCAGCGGCCAGCTTGGTGATCAGCGCGGCCGGTTGCCAGAACTGAGCGTCGTCCAGCGGGTTGCGGGCAAAGCGCTTCATGCTTTCAGCCACGTTGAACAGGCCCACCTGGCTGGCGTACTGCATGGGGCCGCCGCGCCACAACGGAAAGCCGTAGCCCGTCAGGTACACCATGTCGATGTCGCTGGCCTTGCTGGCGATGCCGTCCTCCAGGATGCGCGCGCCCTCGTTGACCAGCGAATACACCAAGCGCTGCACGATCTCTTGGTCGCTGATGGTGCGCGGCGTGATGCCCAGATCCTGGCGGTGCTTGGCCACCATGTCCTCCACCAGCTTGCTGGGGATGGCGTCGCGCTTGCCGGGTTGGTAGTCGTACCAGCCGGCGCCGGTCTTCTGGCCGAAGCGGCCCAGCTCGCACAGAAGATCGGCCGTCTTGCTGTACTTCATGTCCGGCTTTTCGACGTAGCGGCGCTTGCGGATGGCCCAGCCGATGTCGTTGCCCGCCAGGTCGCCCATGCGGAAGGGGCCCATGGCAAAGCCGAACTTCTCGATGGCCTTGTCCACCTGCGCGGGCGTTGCGCCCTCCTCGATCAGAAAGCCCGCCTGGCGGCTGTATTGCTCGATCATGCGGTTGCCGATGAAGCCGTCGCACACGCCCGAGACCACCGCGGTTTTCTTGATCTTCTTGGCGATCTGCATCACCGTGGCCAGCACGTCCTTGGCGGTCTTGGCGCCGCGCACGACTTCGAGCAGCTTCATCACGTTGGCAGGGCTGAAGAAGTGCATGCCCACCACGTCCTGCGGCCGCTTCGTGAAGGCGGCGATCTTGTCCACGTCCAGCGTGGAGGTGTTGCTGGCCAGGATCGCGCCGGGTTTGGCGACTTCGTCCAGCTTCTTGAACACCTGCTCCTTGACACCCAGCTCCTCGAACACGGCTTCGATGATGAGGTCGGCTTCTTTCAGGTCGTCATAGCTCAGCGTGGTCTTGAGCAGGGCCATGCGCTGCTCATACTTGTCCTGCTTGAGCTTGCCCTTCTTGACCTGCGCCTCGTAGTTCTTGCTCATCACCTCGACGCCGCGGTTCAGCGCTTCCTGCTTCATCTCCAGCATGGTGACCGGAATGCCGGCATTGAGGAAGTTCATCGTGATGCCGCCACCCATGGTGCCGGCGCCGATGACAGCCACTTTCTTGATCTCGCGCGGCTGCACCTCGGGGCCCACGTCGGGGATCTTGCTGGCCGCGCGCTCGGCGGCAAACACGTGGCGCAGCGCCTTGCACTCGGGCGTCTGCATCAGGGCGAGGAAGATCTCGCGCTCCTTGGCCAGTGCGTCGTCGAACTTGTATTTGGTGGCGTTTTCGACCGCGTCCACGCACTTGACCGGTGCCGGGAAATTGCGCGACATGCCCGCCACCATGTTGCGCGCAAACTGAAAATAGGCATCACCCTGCGGGTGCTTGCACGGCAGCTTGCGCACCAGCGGCAGGGCCGAGCCGTCGGCGTGCTTGGCCGCGACCTCCTTGGCCAGGGCCACCGCCTCCTGCAGCAGCGATTCGGGCGACGCGGCGAGCTTGTCGAACAACTTCTGGCCCGGCAGGCCGGCCAGCACCTCGCTGTTGACCGGGTCGCCCTTGACGATCAGGTTCAGCGCCATCTCGGCGCCCAGCACGCGCGGCAGGCGCACCGTGCCGCCGGCGCCGGGGATCAGGCCCAGCTTGACCTCGGGCAGCGCGATCTTGGCGCCCGGCGCGGCGATGCGGTAGTGGCAGCCCAGCGCCAGTTCCAGCCCGCCGCCCATGGCCACGCTGTGCACGGCGGCCACGACGGGCTTGGCCGAGTTCTCCAGCGCCAGGATCACCGACAGCAACGTCGGCTCCTGCATGGCCTTGGGCGAGTTGAACTCGCGGATGTCGGCGCCGCCCGAAAAGGCCTTGCCCGCGCCCGTCAGCACGATGGCCTTGACGGCGGCATCGGCATTGGCCTGCTCCAGCCCGTTGGTGATGCCGATGCGCGTGTCGTAGCCCAAGCCGTTGACGGGCGGGTTGTTCAGGGAAATGATGGCGACGTCGCCTTGGACCTGGTATTGGGCCGTCATGGGCACTCCTGGAAGGGGAAGTTGAAAACAAGCGCGGACAGCCAGCGCACGGCAGGCAGCCGCCAATCACTCAGTTTAGTGAGTTTGGCTGCGCGCGGAAGGCCCAGGCTGTCGCTGGTGAGACGCAGGCGCCTGCTCAGACTTCCAGCCATTCCTTGCGCACGGCCGCGTCGGCGCGCAGGCCGTCGGGCGTGCCGTCGAACACGATGGCGCCGTGGCCCATCACCAGCGCCCGGTCGGAGATGTGCATGGCGATGGTCAGCTTCTGCTCGATCAGCAGCACCGAAATGCCGCGGGCCTTGAGCTTTTGCAGGTATTCGCCCACCAGCTCGACGATCTTGGGCGCCAGGCCTTCGGTGGGTTCGTCGATGATGATGAGGTCGGGGTCGCCCATCAGCGTGCGGCACAGCGTCAGCATCTGCTGCTCGCCGCCCGACATCACGCCGGCGGGTGTGTGCTGGCGCTCCTTCAGGCGCGGGAACATGGCATACATGTCGTCAAAGCTCCAGCGGCTGCCCTTGCCGGCGCCCTTCTGGCCCAGCAGCAGGTTCTGGTGCACCGTCAGGCTCGGGAAGATGTCGCGGCTTTCGGGCACGTAGCCCACGCCCAGGTGGGCGATCTCGAAGGTCTTCTTGCCCGCCAGGCTCTGGCCCTTCCAGTCGATGCCGCCTTGCCAGTCCACCAGGCCCATGATGGCCTTGGCGGTGGTCGAGCGGCCCGAGCCGTTGCGCCCCAGCAGCGCGACGATCTCGCCGGGCTGCACGTCGAAGTGCACGCCGTGCAGCACGTGGCTCTTGCCGTAGAAGGCATGCAGGTCGCGGATTTTCAGCATCAGTGCATCCCTCCCTGCGCATCGGCCACGGGCGAGCCCAGATAGGCCTCCTGCACGCGCGCATCGGCGCGCACGCGCTCGGGGGTGTCAAACGCAATCACCTCGCCATACACCACCACTGCAATCTTGTCGGCCAGGCCGAACACCACGCCCATGTCGTGTTCCACCGTCAGCAGGGTCTTGCCCTCGGTCACCTCGCGGATCAGGTTGATGAAGTGCGTCGTCTCGGTGGTGCTCATGCCGGCCGTGGGCTCGTCCAGCAGGATCACGCTGGCGCCGCCGGCAATCGTCACGCCGATTTCCAGCGCGCGCTGCTCGGCGTAGGTCAGGTTGATGGCCAGTACGTCGCGCTTGCCCGCCAGGCCCACCTGGCGCAGCAGGGTTTCGGCGCGCTCGTTGGCGTCCGTGAGGCTGGAGAGAAAGCGCAAAAAGGTGTAGCGGTGGCCCAGGCTCCACAGCGCGCCGCAGCGCAAATTCTCGAACACGCTCAGCTTGGGAAACACGTTGGTGATCTGAAAGCTGCGCGCCAGGCCCAGGCGGTTGATCTCGTAGGGCTTCTTGCCATCGATGCGCTGGCCGTTCAGCCACACCTCGCCGCTGGTGGGCGTCAGGCGCCCGCTGATCAGGTTGAACAGCGTGGACTTGCCCGCGCCGTTGGGGCCGATCACCGCCACGCGCTCGCCCGGCTGCACCGCCAGGTTGGCGCCGCGGATGATTTCGGTCTTGCCGAAACTCTTGCGCAGGTCCTTCAGTTCAATGGCGTATGTCATTGCAGGGCCCCCCGCGCCTGAATCTCGGATTCGATTTCTTCCTGGGCGGTGCTCCAGGCGCGGGCAAAGCGCCGGCGCACGCCTTCCATCAACGCCCAGCCCACGACGGCCAGTGCGGCAGCGCCCAGCCAGGGCGTCACGGCGCCGGTATCCAGCGGCACCCCCAGGTACTGCACCACCGGCCCGGCCCCGGCGTTGAGCTGGCGGTGGTAGATCATCTCGATCAGCGCCGCCACGCCCAGCATCATCACCACGCCCGTCACCAGCAGCCCGCCGTACAGCCCCCACAGGCGCCGCAGCTTGCCGAAGTGCGCCATGCGCACGTTGACCATGATCAGGCTGGCCACGCCGCCGGGCGCATACATCACCATGATCAGAAAGACAAAGCCCAGATACAGCAGCCAGGCCGAGGTGAGCTCGGACAACAGCACCGAGGCCAGCACCATCAGAATGGCGCCGATGATGGGGCCGAAAAAGAAGGTGACCCCGCCCAGGAAGGTGAACAGCAGGTAGGCGCCGGACTTCAGGCCGCTGAGCGCATCGGCGGCATTGAAGATCTCGAAGTTGATGGCTGCCAGTGCCCCGCCGATGCCGGCAAAAAAGCCCGAGATGATGAACGAATACCAGCGCACCAGCTGGGTGTTGAAGCCGATGAAGGCCACGCGCTCGGGGTTGTCGCGCACGGCGTTGAGCATGCGCCCCAGCGGCGTGCCGGTGAAGGCGAACATCAGCGCGGTGCACACGAAGCAGTACACGGCGATCAGGTAGTACACCTGAATCTGCGGGCCGAACGTGACGCCCAGCAGCGGCTGGCCATAGGTGCGGTTGATGGAGATGCCGCCGTCGCCGCCGAACACGTCGGGCAGCATCATGGCGATGGCCACCACCAGCTCGCCGATGCCCAGCGAGATCATGGCGAAGGTGGTGCCCGCCTTCTTGGTGGACACGTAGCCCAGCGGCACCGCCACCAGCGCGCCCACCAGGCCACCGACCAGCGGCACGACCACCAGCGGCAGACCGATGTTGTGGTTGCTGAAGTAGTTGATGGCGATGACCGCCGCGAAACTGCCCAGGCCCGTATAGACGGCATGGCCGAAACTGAGCATGCCGCCCTGCCCCAGCTTCATGTTGTAGGACAGGCAGATGATGATCAGGTAGCCGATCTGCGAAAGGATGTTGAGCGCCAGACTGCTGGACAGCAGCAACGGCGCCACCACCAGCAGCGCGGCAAAACCGCCCCAGGTGACGAGGCGCGCCGTGGGCATCGAGGGTTTGGCAACGGCGTTCATCTCATGTCTCCCGCGTACCCAGGAGGCCCTTGGGCCGGAAGATCAGGATCAAGACCATGAACAGGTACGGCAGGATCGGCGCCACCTGCGCCACCGTCAGGCGCAGCACCTGCTCCAGGCCGCCGCTGGCCGTCACTTGCATGCCCATGCCGGCCAGCAGATCGCCCAGCGAGCGGTCGATGGCCACGGCAAAGGTCTGGATCACGCCGATCAAAAGCGAGGCCAGAAACGCGCCGGCCAGCGAGCCCATGCCGCCCACCACCACCACCACGAAGATGATGGGCCCGACGGCGTAGGCCATGGCCGGCTCGGTGACGTAGGTGTTGCCGGCCACCACGCCGGCCAGGCCGGCCAGCGCGGCGCCGCCGCCGAACACCAGCATGAACACGCGCGGCACGTTGTGGCCCAGCGCCTCCACGGTGTCGGGGTGCGTGAGCGCGGCCTGGATGATGTAGCCGATGCGCGTGCGCGTGAGCACCAGCCAGATGGACAGCAGCATGAGCACGGCCACCAGCATGATGAAGGCGCGTGACTTGGGAAACTGCGTGCCGTAGATGGAAAACAAGGGCCCTTGCAGTTGCTCGGGCAGGCCGTAGGGCACGACGGCGCGGCCCCAGATGAGCTGCACGACCTCGAGCACCAAGTAGGAAAGGCCGAAGGTGACGAGCAGCTCGGGCACGTGGCCGAACTTGTGCACCCGGCGCAGACAGACCTGCTCGAACAAGGCGCCCAGCAGGCCCACCGCGATGGGCGCGACGATGAGCGCCGGCCAGTAACCGACGACGCCGGAGATGAGATAGGCCAGATATGCGCCCAGCATGTAGAAGCTGGCGTGCGCGAAGTTGAGCACGCCCATCATGCTGAAGATCAGCGTCAGGCCCGAGCTGAGCATGAACAGCAGCAGGCCGTAGCTCAGGCCGTTGAGCAGTGATATGGTGAAAAACTCCATCCGGGCTTCCTCGGTATTGCAGACCCACTCAAGACGAACGCCGGTCGGCGACCCGCGTCGTCCGCCGGCGTGATGGCTTGACCCGTACTTACTTGCCCGGGCGCTTCATCTGGCAGGTGGTCGGCGTGCTGGCCACGAAGGGCTCCAGGTACTTGACCGGGGCAAAGGTGTAGCCGGTGTTCTCCAGGCTGTAGCTGTTCTTGGCGTCCACCTTCTGCCACTTGGAGATCCACATGCCCAGCTGCAGCTGGTGGTCGGTGGAGCGCATCTGCGCGTCCTCGCCGTTGAAGCCCTTGAAGCGCAGGCCTTCCAGCGCCGCCGCCACCTTCACCGGGTCGGTGGACTTGGCCTTGGCCATGGCGTCGGACAGCGCGGTCAGCGCGTTGTAGACCGAGAAGGTGTAGAAGTCGTCGTTGTTCTTGGCCTTGAAGCCCTTCATCAACTCGCCCATGCGCCCCGTGTAGTTGGAGTGGTTGTAGGCGATCTGGTAGACCTCCTGGTCCTTGCCCTGGGCGAGCGCCGTTGGCGTGCCCGAGACACCCGCGTAGTAGGCGTAGATGGGGATGTGCAGGCCGGCGTCGTTCATGGCCTTGACCAGCAGCGTGAAATCCTGACCCCAGTTTCCGGTCACCAGAGTGTCGGCGCCGGCGGCCTTGATCTTGGCCACGTAGGGCGCGAAATCCTTGACCTGACCCAGCGCCACGAAATCATCGCCGACGATCTTCACGTCGGGGCGGTTGCGCTGGATGCCTTCCTTGAAGTACTTGCTGACCTGGTGGCCGTGCGAGTAGTTCTGGTTGAGCAAATAGACGTTGTGGATGTCCTTCTGGTCCTTCATGAAGCTGGTCAGCGCGGCCATCTTCATGGTGGTGTCGGCGTCGAAGCGGAAGTGCCAGTAGTTGCACTTTTCGTTGGTCGAGGCCGGATCGACCGCGGCGTAGTTGATGTAGATGACTTCCTTGCCGGGGTTGCGCTCGTTGCTCTTGCCCACGGCCTCGGCCAGCGGGATGGCCACGTTGGAGCCATTGCCCTGCGTGACGTAGTGGATGCCCTGGTCCACGGCCGACTTCAGCAGGTTGAGCGCCTCCTGCGGCGAGCTCTTGCTGTCCATGGGCACGATCTCGAACTTGACCCCGGCCGGGTTCTCGGTGGCGTTCAGTTGCGAGGCCACGTACTGCCAGCTCTTGAACTGGTTGGTGCCCACGTTGCCCATGGGGCCGGACAGGCCTTCGATCATGGCGATCTTGACGGTCTCGCCCTTCTGGGCAAAAGCACCACCAGCCAGCGCCAGGCTTGCGCAAGCAGCTACAAGTTTGAAGGTCGTTCGCATGCAGGGATCTCCTTTGGGTTCAATGATGCGCCGCAGCGTACCGGCTTTGTGACGCGCCGCAGCAGGGGGTTTGCCCTAGTCTTATCGCGCAGGCGACAGCCCGCGCCGTGACTCACAGGCCGGGCAGCTTGTAGCCCTTGAGTTCTTCGCGCAGCTTGGTCTTGAGCATCTTGCCGGTGGCGCCCAGCGGGATGGCCTCGACGAAGACCACGTCGTCCGGGATCTGCCACTTGGCGATCTTGCCGTCGTAGAACTTGATCAGTTCTTCGCGCGTCACCTCGGCGCCGGGCTTCTTGACCACCGCGACGATGGGCCGCTCGTCCCACTTGGGGTGCGGCATGCCGATGCACGCGGCCATCGCCACGGCCGGGTGCGCCATGGCAACGTTCTCGATGTCGATCGAGCTGATCCATTCGCCGCCGGACTTGATCACGTCCTTGCTGCGGTCGGTGATCTGCATGAAGCCGTCGGCGTCGATGGTGGCCACGTCGCCGGTGGGGAACCAGCCGCGGCCCTGCTCGTCCTTGATGAGCGGGCATTGGCCCTTGAAGTAGGTGTCCATGATCCAGGGGCCGCGCACCAGCAGGTCGCCATAGGCCTTGCCGTCCCAGGGCTGATCCTTGCCGTCGTCGCCCACGATCTTCATGTCCACGCCGAAGATCGCCCGGCCTTGCTTGAGCCGAATGGCCAGTTGCTGCTCTTTGGGCAATTTCAGGTGCTTGTTCTTCAGCGTGCCGACCGTCCCCAGCGGGCTGGTTTCGGTCATGCCCCAGGCGTGCAGCACATCCACCCCGAACTCATCGCGGAAGGTGTCGATCATGGCCGGCGGGCAGGCCGAGCCGCCAATGACGGTGCGGTTCAGGCTGGAGAATTTCAGGCCGTTGGACTGCATGTGCGTCAGCAGCATTTGCCAGATGGTGGGCACACCGGCGGCAAAGCTCACCTTCTCGGCTTCCATCAGCTCATAGATCGACTTGCCGTCCATGGCCGGGCCCGGGTAGACCACCTTGGCGCCGGTGAGCGCGGCAACGTACGGCAGACCCCAGGCGTTGACGTGGAACATCGGCACCACCGGAAGGATCGAGTCACGCGCTGAAATGCCCATGGCGTCGGGCAGCGCGCCGCCGTAGGCATGCAGCACGACCGAGCGGTTGCTGTAGAGCGCGCCCTTGGGGTTGCCCGTGGTACCGCTGGTGTAGCACATGGCGGAGGCGGTGTTCTCGTCGAACTGCGGCCACGCATAGTCGGCTTTTTGCGCGCCGATCCACGCCTCGTAGCTCTGCAGGCCCGGGATGCCGCTGTCGGCCGGCAGCTTGTCGGCATCGCACAGCGCCACCCAGGTCTTGACGGTGGGGCACTTGGCGTGCGTGGCCTGCACCAGCGGCAGGAACGTCATGTCGAAGCACACCACCTTGTCTTCGGCATGGTTGATGATCCATACCATCTGATCGGGGTGCAGGCGCGGGTTGAGCGTATGCAGCACGCGGCCCGAGCCGGGCACGCCAAAGTACAGCTCCATGTGGCGATAGCCGTTCCAGGCCAGCGAGGCCACGCGGTCGCCGTCCTGCAGGCCCAGCGCGTCCAGTGCGTTGGCGACCTGCTTGGCGCGCGCAGCCAGGTCCTTGTAGGTATAGCGATGGATGTCGCCCTCCACCCGGCGCGAGACGATTTCGGCGTCGCCGTGGTGGCGCTCGGCAAAATCGAGCAGCATGGAAATCAACAGCGGTTGGTTCTGCATCAGGCCCAGCATGGGTACTCCTCGTGTCATGGAAGAAAAAAGAAGTCCGAATCCTACTGCCGGCGCAGGCGTCCGCTGCGCAAAAACGTCCTCGACAAAACTGGGGTTTACCCGGTAGGGTGTGCAGTCATGGCAACTGCCCGACAATGGGCCCATGACCGAATCCGCCGTTGCAGCAAAGCCCCTGCACCTCGTACGCAGTGCCTTTGCCGGCTTGGGGCCGCATTTTTTCAGCGCGCTTGCGCCGGCGCCGCTGCCCGCCCCCTACTGGGTGGGCCGCAGCCCGGCGCTGGCACGCGATCTGGAGCTGGAACCCGACTGGTTCGCCTCGGACGATGCCCTGCAGGCCTTCAGCGGCAACACCCTGCTGCCGGGCAGCGCGCCGCTGGCCAGCGTCTACAGCGGCCACCAGTTCGGCGTGTGGGCCGGCCAGCTGGGTGACGGGCGCGCGCTGCTGCTGGGCGACACCGCCGGCGGGCTGGAGGTGCAGCTCAAGGGCAGCGGGCTCACGCCCTACTCGCGCATGGCCGACGGCCGCGCGGTGCTGCGCTCATCCATCCGCGAGTTTCTGGTGAGCGAAGCCATGCACGCGCTGGACATCCCCACCACCCGCGCGCTGTGCGTGACCGGCTCCGACCTGCCGGTGCGCCGCGAGACGCTGGAAACCGCCGCCGTGGTCACGCGCGTGGCGCCCAGCTTCATCCGCTTCGGCCACTTCGAGCACTTCAGCTACCGCGGGCAGCAAGACGCCCTGCAGGCGCTGACCGACTTCGTGATCCGGCGCTTCTACCCCGACTGCCAAAGTGCCCCCAAGCCCGCCGCCGCACTGCTGCAAGCCGTCACCGAGCGCACGGCGCGCCTCGTCGCGCAATGGCAGGCGGTGGGCTTCATGCACGGGGTGATGAACACCGACAACATGAGCATCCTGGGGCTGACGCTGGACTACGGGCCGTTTCAGTTCATGGACGGGTTCGACCCTGGCCACATCTGCAACCACTCCGACAGCGGCGGGCGCTACGCCTTCGACCAGCAGCCCGCCATCGCCCACTGGAACCTGTGCGCGCTGGCCCAGGCGCTGCTGCCGCTGATCGAAGACCGCGAGCAGGCCGTGGCCGCGCTGGATCGCTTTGCCGACACCTACACCCAGGCCCTGGCCGAGCGCCTGGCCACCAAACTGGGCTTTGCCCGCGCCACGCCCGAGGTCAGCGCCCTGGCCGACGACTGGCTCGCCCTGCTGGCTGGCGAGCGCACCGACTACACCGTCGCCTGGCGGCGCCTGGCGCGCCAGGCCGCGGGCAGGTCGGGCGAGCCACTGCGCGACCTGTTCATCGACCGCGCCGCCTGCGACGCCTGGTTGCTGCGTTTTCAGGAGCTGCTTGCGCACAACCCGCAAGCGCACAGCCCCGATTTGATGCTCAAGACCAACCCCGCCATCGTGCTGCGCAAGCACCTGGCCGAGCAGGCCATCGAGCAGGCCAGGCGCAAGAACTTCGGCCCGCTGGCGGAACTGCAAGCGGCCCTCGAGCATCCATATGATGAACCCGCGGCCCACCCCGAATGGGCCGGCATCGCGCCCGACTGGGCCGCCCACATCCAGATCAGTTGCTCCTCATGACCCATCCTGTCCAGAAAACCGACGCCCAGTGGCGCGACCTGCTGGCCGCCAAGGGCGCCGAGCCCGGCGCGTTTGAAGTGACCCGCCACGCCGCCACCGAGCGCCCGTTCAGCGGCAAATACGAGCGCCACTGGGAGGACGGCAGCTACCACTGCATCTGCTGCGGCACCAAGCTGTTCGAGTCCGGCACCAAGTTCGACGCCGGCTGCGGCTGGCCCAGCTTCTCGCAGGCCATCCCCGGCGCGATCACCGAAAAGCGCGACCTGAGCCACGGCATGGTCCGCGTGGAGACCGTGTGCGCCAACTGCGGCGCCCATCTGGGCCATGTGTTCGAGGACGGCCCCGAGCCGACCGGCCTGCGCTACTGCATGAACTCGGCTTCGCTGGACTTCGAGCCTGAGTGACGGCCGAACAACCCAACAGCCGAACAGCCGAACAGCCGGACGCAGAGGACGCAAAGGATTCGCAAAGGACGCAAAAAAATACCAAATTTTGTTTGGGGCATTGGGTCATGCAAGGGCCTGAAATGGCCACCGCTCCCTCTCCCGCTTGCGGGTTGGGGTGAAGGCAGCAGCGCCACCGGATATAACCGGGTGTGCGTGGAGATCAGTAAAATCAGGACCAAGCGCTTCCCCATCAAGCGCTGAAAGCTATTAATTCAGTAGTTTTTGTTCGGTATTTTTTGCGCCTTCTGCGAACCCTTTGCGCCCTCTGCGTCCGGCTGTTTCGCGTATCCACCCCCCCACATGAAACTGCTGCTCGACTTCATTCCGCTTCTGCTGTTCTTCGGCGCCTACAAGCTGTGGGGCATCTATGCCGGCACGGCCGTGCTGATGGGCGCCACGGCCGTGCAAATGGCCGTCATCTACGCGATCGACAAGAAGCTCAGCACCATGCACAAGGCCACGCTGAGCCTGATCCTGATCTTCGGGGCGCTCACCCTGGTGCTGCAGGACGAACGCTTCATCAAGTGGAAGCCCACCGTGCTGTACGCCGCCATGGCGCTGGCGCTGGCCGTGGCGCTGTGGGGCTATGGCAAGAACTTTTTGAAGGCCATGCTGGGCGCGCAAATTGCCCTGCCCGACTTCGCCTGGCACCGCCTGACCATCGCCTGGGTCGCGTACTGCCTGTTCATGGCGGCCCTCAACGGCTATGTGGCGGCGTACTTCTCCACCGACGCCTGGGCCGAGTTCAAGCTGTGGGGCTACGTGTTCCCGCTGGCTTTCATCGTCGCCCAGGGCTTTTACGTGGCGCGCCACATCACCGAGCCGCCCGCGGCCAGCCCCGGAGCGCACGAATGAGCCCCGCCCTGCCCCAGGCCCCTGAAGCCGCCACCCCGCTGGCCGAGCAGATGGCCGCCTGCCTGCAACAGCGCTTTGCCCCCAGCGCCCTCGAAGTGCTGGACGAAAGCTGGCAGCACGAAGGCCACGCCGGCGCCAACGGCACGGGTTTTGGCACGCATTTTCGGGTGCGCATCGCGGCGCCCGCCTTTGCCGGCCTCACGCGCGTGGCTCAGCACCGGCTTGTGTATGATGCCCTGCACGACTTCATCGCGCGGCAAGGGGTGCATGCCCTGGCCATCGAAGCGCGGGCCTGAGCCCTGGCGCCTGCACACCACCGTCTTCCGTTCTCGCCCCTCCGGGGCATTTTCAACCTCAGTCCAACCATGAACAAACAGCTTCTGGCCGCCTGCTCGGCCGCCCTGCTGGCCGGCGCCCTGGCGTTGCCGGCCGCGGCGCAAAACGTCGCCATCGTCAACGGCAAACCGGTGCCCAAGGCGCGCCTGGACGCGCTGGAGACGCAAATCAAGGCCCAGGCCGCACGCACCGGCCAGCCCGTGCCGCCCGAGGTGCAAAAGCAGTTGCGCGACGAAGTCATCGCGCGCGAAGTCTTCATGCAGGAAGCGGAAAAACAAGGCCTGCAAGGCACGCCCGACTTCCAGTCCAAGATGGAGCTGGCGCGCCAAAGCGTGCTGATCGGCGAGCTGTTCGCCAACTACGCCAAGACCCACCCCATCACCGACGAGCAGGCCAAGGCCGAGTACGACAAGCTGATCGCCGCGCAGGCGCCGGCCGCCGGCGGCAAGGAGTACAAGGCGCGCCACATCCTGGTCGACAAGGAAGACGAGGCCAAGTCCATCATCGCCCAGCTCAAGAAGGGCGCCAAGTTCGAGGACATCGCCAAGAAGCAGTCCAAGGACACGGGCTCGGGCGCGCAAGGCGGCGAGCTGGGCTGGGCCGCCCCCGGCACCTACGTGCCCGAGTTCGGCCAGGCGCTGGAAAAGCTCAAGAAGGGCCAGACCACCGACACCCCGGTCAAGACCCAGTTCGGCTACCACGTGATCCAGCTCGAAGACACGCGCGACGCCAAGGCTCCCGAGCCGCCGCCCTTCGACGCCGTCAAGGCCCAGCTCAAGCAGCAGATGGAGCAGCAGCAACTGGCCAAGTACCAGCAGGAGCTGCGCGACAAGGCCAAGGTCGAATAAGCCGCGCGGCTTCGTTCGCACCGCAGGCGACCGGACGGCCCCGAGCCCCGGTCGCTATTTTTTTGTGAGCGCTCTGCGCAGGCGGAAAGCGCGCTGCGACCTTGTTTTGGTCGTCAACGCAGCCAGCGCATCCACGCCATCAGTGCGCCGATCAGCACCAGCTGGTGCAGCATGTAGTAGCTGAGGCTCCAGCGCCCCAGCGCAGCCAGGCCATGCCCCAGTCGCCCCACCGGCCGCGCCACTGCGGCGCGCGGCAGCGTCTGCCCGGCGGCCACACCCAGCAGCAACACGCCCAGCCAGGGCAGCAGGGGCACATAGTCCTCGGTGACGGGTTTGTGCGTGACCACGCCCAGGCCGTTGAGCCAGCGGCTGTCCAGCGCGGCGGCCAGCGGCGTCGCGGCGTGCGCGGCCAGCCACGCGTCCAGCAGCGGCGCCGCGGCGATCAGCGCCAGGCCCACGACCCACGGCACCCAACCCTGCAGCCATCGCCGCACCAGGCCGGCGCGCGCCAGCAGCAACATCACCGCCAGGCCATGCAGCACGCCAAAGCTGATCCAGCTGCCCGGAAACATCCACCACGAGCCCAGCGACACCAGCACGGCGCAGCCCGCCACCTGCCCCCAGCGCCGCCAAAACCGCGGCCAGCCCTGCCCGGCCTGCACCGCCAGCACCTGGCCAAAGCCCGCGGTGAACAGGAACAGGCTGACGATGGCCGTGCGCTGCAGCGTCCATCGCGGGTCTTCGTAGAAGTTCTGGCGGATCAGGCCAAAGTGGTTCAGGTCAAAGCAGAAGTGGTACGCCGTCATCCACACCAGCGCCAGCCCGCGCAGCGCGTCCAGGCGGTCAGAACGATTGGTCACCAGCATTCCGAGGTGTGTACGGGCAAAGGTCCGAAGGCCGCGAAGCAGGCCATGCCAGCGAACGCCGTGGCCGGACCTGCGCCGGCCACTGGCGTTGTCCCCCCTCCAAGCGAAGCGCCAGAGAGGGGGGAAGGCGCGTCAGCGACTCAGGGGGGAGATCCTCAATCCGCGCGGTAGTTCGGCGCTTCCTTGGTGATCTGCACGTCATGCACGTGCGACTCGCGGATGCCCGCCGCCGTGATCTGCACGAACTCGGCCTTGGCGCGCAAGTCCTCCACCGTGGCGCAGCCGCAGTAGCCCATGGCCGCGCGCAGGCCGCCGGCCTGCTGGAACAGGATGCTGACCACGCTGCCCTTGTAGGGCACGCGGCCTTCGATGCCCTCGGGCACCAGCTTGTCGGCGTTGGGGTTGCCAGTGGCGCTCTCCTGGAAATAGCGGTCGGCGCTGCCCTGCTGCATGGCGCCGATGCTGCCCATGCCGCGGTAGCTTTTGTAGCTGCGGCCCTGATAGAGCACGATCTCGCCCGGCGCCTCCTCGGTGCCGGCAAACATGCCGCCCATCATCACGCTGTGCGCGCCGGCCGCAATGGCCTTGGCGATGTCGCCCGAGTAGCGCACGCCGCCGTCGGCGATCAGCGGCACGCCGGTGCCCTCCAGCGCCTCGGCGACGTTGTGGATGGCCGTGATCTGCGGCACGCCCACGCCGGCGACGATGCGCGTGGTGCAGATGCTGCCCGGGCCGATGCCCACCTTGACGCCATCGGCCCCCGCCTCGACCAGCGCGCGCGCCGCCGCCGCGGTGGCGATGTTGCCGCCGATGACCTGCACCTGCGGATAATTTTGCTTGACCCAGCGCACGCGCTCGATCACGCCCTGGCTGTGGCCGTGCGCGGTGTCGACCACCAGCGCGTCGACGCCGGCCTTGACCA
>Ga0208825_1001780_pt1 | contig 15512 bp, 15 predicted proteins | sample AD_UKC113_MetaG_FD_184450 | JGI IMG/M metagenome (GOLD analysis project Ga0208825, IMG submission 184450) | Active sludge microbial communities of municipal wastewater-treating anaerobic digesters from Hong Kong - AD_UKC113_MetaG (SPAdes)... | ecosystem: Engineered > Bioreactor > Anaerobic >...
AGGTGAGGAATGGATCCTTTCTACTGAAGAAAAGATCTATGGATTTCTCGAATCCGGTCTTTCCAGGTTGACACCTGATGAACAAAAACAGTTTGCTGACCTCTGTACACGGTTTTCAGGCGTATATGATACTGCAAGTTTCACCTCGTCAATAAGAGCATTTCGTGAAACGGGAAGTCAGAACCGTATCCCACTCATACAAAGGCGAAACGGCAGACTGATCAGGCTTGAAGAAGTGATTGACGCACGATATGCACAACCCCGTGAAACAGAGATAAAAGAGGAAGACATGACACTAAAACCCAGAATACCAGAAACATCTGACGGAATTCAGGATGAAATTACCGTAGAGCAGTATGACCATATGCAAAGAGGACTTCGGGATGCCGGGCACCTCCCGATTGAGGAACTTATACAGACATCAAAACCAGGAGATAGTGCTCTTGAAATTGGTCCGGGGCCCGGATACTTTGGTCTTGAATGGCTGAAACATACAAAAAGTACGCATCTGACCGGTCTTGAGATTAGTCCGGCAATGATCCGTATGGCAGAGAAGAACAGTCAGAATTATGATCTCTCTGACCGTGCTACCTATCAGGAGGGGAATGCTCTCTCAATGCCATTCGTGGATAATTCTTTTGATCGTGCGTTTTCAAATGGATCCCTGCATGAATGGGAAGATCCAGGAAGAGTTTTTTCAGAGATATACCGGGTCTTAAAGCCAGGTGGTGCATGTAGTGTGAGTGATCTCCGAAGGGATCTTTCACCCGAGATCTATCAGTTTATGCTCGATAGTTGTCAGGGGCCGGAGATCAAAAAAGGGTTTCAAACCTCAGTTCAGGCAGCGTATACAAAAGATGAGGTAGAGGTCCTGTTACAGGATATCGGTTTTACCTGGGTACAGGTTATCGCTCATCCCTATGGACTGGTTGTTATGGGGAAAAAATAATTTTTCAAGGCTGAATTAACACCTCATTTCTTGCAATAAGGTTTCGATCATAATATAATTCAAGATAGAATGTATTGCCAATAGAGGTCTCATCCAGAAAATCTATACCCGGAGGCTGTATTTTTTCTGCGATATCTTCTTTTGTCCCGGAAATAACATGAATATCTCCTGCATGCATTGAGGAGATCCCGTTCGCCCATGAATTTTCTGAATTGGTATCTTCTTTAATATTACTTCTATCCAGTTCTTTTATGGTATCATATCCACAGGAAAATGTCCTGGAAGGCCGAATAATAAGATTCACACAACAGGTGGGCAGGGGATCTCCGGAGATATGATGAAGAGTCAGATTCCACTTCTCACCATCCTCACGATGAAATTCTGACTGAAGGATAATTGCTGGCGATTTTTCTTGAGTATTCATCAACCCCCCGGCATAACTATTCACAATTGCTGCAATGATGAGGGTTAACGTAAGCATGAGCAGTACCCCAATTACCGGAGAAACCGCTGACTCTGATTTCATCAGCATTCACCAACGATAATCTGCTGATCATAAATCGTACTTTGAGACGGAAGATGGATGAACCGGATACGAATAGGATCACCATTATCCAGTTCCTCATAGTCTTTCCCAAGAAATGCTGTTCTGGATTCGGTGTTATTAATGACCATCCGTGTTCCACCAAGAAGGGAATAATTCCCAAAATGGTCGGCACCTTCTGATCCTTTTATACCCGGACCTAATCCGATTGGGTAAATTCCCTTTGTCCCTATTGTGGTATTTCCATGATTCGTTCCCCAGGTGGTAAGAATTTTGAGATCCTTTGTCGGAATTCCATCCCCTGCTGATAAAACCATCATGGTCACATTTACATTTGGAGACCTGCATACTTCTGTTTGTAAAACTAACTGGGGGGGTCTGCTTTTTGTCTCTGACATTCCACCAACATATCCGGACAGTATCGCAGCAAGGATCACCGTGACAATAAGCATAAGCATTATTCCAATTACTGGAGAAACGGCAGACTCTTTTTTCCTTTTCTTATATCTGCATGTCAGAGAAGAATTCGGGGATATTTTTTCATGAAAATTCTCTCGCTTAATTTCATTGAATGTATACATAGTATAAGACCAGCAATCACAAATATTTTTGATCTATATAAAAATAAATTTAATTGAGATCTGTACGAAAAGAGAAAAAGATATAGTATACGATAAAACACTTGGGTTCGTGAAAAAAATGAAAATAAGGTTAGGAGTTGGTTGCCGATAGGTAACACGGTATACATACCCGTTTCCCATCATGTTCACGGGTTTTTGCATCGGCTACCATCTCACCACAGCACTCACAGGGAATTGACTGAAATATCCTCGCTTTCCGGGGTGGCTGCATATCAACAAATTGTATCTTCAGAATTTTCTCTTCTGGTGCTGTAAGGATTGCATGAACACCCTGATGAGCGAGTTCCTGGTACCGTGCTGTTTCTTCCTCTGTTGCCTGGCCGGAGAACACCTTTGGTCGGAGTGCATTCATCTCTTCGGGCAGGAATCCATCAAGACTGGTCACAACACGAACCGCTTTGTTACTCCTTCTGCAATAGAACGTAAATGCGTGTTTTCCATAATCATTGATGATAAGATTACCCTTTCCTGCCGTGCATCCGGTAATCACCTGAACAGCATCAACTCCACAGGCATCGGTATCTGCGATTGCAACCAGTTCTTCATCTTTTGGACGTTCAACCCCCAGTGCTTTCATGGCCGCAATGGCGACCCGGTAGCCGGATGCAAGACCGCCGCATGAATGCCCGTGAAACTCAACTGCCTGCTCATATGATCCATAAGTGCCCCGGACGGGTTCTCCGGCGGATGATGAAATACACATGATATTAGGTTATCGGGGGAAACACATATAATCATCGTTTATGTGTCAGAATTGTATTATGAGTAACTCGTAAAATTGTAAAAATTGAGATAATGAAAGAAAATATAGAGAAAATATATACTCAATTGTGAAAAATAATAAGATTATTTTCAATAGTTTTAAATTTCATAATAATCGTATAATTAATTAAGATGTCTGTAAAATTTGTAAAGTAAAATAAGACTCAATTAGGCTTAAAATTACTTTATTTAAGCAGACATCGGATTTCTGAATGAATGGCAGTCATTCCGGATGAATGAGGGATACAATGAAACGAACGATAATCTTCCTGATAGCACTCTGTTGCCTATTTATTCCAATTTCAGCAGCAGCTGAAGATGATCTCATGTATGATCTGGGGTCGCGGGCAGCGGAAGTAGGTATGGATCTTTTGAAATTTGAACCGGGAGCAGACAATATCCTGGCCCTTACCAATGCCGGCCATGCAAATGTAAAAGGAAAAACCACGGAGCGTGCATTATCCGGTCTTACTGATACGTCCGGTCTTCGAAATGGTGACAATAATCTTTACCAGGTGAACCGCCCGGACTGGAAAGGGCTCTGGTTTTACTTCTATAATAAGGATTCAGGACTTGCTGCATATATGGAGCCTGATGCAGCGTTCTACACCATGAGTGCAGAGGAACGGGCAGCTCTTCCGGCAGACAAGGCGTTCGGACAGGTCACGTTCATGAGTGCGAACCTGGACAAGCTGCTTGCAAACCCGGATGAAGGGAATACCACCTTTAACAAGAAGAAGTTTGGCGGGAACGAGTTCTCACTGGTCGGGCTTTCAAATGTCTGGGCTGCTGGAGCAACCTATGATTTTATGAACGCTGCGGCATTTCATGATCATCTCTGCCCGGGTGTTACCAGTGGATATATGATCATCAAGTATATTCAGAAGAACCTGCCGATCACGAATCAGTCGGCTGAAACATACATCGACATCGGATGCCCAAACTGGTGTAAAGAAGATGCATTCCAGATGATCTGGGACAGCACTCCGGGTAAGAACAGTATGTTTGTCATGGCATTAAGCCCGGACGATGAAGCCGCACTAAAGGCTAAGTATGGCACCAGGCCGGCAGGGATTATCATACGCTGGAATGATGCAGCCAAGAAAGGAAAAGGAGTTGCATTAGGATTTAACTTTGATCAGATAAGTGAGGAACTGGGTCTTGTGAACTGGACCGGGCCAACGTGGGCACCAAAGCTTGTCCAGGATATCGGTATGATGCCATATATCGATAACCCTGAATCAGTCATCACCACACTCAAAGAGTTTGATGTTGATGAGGTTAATCTGACAAAAATGAAGACCGCCGGGAATAACCCATATAAAGTCCTGGGGATGCTGTAATTGCATTATCCCCTGCATACAAAAAAATGTGAGTGATCATATGAAAAACCTGAAAACAATTCTAATTGCAATCTTAATGCTGGTTTCTCTTGCAGCTATACCAGCATGCATGGCCACTGATTCAACTGGAGCAGAGAGAACAATTACCGATGGATATGGCAGAACGGTCACTATTCCAGCAGAGGTAAAAGAAGTTATCTGTTCAGGTTCCGGATGTCTCCGGTACCTTACCTACCTTGAGGGACAGGACCTTATTGTTGGTGTTGATAGTATTGAGAAAGAACCGCAGACCATGGATGCACGTGGGTATGCACTCCTGAACCCACAGTTTAAGGATTATCCCTTATTTGGAGAATTCAGAGGAAAGGATGATCCGGAAAAGATCATTGGAATTGCCCCACAGTTAATCTTTAAAACCGGGCTTACAGGAGCTGGAACTACCGCAACGACAAATGCAGAAGAAGGAAATAAACTGACTGAAAAGACAAAAATCCCGGTAGTTATGATCGCATATGGCTCACTTCGTGATGCAAAGGAACAGGCAGAGATGTTTAATGGGCTGCGAATCATGGGAGATGTCATCGGAAAGAAAGACCGGGCAGATGAACTGATCTCCTATATCGAAGAGACTATAGCTGATCTAAAAAGAAGGACACAAGATATCCCAGAATCAGAGCAGAAAACGGCATATGTCGGCGGTGTCAGTTATGCAGGAGCTCATGGAATCATCTCAACTGAACCAGCATATCCACCATTCTTATGGCTGAATATAAAGAATGTTGCAGGAAAAATGGGAACTCAACATGCTGATGTTGCAAAAGAGGCGATTGTTGACTGGGATCCAGAATTCTTATTCATGGATGTTGGAACCTTACAGATGGACAGCGAAGGAGGAATTGGAGAGTTAAAGAATGATCCGGCCCTTCAGGGATTAACAGCAGTGAAAGAAGGAAAGGTCTACGGAGTTCTCCCATACAACTTCTATAACACGAATTATGAGAATGTTCTTGCAGATGCTTACTACATTGGAAAGATAGTCTATCCAGAGAAGTTTTCAGATATTGATCCTGAAGCAAAGGCAAATGAGATCATGACCAAATTCCTTGGTTCATCTCCACTGGACAAGATTAATTCCCAGTATAAAAACATGGGGTTCTCTCAAATCTCTCTTTGATGTCGATGAACAACCATATTTCTTTTTTTTCCGGAGGTGGCAGATGTGCATGTCGCTGATGGAAAAATCCCAGCTGATTATCTCGGTTATGTCAGGATAAAATACCTCTGGATTGTTTTTGGAATTATTCTCCTGTTCTTTCTGTTTATCATATCCATTTCCGTTGGTGCTGTCTCAATACCACCATATGATGTTCTTATGACACTTTTTGGACAAAACGTGAATCATAAATATGATGCCATCATCTGGAATATCAGGCTTCCACAGGCATTGACTGCGATTGTTGCAGGTATTGGTCTTTCTGTTGCAGGAGTTGCGATGCAGTCGATTCTCAGAAATCCTCTGGGATCGCCATTCACACTGGGAATATCCAATGCAGGTGCATTTGGAGCTGCAGTGTCGGTGATAATTTTTGGAACAGGAAAAATTCAATCCACCATTGCTGACCCGATTACCATAAATAACCCGTACATCACTACCATATCTGCATTCATCTTCTGTATGATTGCAACCGCAGTAATACTTATGATCTCCCGGATCAGGGGAGCATCCCCTGAAGTTATGGTACTCACTGGTGTGGCATTATCATCATTATTTACCGCCGGGACTATGTTTCTGCAGTATTTTGCATCAGACACACAACTGGCTGCTGTCGTCTTCTGGACATTTGGTGATGTAAGCCGTGCAAGCTGGTCTGAACTCGCCCTTATGTCTGTCCTTGTCACCCTTGCCTGCATTTATTTTCTCTTTAACAGGTGGAATTACAATGCGATTGATGCAGGAAATGAGACTGCAAAAGGCCTAGGTGTGAATGTGGAACGAGTCCGCTTATTTGGAATGACAATTTCTGCGATGGTAACCGCCGTACTTGTTGCATTCCTTGGAGTCATCGGATTTGTCGGCCTGGTCTGTCCCCATATGGTACGACGAATCATCGGTGATGATCAACGGTACCTTATCCCCGGATCCTGCGTAATGGGAGGTGTTCTGCTGCTGGCATCTGACACCGTTGCACGACTCATTGTTGCCCCATATGTCCTCCCGGTTGCAGTCCTGACGGCCTTTATGGGGGCTCCGGTATTTATTTATCTTATCATCAGGGGGTATAAGCGATGATTCTGAATGTTCAGGAACTCGGTTTTTTGTACAGGAATCACGATGTACTGCATGATATTGCATTTGAGGTAAACCATGGCGAAATTGTGGCAATTCTTGGTCCCAACGGGGTTGGGAAGACCACACTTCTCAAATGCCTGAACAGGATACTCAAAGCGGAAAAGGGTCATATTTATCTGGATGGATCTGAGATCCAAACACTTGAAACGCTTGAAATTGCCCGTCGGGCAGGATACGTCCCCCAACGGGTTGAGACCGGAAGGCTCACTGCGTTTGATGCCGTTCTTCTCGGCAGAAGACCTCATATAGGTTGGGATGTGAGTGATCGGGATCTTCGTATTGTTGATGCCATTTTCAGCCGGTTGTCAATGGATAATCTCCGCCTCTCGTACATTGATGAGATGAGCGGGGGTGAACTGCAGAAGATCGCCATTGCTCGTGCCCTCGTTCAGGAACCCCGGATCTTGCTTTTGGACGAACCTACCAGCAGCCTAGATCTGAAAAACCAGGTGGATATCCTGACCACGATTGTAGGGATTGTAAGAGAACATGGGATTGCTGCTGTGATGACCATGCATGATCTCAATCAGGCACTGCGATATGCTGACCGGTTCATCTTTTTAAAAGACGGATATATCCACTTCCATGGTTCATATGATGCCGTTACACCGGAGATTATTGAAGACGTATACGGTCTTCCGGTAATGATGGGAATGGTCGGAGGAGTGCGGTGCATTGTTCCTGGCCTTAGCCCTTCTGAAGCATAAACAAACATTAATTTTTTCGAATTTGAGGATTGAAATGATAGACTGGGCTCACATATGGAAAGAACAGTATGAAGCAGGGAGCAGACTTAAAGAAGTCGGGGACTGTGCCTCTCTTTGGGATTCAAAAGAGCGTGCCCTTGAATTTCTGAATATGTCACGGGAAAACCCGGAAAGAATTGAGCAGGTGTTATTACGACTTCCGATCACACCTGAAAGCCGGATTCTTGATATCGGTGCAGGTCCCGGGACACTTGCTCTTCCGTTTGCAGAACGGGCAGCACATGTTACTGCCGTGGAACCGTCTCCCGGAATGATTGAAGTCATGAAGGACCAGATTGCTGAATTACAGGTACATAATCTTACTATTGTTCCAAAACGATGGGAGGATGTCGATCCTTCTTCAGATCTTACGGAAAGATTTGACATCATTGTTGCATCGTACTCTCTTGGAATGCCCGATATTAGTGCTGCCATTGACAAAATGCTCGCTGTTTCTTCTGGCCAGATATGGCTTTTCTGGTTTGCAGGAACAACACCCTGGGAACGGCACATGGAACGGTTATGGCCGGATATACATAACGAATCTTACTCACATGGTCCGAAATCTGATGTTTTGTATAATGTACTATATCAGAAAGGGATATACCCGAATATGACGGTGCATGAGATGAAATATGAGAAAAAGTATCAATCCATGGACGATGCAGTCTCTGAAATGAGGCGGCAGATTGGGTGTTCTGATAATTTTGATCCTCTTATCAAAGAATATCTCAAGGATAAAATTATCATGAACGGACAGTCTTTCATCGAAAATGGCGTGACCACACGGGTATGTATGTGGTGGGATACAAATCAGTTTCCCAAAAAATGATATGAATCACATGAAATCAAGGAGTTGCATGTAATATGAAGATGCTTATTTGTGGAAAAGGAGGCAGCGGAAAAAGCACTCTGACCGCCCTTCTTGCAGAGTATTATGGAAAAGATGGAAAGACCGTAATGGTCGTAGACACCGATGAATCAAATCTCGGACTTCACCGGTTCCTTGGAGTAAACCATCCGACCGATCTTATGGATCAGATGGGAGGAAAACAGGAACTTATGGGAAAGATGATGTCAGCCATGAAGAGTTCTGAGGGCATGATGAATCTACAGTTATTTGACCAGGAATGGAAGCTTCAGGACATCCCTTCTGCCTGTATTGCAGAAAACGGTTCCGTGAAACTTCTTTCTATCGGAAAGATCCATCATGCCGGTGAAGGATGTGCCTGTCCCATGGGTTTTGTAGCCAAACAATTTCTGAAAAACCTGAAACTCTCGGATAACGAGATAGTGATCATCGATACAGAAGCTGGCCTTGAACACTTTGGAAGGGGAGTTGAGGAAGGAGCTGATGCCGTTCTGATGGTCCTTGACCCATCGTATGAGTCAGTTCTTCTCGCTAAAAAAGCTGCAGATATGACCGCGTCCTTAAGTCTTCCGATGTACTTTGTTCTCAATAAAGTCACACCGGAAATCAGCAGCCAGATGAGAAAAGATCTCCCTGCAGACAAAATCATCGGAGAAATCCCTGTGGACCAGGACCTCCTGTCAGCAGGACTTGCCGGGAAGGAGATAACCGGTTCATCACAGTCTGTTATGCCGGTTATCCAGAATATCATCGCAGGAATAAAAAGTTCCTAAAGAACAAGAAACATTCTTTATTTAAAAAATTTATATCCGAAGCGGCATGGTCTTCTTATGGAGAACCACGCTTGCCAGAATCAGGATAACCGTGAATGCCAGCAGCATTCCAAGATCAAAACCAATCGGAAAACTTCCACCACCTGTATACGAAATCCGTACAACATCAGTAAAGTATGTAAGGGGCGAAATAAGGGCTAATGTCTGACCCAGCGGTGGGAGCTGATCAACCGGCATAAAAATTCCAGAGATAAAAATCAATGGAAATTTTACCAGAGTTGATAAGAGCATGATATTCTGGGGGATTGCAGTTGGCGGAACAGATAACAGGATTCCGATTGCTGAAAAGCACAGGGCTCCCAGAAGAATGGCACAGATGAGTACAACCCAGTTCAAAACCGATGCTCCGAGCATCAGACCGATAATGAGTGCAACCACAGTTACTGCGATACCAAATACCGAGGATGCTATCATATCCCCAAGGATGATAGCCTCCGGGGCAATCGGGCAGGATACAAGCCGCTCTAAGGTTTTTGCCTGTCCCTCCCAGGGAAATACCACCGGGGAAACAGCGGTTGATGTAAAGAACAATGTCATTCCAAGCAGTCCGGAGATCAAAAACGACATGGGTACAGGTTTGCTCCCCATGAGAAATGCGAGGTAGAGAAATACCGGCATTAATATACCGGAGATCAGCACCGGTGGTTTATAGTAATAAATTCTGATATCTTTCTTTGCAACAGCCCATGCCCGCACAACCTGTTCACCAATAATCCGGGAATTCATGAATACTGCCCTCCGGTCAGCTGGAGAAATACATCGTCAAGTGTAGGGGCGAGAGTATGTAAAGAAATAATCGTCAGCCCTTCCCGTTCACTCAAACGAACCAGTGAGCGGATGAGTGCATCTTTATTCTCGCCAGAGATCTTCCATTTGTCTCCAATATGGGATATCTGTATTATTCCCGGCATAATTCTAAGAAGGTCTTCAGATATTTCCTGTTCAAAACTTACCTCCACCTGGTGAAGTCTATCAATTGTGTTTTTGAGTTTTTCAGGAGAATCGATAGCAATTAGCTTTCCAGACCGTATGATACCCACCTGGTGACACAGATTATTTGCTTCATCCATGTTATGAGTGGTAAGAAAGATAGTGACTCCCCGCTTATTCATCTCCCGGAGCATAGAGAGAATCAGTCGGGAACTTGAGACATCCAGACCGCTGGTCGGTTCATCAAGAAAGAGTAACTCTGGCTCATGGAGAAGGGCCATAGCGAGAACCAGGCGTTGTTTCATGCCTTTTGAAAAAGACTGAACCTTTCTTCCCGCATGTTCGGTTAATTCAAATGCCCTGAGAAGGGTTTCTGATTGTCTCCTGGCATACGCATCAGGAAGTCCGAATATCTCTCCCATAAACATCAGATTCTGCCAGGCAGTAAGATCAGGATATGCATTTGACGTTTCAGGAACCACACCACATTTCTGTTTTGCCAAAAGAGGAGCGGTAACCATGTTGTAGCCAAGTATCTGAATCTCCCCGGCATCTGGTTTTATAATACCAGTGATCATTCGTGTCGTCGTCGTTTTCCCTGCTCCGTTCGGACCGAGAAATCCAAAGATCTCTCCTTTTTTAACAGAAAATGAGATCTGATCCACGGCAGTTATTGAACCAAAATGTTTGGTAAGGTCTTTGACCAGAATTGCATCAGACATAATACCCAAAAAAGAGTAGATGAATTACTCGAATTTCTTCTCAAGAGCACGGAGTCTTTCATCAAAACTCTTTCTCATCTCATGGCAATCGCAGAATCTTTCTGTTTCAGGTGCGTTATTACCACTGCATGCACAGGTTTTGTTGTTTTTCTGTTGTGGAAAACACATAGGCGACACCTCGTCTCCTCTCTTCACTATGATAATCATACTATTTAAACTCTAACATTCATAGTAATGATCGTCATGTGTACCGATAAAGACCATGTATATCTGTGTGCTGCCGGAGGCATACTTTCCATCATATCGAAAAAATGGGCACTTTTAATCATTTACAAGTTAGGAACAAGAGGAAGGCTCAGATTTTCTGAATTCTCAACCGAACTAGATTCGATAAACCCTCAGGCGTTATCTGAAACCTTAAAGGATCTGGTACATGAGGGGCTCGTTGAGCGGGAATCATTTGCTGAAATCCCTCCCAGGGTAGAGTATTTCCTCACGACTGAAGGGCTGACCCTCTGGGAATCAATAAAGCCTCTTATTAGGTGGGCTGCAGAGCATGATTATCGTGATAAGGATCGATGTGAGAAGAAATGCAGGAAACGGATATGCCAGTCAAAAGAAAAAATTTGTATGAGAAAGGACGATATGAGCCGTTATCAGTGAAAAATATAAAACTTCATAGATATTACTCCGGGTCATTATTCAGGTAGTGCTTTCATTCAGATTATCATGCATGATCGAAACTTATTGAATATTATTTTGAGACAGGCGGTATTTCACTATAATATGTAATAACACAAATCATATTTTTTTAATATTTAAAGCGCACATTATACTATTTATCATGAGGAAATCACAGCATAAAATGTGTACCTTGCTCTTCCTTATTTTGAGCATTGTCTCAGTCTGCTGCTCTATGGGAGTAATGGCAGATGACGCCATACTTCGTATCGCAACCACGAACGAAGTCAAGTCACCAGCATTCATCGGCGATTATACTCTCGGTCTTTTTAACCATCTTTCAAATCCGCCCCTTATGCAGATGGATGAGAATGGAAAATTAATTGGCCTTCTAGCAGACCACTATGAGGTATCACCAGATAATACAGAATGGACCTTTGTTATCAAGGATAACCAGTTCTGGAGTGATGGAACACCAGTAACGGCAGATGATGTTGCATTCTCCATTCAGATGTATGGCACCAGCATTCCGAATGCAGGCTGGATTGGAGAAACCCTAACCGACACACAGGTTGACGGTAATAAAGTAACCTTCAAATTCAACAAACCCTACACAAATCTTGCCCTTGAATTTACCTCGTATAGTATTCTCCCAAAACATATTTGGGAGTCTATTGAAAACCCGAATGAGTTTACCAGTACCGGCCCGTATGTCGGAGCGGGGCCCTATTATCTGGATAATGTTGATTTGAATGCAGGAAAAGTGATTTTTAAGAGAAATCCAAGTTGGAAGGGAAAGATCTCAGATTATGATACGGTCGAGATAAGCTGGTTTAAGAATGAAGATGCAGCGGCAAAAGCATTGGAAAGCGGTGTAATGGACACCTACTGGAAGTATGCATCATCATACCCGTATGCAGCCATTGACTCACTCACGAAAACCGGCAATTTTGAAATGCTGGAGAAACCAACAAGTGGACTCACATTTTTAGGATTTAACCTGAAAAGGGAACCTATGTCTGATCCAGCATTCAGAGAGGCAGTCAGTAGTGCCATAAATTACCAGGAACTGGTTGATATTTCAACACTTGGATATGGAAAGGTGCCGAACAGGGGCTTTGTTCCTCCGGCCATGGATGGGTATATTCAGACAAAGCCAATGGAATATAATCTTGAAACTGCCAGGAATACACTTGAATCTGCAGGATATAAAGATTCTGACGGAAATGGTATCATAGAAGCAGCAGATGGAAAAGATATTACTCTTGACCTATTAATTAGAAATTCCTATGCCCGTGAGGCAGAACTTATGAAAGAGTACCTTGAAAAAGCAGGAATAGGAGTTGAGGTAAGATCAGTTGAAGATAATACATGGTTTGAGATGAAAGACAAACTTGACTATGATATCACACTGACACGAACCACACCATGGGGAATGCTTATGCATGCCGGATGGGCAACGGGATATTTTGACAGCAGGAGAACGGGGCAGGGTGTCCTCCATACCGTTGATGATGAAGTCTTCCTCAAACTCTGTGATGATATCCTGAGTACAACTGATCAGACCTTACTCAACGGGTATGCAAAGGAAGTTCAGGAGTATTATGCAGAAAATCTGCCAGGGATTCCTCTGTACTGGAAGAATGATATAACCCCATACAACAAGAAGATTACTGGCTGGTACTCAAATCCACTGTATGGGATCATGAATGAATTCACCTTCACCGGTGTAAAATCCTCTGCCTGACCCATCCAGGCCTTTTTTTTATGGTGAAGATCCACCCGGCAGGTATTTTTTTATCCCGAAAATTGCTCAGATATCTCCTTTCTTTTTTCTGTATTTTATTGATAGTTTTTCTCCTGCCCAGAATGATGCCCGGTGATCCGGTCTCGAACCTGGTGGGAGAAGACATTTACCTGTCACAGAGTACTATTGATTCATTACGAGCAGCATTTGGGCTTGATACCCCGCTTCATGAACAGTTCATCAGATATTGTCTCCAGATCATGCATGGAGATCTTGGATACTCCTATCATATGCATGGACCTGTTTTTGAAATTCTCATCAGCAGAGCATGGTGGACCCTTTTGTATACCATTCCCTCCATTATTATCGGTGCATGGATTGGTATATCTCTTGGAGCACGAGCGGGTTTTCAGAGTGGAAAATGGTGGTCAGATGTAATAGCCTCAATAGCCCTTGTCATATCTTCAACCCCGCCCTATCTTCTCAGTCTCCTTGCGCTGGTCCTATTTGTATATCATCTCGGTTTATTCCCTTTCAAAGGGTTTTATGATACCTATAATCTTCAAAGTATCCTCTACCACCTCACATTGCCAACGCTGGTTCTGATCTCATTTTATACTTCCAGAAATATTCTTATCATGAGAGGTGCGGTCTTAACCGAAAAGGAACTCCTCTATCCACAGTTTGCCCGGTCACTAGGTATTCCTGAACGGGAGATATTATTCCATCATATCAGAAAAAATGCAATAATTCCACTCATTGCACTCATCGCACTTGACTTTGGATTTCTTTTTTCAGGTGCACTGTTTATAGAGATCGTCTTTTCTCTGAGTGGAATGGGGAGTCTTATGTATGACGCAATCCTTGCCAGGGATTATCCGATTCTGACCGGATCACTCCTGATCATTGCAATCTTTGTCATTATTGCCAATATCACTGCAGATATCATGTCTCTCATTATTGATCCCCGAATCAGGAGAAGTTCATGACCGTGGTATATGTACCTTCATGGCTTAAAAAAATGGGATATACTCCGACATTTTGCATCATTATCCTTGGAATATTTGTATATGCAGCGATATTTCCAAAGACTATCTCACCATATAGTCCGGAGATCCGGTTTTCACCGTATGGAGAACCTGATGAGAATCATATGCTCGGCACTGATGACATGGGATATGATATTCTGACACTTCTTATTTATGCAACCAGGATATCTCTCATTATTGGCGTTTTTGCCGGCATTCTCTCGTTATGTATCGGAACCTCTATTGGAATTGCAAGTGGTTTTCACCAGGGATGGATTGATGACCTGATGATGGGAGTGACCGACATCACCCTTATTATTCCGAAAATTCCAGTGATCATCCTTATTGCAGCATATCTGCATCCCAGCATCTGGATACTTATCATTGTACTTGGTTTGTTTTCCTGGGAGACAACCGCCAGGGTTGTACGGGCAAAGACTATGCAGATTCGTAATTCCGGATTTGTCCTTTCTTCCCGGTGCCTGGGATTTTCATCTTTTTCAATAATAATTCATGACATTATCCCGGTGATTTACCCGGTTCTTCTGCCAAAATTTATGCTCACAATTGCTGGTGCCATGATATCTGAAGCCTCACTCTCATTTCTGGGATTGTCTGATCCCATGATGGAGAGTTGGGGGAAGATGATCGCAGATGCATTTTCCCATGGGGGATTTATTCGTGAGATGTGGTGGTGGTTCCTCCCTCCTGCGATATGCATATGTGTAACGGTGCTTGCCATCACCCGTATAGGTATGATGTATGAAAGTAATGAACCAGGGATGGCATTTAAATGAATTCTCCTGATCCGCTACTTGACATTTCAAACCTTTCCATCACCTTTCTTTCAGATGGAATAAAAATTCCTGCGGTATCCGGTTTTTCCTGTAGAATCACGCAAGGGACATGTACGGCAATCATCGGGGAATCCGGATGCGGAAAATCTGTTGTTGCTCATGCTATTCTTCGTCTGCTTCCTAAAAATTCCCTGGTTGAAGGTGAAATCATTTTTAAAAACCTGAATATTTACAGACTTAATGAGAGAACCCTACAGAGTATCAGGGGAAACGAGATTGGTATCATGTTCCAAAGTCCTGATAGGGCACTCAACCCCATCTACCGGCTGTATCACCAGATACTCGGCCCACTGGATATACATAAGGTTGTCCCTGTACAAGAGAGCGAGGCACACATTTATAAAGCATTGAGGAAAGCAGGGTTTTCAGATCCTGAACATTCTTCCCGGCTGTATCCATGTCATTGTTCCGGAGGGATGAATCAACGTGCTGTTACCGCAATCATCCTCTCTCTTGAGCCGGATCTTGTAATCGCTGATGAACCGACAAAAGGACTTGACAGGTCGAG
>Ga0208825_1001781_pt1 | contig 15508 bp, 17 predicted proteins | sample AD_UKC113_MetaG_FD_184450 | JGI IMG/M metagenome (GOLD analysis project Ga0208825, IMG submission 184450) | Active sludge microbial communities of municipal wastewater-treating anaerobic digesters from Hong Kong - AD_UKC113_MetaG (SPAdes)... | ecosystem: Engineered > Bioreactor > Anaerobic >...
AAAAGATGTAGCAAACAGCACCTATTTAGGTTCAGTAGAAGTCATAACAGCATAATGCTGATTACAAAACAGATTAAAAACAAATCAAATTCAAAGCCGACCAAAAGTCGGCTTTTTTATTTTGCACCAAAAACAAGTTGACATTTCGTTGACAATTTATAAAAACAAAAAAGCTAAACGTCTTATTTTCAGAACATTTAGCTTTTTAAAAGTACCCAGAGCCGGGATCGAACCGGCATGGAGGTGAATCCACTGGTGTTTGAGACCAGCGCGTCTACCAATTCCGCCATCTGGGCATTAAACGGCTACAAAAGTAAATCATTTTTTTGATTCTTAAAAACAAAAATTACTGAAAATTCTTTCCTTTCTGGAAAGGAGAATAATTTTTATTGACAATCAATCCGTTATAAAAATCAATGGAATCTATGCATTCTTTTTCTGTAAGTATTCATTGCGTTTTCCTTCAAAAAGTTCGTATTGTTGAAACCAGCATTCTATAGGTCCATTCAACAACTGAATACGTTTCGATGGTTTTAAACCAATTTTTTTCAGTGCTTCTTCGTTAGAACTAATTATCCATGCAGTGCTTCCAGCAAATTTATGTTTTAACACTGAGCCTAATGAAGCATACAAATCAAAAATATCTTTTGACGGAAGTCGTTCACCATAGGGAGGATTGGTTACAATAAAGCAATGTGAAGATGGCGGTTCAAGCTTTTCAATAGGGACAGCTTTTAATTGAATATATTTTGAAAGTCCGCTGCTTTTTACATTCTGTTCCGCAATTTTCATAGCTCTTGCGGAAACGTCTGAACCATAAATTTTATGTTCAAAAGTTTTTTCTTGCGAATCATCATTGTACAACTCATCAAAAAGTTCCTTATCAAAGTCTGACCATTTTTCAAAAGCAAAAGAAGGTCTGAAAATGCCGGGTGGAATATTCAAAGCTATCAAGGCAGCTTCAATAAGCAATGTTCCAGAACCGCACATAGGATCGATGAAATCAGATTGCCCATGCCAGCCAGCCAATAACAACATTCCTGCTGCTAATACTTCATTAATAGGAGCTTCAGTTTGTGCAACTCGGTAACCGCGTTTGTGAAGCGATTCACCTGAACTGTCAAGCGAAAGGGTACAACAACGCCCAGCAATATGAATATTAAACATTAATTGTGGCGAGGTAACTGAAACACTTGGACGACGATGATAGCGTTCCATAAACCAATCGGCAATAGCATCCTTTACTCTATAAACTACATATTTTGAATGTTTAAACTCTTCTGAAAATACCGTAGCATCAATGGCAAATGTATTTTCAACTGTCATTAATTGACTCCAGTCAAATTTTTTAATTTGTTCATATACTTCGTCAGCATCCTTAGCATCAAAGGTAAAAATTGGCTTCAAAATACGTAAGGCTGTTCGACAATGTAAATTCGCTTTGTACATCAAGGCTTTATCTCCTGTAAAACTTACAGCACGCCGTTGTATTTGAATATTATTAGTACCGATAGAGGCAAGTTCTTTTGCCAAAACTTCTTCCAGCCCTTGAAAAGTTTTAGCAATCATAGGAAATTTTTCAACAGAAGCTATATTCAATTTTTTATCAGCAGTTTGCAAAGATTTTTTCATTAAAAATAAAAATCAAAAATTCAAGTTTTTATCCTGTGATAATCTGGCACCAGCTGGTACGTCCTTGTCAACCCAAAGGTTTCCGCCAATGACAGCTCCATCCCCAATGGTAATATTTCCCAGAATAGTGGAATTAGAATAAATAATCACATTGTTCCCAATTTTTGGATGGCGTACAATGCCTTTAATGGGGTTCCCATTTTCGTCCAATGGGAAACTTTTGGCTCCAAGCGTAACTCCTTGATACATCTTTACATTGTTGCCAATGATAGAAGTTTCACCAATGACAACACCCGTTCCATGATCGATCATAAAATATTCTCCAATTTCTGCTCCAGGATGAATATCTATGCCTGTTTCTGAATGAGCCATTTCTGTGATAATTCGTGGAATTAAGGGAACATCAAGTTTCAATAAAGCATGAGCCAATCGATAATTGGTAATTGCTTTTAATCCAGGATAACAAAAAATAACTTCGCCAAAACTTTTTGCAGCAGGATCGCCATTATAAATAGCAATCACATCGGTATAAAGTTTTTGCCTTATTTCAGGCAGTTTCAATACAAATTCAACAGCCTTTTGCAAGGAAGCTTTATCCAACTCTTCACATTTTTCGGTAGTTGTTTTGGTATTCCCGTTAAAACATATTCCTGCTTTGATTTCTTTTGAAAGCAGCACCAACAAACGATCAACATTCACTCCAATATGGAATTTTAATGTTTCTGAATTTAAAGGAGCCTCATCAAAATATCCTGGAAAAAGAATAGAACGACACAACTGAACAATTTCCTGCAACGTATTGATGGAAGGCATAGGAAAATTTAATTCTTGTTTGTGGCAGACATTCTTGATTTTTTCAACTTGGGATAACTTTTGAATAGTTTCTAAAATTTCTTTTTTCATATTTTTATATTTTTATTTATTACGAAATGATAATAAGGCATTTATAGCACATTGAATCCGTTGATCACCAGAACCTTCGACAACAAAATAAGGTTTTCTTAATTGTTCTATTTCCTTTCGATACCACTCGAAGAAAAATTCACGATCATCTCCGTGTTCTCTAACTGGATCAGGTTGCCACGGCAAATCGGGATAACAAAGAAAGTAAAAATCAAAAAAACGCTGATTTAATCTTTCTGTTAAAAAATCGGGAACTTTTCCAAACTTATATTGAAACCACACTTTGGTGATAATTAAATCTGTATCAAAAAAAACAAAATCGCCCTTTATTTCAGAATGTTCTTCATAAAATTTTTCCTGATTGATTTGATAACGAGCAATGTTGCAAACATCTTCATAAGTATAAGGAGCAGTTAATTTTTCAACATATTCACGCGCATATTCTGGTTCCCAAGGGGATTTAAAATATTCTGCCAGCTTTTTTGCTAATTCTGTTTTTCCTGTTGATTCAGGACCTATAATGGCAATTTTTTTCATAAAGTAATCAACATTTGTCTGTCTATAATTTTTTCTTCTTTTTTAAAAACCATACAACTAAAAATTGTGTTACATCAGAGTAAATTTAAATTGTTACAATAAATATTTGAGGATAGTTTTTTTACTTTAAATTGACGTTTTTTTTAAAAGATGAAAATTTTATAGCAAAAAATTTAAAAACAGGAGTAAAAAGTGAAATATTTTAGTTAAAATTCTGATTTCTAAAAACATCAATTCTATAATCTACTTAGATTCATCAAAAATATGTGCAAATTTACAACATTTCTATTGATTTTCATTATTTTATCTTTATACCTTTCTGCTCAAAATCCTGATATTTGGTTTTTGAAACAACTCAATAGTGATCAACCTAAAGCTATGAGAGAATATTCGCTTGCCGTAACCAATACTACTACCGTTATTGCAATCTCAACACCTATTGTAATGGGAATAATTGGACTAATTAATAAAAACTCACAATTGGAAAAAGATGCAATATATGTTGGAGCTACATTAGGCGTTGAAGGAATTTTAACTTTTGGTTTAAAACAAGCTGTTCACAAGGAACGTCCTTATGTAACTTATCCCAATGAAGTTTTTCCTTATCAAACCTTGCCTTCTTATTCTTTTCCATCGGGACATACAGCATTAGCTTTTGCAAATGCGACTGCATTAAGTTTGAAGTATCCAAAATGGTATGTGATTGTTTCAAGTTATTTTTGGGCTTGCTCCGTCGGCTATTCCCGACTAAATCTGGGCGAACATTATCCTTCTGATGTATTAGCTGGCGCTATTGTAGGAGCTGGAAGTGCTTTCTTATCCTTAAAATTGACCAATTGTTTATTTAATTCATACGAAAACAAAAAACAGCGTAAAGCACTTAATGTTTTTAATACTTATCTTTCTTTTTGATAATCAGTGTATTCGAGAAAATAAAGCTTTGAAATAATATGATGTATGACATTACTCAGAAAAAAGAAAATGAGTTTTCCAAGGTAAAACATTGCTGTGAACTTATTTCCTTTTACCTCAAAAGTGTTTAATTTTTCATTGTTACGATAATTTTGATTCGCTTCAATTGTCTTGATAAAAAGTAAAAAGTTTTTATTAGTTCGTTCGTTTTTAAAATTTATTCAAAAAAATTAGACTCGTAAACTAAGGGTCTCTACTTAAAACTCCAATCTGCTGATTATTAAATAAATATTCAAAGTTCTAAATTCAAAATTCAGAACTCGAAACTTGTACCTCGCAATACCCACAACTCGCAAAACCAGTCAATTTTTGGCTTAACAGACAAGATCAACAAGCCGCCAACATTTTCAAACAATTTTGGCGACGGGCTGAAATAATAAAGAATAGCAAATTTTGAATTTTACACACTTTTGGTGACAGTATCAAAAATCCTATTGAATTCAGCAAAGAGTAAAAATATTTTTTATAAAAATTAGGGAGTTTTTTCTATTTCAAAATTGGACAAACAAAAAGAAGAGCTATTATTGCTTACTTGATTTTTTACGATTTATGGCATCTCGGATATGAACTGCCAATTCATATTTCTCTTCATTTACTGCCATTGAAAGTAATTCTTCTAATTCTTCCAGAGAAAGTCGATCTAATTGTGAATCCGATATTTTATCATACTCAGTTTTTTCAGGGATAGTTTCTTCTTTTTCATTTGTTGGTTCTATTACTACTCCTACTATATCTAAAATTTCAGATTTGATATATATTGGGCAATTGCATCTTACCGCCAATGCGATAGCATCAGAAGTACGAGAATCAACTACCAGAATTTCATTGTCCTTTTTGATATGTAATTCTGAATAAAAAACATCATTGATCATGTCGCTGATAAGAACTTTTACCAAGGTAACTTCAAAAGCATCTAAAATATTTTTGATTAAATCATGTGTTAAGGGGCGTGGTAATTTTTTATTATTCAGTTTTAAAGCAATAGATTGGGCTTCTGGCTCACCTATCATTACCGAAAATCTTCGATTACCCGATTCTTCACTTAATATCAAACCATAGGTACCAACAATATTCTGATTGTAAACTAATCCACTAATTACTAATTTTATTTCTGAATCCATAGTATTTTAAAAGAAATTTTTATAGAGATAAAGGTATAAAAAACTTTTAAATTATATCAGAACAACAAATATACTATAATTTTATTACTAAAAACAGATAAATAAGTGAAATTTTTTTAACGGATAAGTTTTGAAGTCCTTTTTTATTAAGTCATTTGATTTTTTATCATTCTTTGATAGGATTTTTTTAAGAAATAAAACAAATTGAATTTTTAAGTGTTATAAACAACATAAAAGAAAATTATTAATACTCATCTTAAAAAATTATTGCTATGAAATTTGAATTACCAAAATTACCGTATGCTTATAATGCATTAGAGCCTGTGATAAGTGAAAAAACCATTAGTTTCCACTATGGTAAGCATCATCAAACTTATGTAAATAACACCAATAATTTAATGGTGGCAACAGAATTTGAAAATGCTGATTTGGAGACTATTATTAAAAAAGCCAGTGGTGCACTCTTTAACAATGCTGCACAAGTGTGGAATCATAATTTTTATTTTTTAACTTTAACTCCTGATAAAGGTACCAAACCCTCTGATAAATTGTTGAAAGCAATTGAATCAGGATGGGGCTCACTGGAAAATTTTAAGACAGAATTTAATAAATTAGCAACAGCTCTTTTTGGTTCTGGTTGGACTTGGCTGGTAAAGGACAAGGATGGCAAACTCTCAATTGTCAATGAAAGTAATGCAGGTAATCCTATAGTACAAGGATTGACGCCAATTTTAACATTTGATGTTTGGGAACACGCTTATTATCTTGATTACCAGAATCGTCGTGCCGATTATGTGGCTGCTCTTTGGGAATTGATCAATTGGGAAGTTGTTTCTAAAAGATATTAATACTAAACTCCTTATCAAGTATAATATTTTTATCTCTTTGACACCACCTAAAATAAGGAGCATTTAAAGATAAAACGTTTGATTCGTTGGAATACGTTGAATAAGCATGGGCTAAATAATTGAGAAATCTTAATAAAGAAACTGTAAAATTAGTCTGTTTGTATCATTAGATGAAAGATTCAATTGGATAGCAATTTAGTATTATGAATGAATATCACTGATTTTCAATTCTATTTCGCCAAAATCAATCATGGAAATGGATAACGCCGAGGTGTCTTGTTGGTCGAACCAATGTAAGTTGCCCATCATACAATTTCTTGTATTTCTTTTCATTTCCTTGATTTGAAACATAAGCTTTTATTACATCTCGACTACCATATAATCCTACTGTGTTTGTGTGATACCCGCTTGTTCAAAAACTACCACCCCATAATTCCTTTTTTATTCCCGGATGTTTCAAAAAGAGTTCTCGTACTGTCAAACTTTTTAACTTTTTTACTATTGCTGAAACTGAATAGGTGGGCACACTTTGCAATAAGAAAGGTACATAATCTTCTTCATAACCTATTTCCATAAAATTTATTTCATAACGCTCCAATATTTCCATACATATCGACTTCAGAGAACTTCCTATTGCATTTGTAATCACTTTCCTGCGATATTTTATAGACAAAACAATGGAATAGAGTAATAATGTTCTTATTATGCCCTTTATATATGGTCATCTTCCATTCACACAAAAATAACAATTTATATTTAGAAACCTATGGTTTCTATGAGATTGACCCGGAGGCAAGCCTCGAGGAATTCTTTTGATTAAACATTGTGCCAAGAGCACGTTTATTTTCTATTAAACAATCAGGACCTTGATTTTTATTTGCGTGTATATAAAAATATCAACTTTTTTATTTAAGTTTACATTACAAATAATTTTTTTTTTGAAAACAATAAAAATCGTTGTAAAAAATTAGTAAATGAAATATGTGGAAAATTGTCATTTCTGTTATCCCAATGTTTGTGTGTCTTTTCTGGTGCATAGTTTTGTTTATTGAACATCGCACACAAAACAAAGCAAAAACTTTCCTGTCATTTTTTATGTTTATTGCTTTTTTATTATATCTCGGTCATGCAGCTTATTTTAATAAAGAATATAAATTTTATGGTTTTTGGGACAGTATTTATCTGTTTTGTTCGTTGGCAGTTTATCCACTTTATTTTATTTACCTGAAAATCATTACTAAGAAAACAAATTTAAATTTTAAAGATTTTTTAGTATTACTTCCAGCTTTTTCTATTGGAGTTTTTTCTTTTATTCTTTACTTCATGATGACTCCCGAAGAATTGACTGTTTACACTCAGCAAATAATCTATCATAACTTTAATAACATTGAATGGACACCAATTCTTCATTTGCAACAAATAAAACTTTACTTGTTCACCATTATATTTGTTGCTCAAATTATTCCTATTCTGATATATGGCAGCAAATATATTAAAGAATACAATCAAGCTATTATGAATTATTATGCTGATACAGAGAAAAAGACGCTGGATCATTTTAATTTTTTATTAATCGTTTTTATTCTCACTTCTTTAGCTTCATCAACAGTAGATTTAATAGGTAGATCCTATTTTACCCAGTCCAATATCCATTTGCTCATTCCAGCAATTATTTTTGGATGTTTACTTTTTATGGTCGGATATTTAGGGTATAAACAAGATTTTTCAATAGAAAATTTCTTAAAGGATATTAAGAATAACGAGGCTTTAGCAAGCACTATAAAAATAAGTATTAATGATACCGAGCTCTATGGAAAAAATTTATTTGAAAATCTAAAAAAATTATTAGAAGAAAATGAAATCTATAAAAATAAGGATTTATGTATTACTGATATTGCCATGATGCTGAATACCAATAGAACTTATATCTCAAAAATCATGAATGAAAAGTTTAAAACTAATTTTTCAACCATGATTAATCATTATCGAATAGAACATGCAAAAAAAATACTGAAAGATTCTAAATACCGACAACTTAACATCAATGAAATAGGCGAACTTTCAGGATTTTCAAGCGAAAGCTCCTTTTATCGTATTTTTAAAAACCATGAAAATATTTCTCCTGGTAATTACCGGAAAAAACATCTAATCAATCATTAATTTACAGATATAAAATTTTAAGGTTAAGAGACTTGTTGTGTTATTTTAATAATTTTCTCTATCAAAAAAGTCAATTGTGTTATTCCTTAGTATAAGGTAAATTTGAAGAGTAAAGGATATATTCGTAATTTTGCAATCTATTGTGTTTGATTATTATAACTGCTAATATTTTAAAAAAATAGAAATAAAATAAAATGGAAATTGCTGTTTTACTGTCGGGAGGAGTTGATAGTTCTGTGGCAGTACACTTGTTGAAAGAACAAGGTTATTCTCCCCAGTTATTTTATATAAAAATTGGAAGAAGCGAGGATGAATTTTTGCATTGTTCGTCAGAAGAAGATATTGAAATTGCAACATTAATTGCACGTAAATATGGCTGTAAATTGGAAATAATTGATCTTCACAAAGATTACTGGGAAAATGTTGTAGTTTATACGATTAATAAGGTAAAACAAGGCTTAACTCCCAATCCAGACGTAATGTGTAACAAATTAATTAAATTTGGCGTTTTTGAACAAAAAGTTGGTAAGAACTTCGATAAAACTGCTACAGGGCACTATGCTACCATTACTGAACAAAACAATAAAATATTCTTATCCACAGCTAAAGACCCTATAAAAGATCAAACTGATTTCTTAGCTCAGATTGATTATTTACAGGTATCAAAATTAATGTTTCCTATTGGTCATTTAATGAAAAATGAAGTCCGTAAAATTGCTCAACAAGCTGGACTACCAAGCGCAAAACGTCATGATAGTCAAGGAATTTGTTTCCTTGGGAAAATTAATTATAATGATTTTATTCGTTCTTATCTTGGTGAAAAAAAAGGTCCAATTGTAGAATTGGAAACAGGAAAAATTTTAGGAAAACATAAAGGATATTGGTTTCACACCATAGGTCAACGAAAAGGGTTGGAACTTTCGGGAGGTCCATGGTATGTCACCAAAAAAGACATTGATGCTAACATTATTTACGTGTCAAAGGGTTATGACACGGAAGCTCAATATGGTTATGAATTTACTATGAAAGATTTTCATTTCATTACCGAAAATCCATGGGAAAATACTGAAAATGAAATAGCTATTACTTTCAAAATCAGACATACACCCGAATTTACCAAAGGGACCATAAAACAAACACCACAAGGATATCGCGTCATTTCAAGTGAAAAATTACAAGGCGTTGCTCCTGGTCAGTTTGGAGTAATCTACGACGTAGCCTCCAAAATTTGTATTGGTAGCGGTGAAATACAATAATCTCCTGACGTTGTTAGTTTAAACTTATAGTAGTTGATTATCAAATGTATATGCTTTAAATAAAAAAATGCGTGGTTGGTTTATTTTTTCTTTATACCAGTCAGTACAAATTCAACAATACTATTTTTATTTTTTTCAAATTCATTGCTGATATTTTGTCGGATATAAGGAACTTCTAACCCTTTTAAAGCATAAAGAATAATAATAGAAGAGAGTTCTACATTCATTTTTTTAAAACAATTTTTTTCTATTCCTTCTACAAGAATTGCCTTAATTAAAGCAATTTCCTTCATGTCAATTTTTCTTCTTGTACGTTCTACCTCATAAATATCTCTAAAAAAATCAGCTTTTAGCGAGCCATTTCGAATTACCGATTTTTTAATGGCATCAAGATGAGTAATAATATGTTTGGTAAGCTTACTATCAGGAGAAATATCTTCTGTAGAGACTACTGCAATTTGCTCAAAAATATAGTCTAATTCATTGTCAATAACCGCTTTGTATATTTCATCCTTGCTTTTAAAATAAGTATATAAAGTTCGCCTTCCTTTTTTAGAAGCTTCGGCAATATCGTTCATCGTGACATCCTTTTTTCCTTTTTCAGAAAAAAGTTGCCTTGCCACTTCGATCAATAATTTTTTTGTTTTAGAAACTTTTTGAGGCATAATTTATCTCTTGATAGAATAAGCAAAGTTAAAAAATAAAATTTCACTTGTTACTTTGAAAAAATTATTTTTCCTAACTTTTATTTAGAAAGGTAGATAATCCTTGTGACGCAAATTTCTGTTATTGAAAGATAATATTCACACCGAGAACAAAAATTGACGGAACAAATTGTAAATTTTTATACAAGTATGGCAAAAAAATCAGGCAAGAGGAAATTTAATATCCTCTCATTTAAGAGAAATCAGCAAATTTTGCCTGTTTTTGTTTAAGATAGCTTTTAAAACCATGAATGCCTCGAAAACTCCAAACAATAAGAATAGCTAAAATAAATCGAGGCACAATAATCCAACCAGCAGGCACACCAATTACTACAAACAATAACGTGTCTTCGAGCAAAGAATGGTTTACTGCAATATGATAGTTTAATAAATTGGCATCCTCTACAGTAATAGAGCGATTTATTACTTCTTCGATCATGATAGCTGAACCATAAGTAAGTCCTACAATTTGAGCAACAAACCACAAAAAGGTACTGTTTTGAGAAAGACCCATAATTTTCATTAGAGGAGCAAAAATTTTTGATAGATATTCCAGAATATGAAATTCTTTCAAGATATTTTGCAAAATCATCAGTCCTGTAATAATTAGAACTATTTTTAAAATAAGCCAGCCTGTATTAATCAACCAATGTTGAAACATTTCTCCAAAACTTTTAAATACAATTGCTTTTTCTACGATTTGAGCTTCGCCCATATTATCAGGCAAAATCTTATTCAAAAGAAAAGCTGCCACAAACGAAGTAATGATTCGAAGAAAAAAAATGATCCATGGCGAAGAGCCTGTTTTCTTCTGAACGGTAGTCTCAACAATCAAGTTATGCGAGATGAGGCACATAATAGCAAGAATGGTAATTTCACGTATTCCCAAAGGCAAAGTTGCAATGATGGCAATAGGAGCATAAAGAGCCATGAAAATGCTGGTAATAAAAACAATAGCAGCCTCACCCGGTAAACCGACAATTGAAAAAACAGGAGCTAAAAAAGAAGCAATAATGGCTATGATTCCCCAATATTGCAATAAACTAACAACAAAGCTGATAGGTAAAATAATTTTTAATAACCAAATTATGGTCTTAAATGCTTTAGGAAGGGCTAAGAGAAAGGAATTATATAAGCGATGTAAAATAGGATTCATTAGAAAAGTACTTGTTCTATAAAACAAGAAGGGGTTGTCTCACGACAACCCAATCTTTTTTAATTAACCTTAAATCTAATACCATGAAAAACATGTGCAAATGTAGTTATATTTTTGTTTTGTCACAAAGCATTGAATACTATTTTTTTTGTATTTATAAATAATTAACCTATTTTTTATAAAATCACAATTAGCTAGGAAAAATTTAAAATAATGTTTAAAAACATCTATCATTCCCTCCTATATTATAGGACATAACTATATATGAATAGCTTTTGAATTTAGATTAATATTTTACTTTTTTCTAAAATTCTATTGTAGAAATTATTTTTTGAATATAAGATAAAAAGTGTCCACAAAAAGCCATTAGTAATAAAAAAATTTTATGGGACTTTTCTAAAAAATAAAATAGAACGTTATTCGTTGAAACAATTATTAAATTCATATAAAACATTAAAAAATCAAATATTCCCTATCTCATCCATCAAATTCTGTCGATAGGTTTCGCCAATAAGAATTTTATGACCAGCAATCGTAATGCGATTTTTGCTGATATTTTCTATTTTGTTTTTCTGAACAATGTAGGAGCGGTGAACGCGAAGAAATCTGTCGCGTGGAAGTAAATCTTCCATGTTTTTCATGCTCATCAACGTGATAATAGGTTTCGCATCGTTCCGGACATAGATTTTTACGTAATCTTTCAGTCCTTCCACGAAAAGAATATCATCAAAAAGCACTTGCACCAGCTTGTAATCGGCTTTTACAAAAATTCCCGTTTTTTCTTTTCCTTCGTTTTGAGCAGCTTTTTGGGAAATTTCAAACCAGTTCAATGCTTTTTTGGCAGCCGTAAGAAAGTCGGTAAATGAAATCGGTTTGAGTAAATAATCGAGGGCGTTTACCTTGTAACCGTTGATGGCATATTCGCTGAAGGCGGTAGTAAAAATAATTTTTGTGTCGGGATGGACAAACTGTGAAAATTCCATGCCGCTAAGTTCAGGCATTTGAATATCCAAAAAAATAATGTTAGGTTGCTGATTTTCCAAATCGTGCATAGCCGACAAAGCACTCGAATATTTGCCTGTCAGTTTCAGAAAAGGTGTTTTTTCTACATACGATTCCAACAGATTGATGGCAAGTGGTTCGTCATCTATGATCCAGCAGTTGAGTATCATCTTTAGGTTCATTATTGGTGCTGATAATCAAAAGAGTAGAATAGACATTGTTAACAATTTCCTTTTGCCAGATATAACGATTCGGATAAAGAAGGTCTAATCTTTTTTGTAATTGCTGCAATCCTATGCCTTTACCACTTTTGTCTGATTTGGACTTGGGAAAATAACTATTTTCACAGGTAAATCGCAATAATCCTTCTGTGTTTTCAATTAATTGAATATGAATAAACGATGGTTTGTCAGCACTGATTCCATGTTTGAAAGCATTTTCTATCAAAGAAATAAAAATTAAAGGAGCAATGTTAATATTACTCTCTGGTAATAATTCAAAGTCAGTAGTCAATTCAACATTTTCTGGCAGCCTTATTCGCATCAAATTGATGTAGTTTTGCATAAATTCAACCTCTTGTGACAAAGGTACAAAAGTTTGATTGTTATCATACAGAATATATCTTAATAATTTGCTTAAATCTTGCACTGCCTGTTGAGCTTGTTGTGGATTGAAATTGATGAGTGCATAAATGTTATTTAAGGTATTAAGTAAAAAATGTGGATTAATCTGATTTTTAAGGTTTTGAAGTTCAGCTTCAGTTTTTGCTTTTTCCAGTTCTTTGCGTTCGTTATCTATTTGCACCCAATGCATACTCATTTTAATAGCCACGCTCAGCCCTGCCACCAAAATTAAGGAAAACATATTACTGATAATGAACTTTAAAGAAGAAGGTCCATGTCTTCTCATATTAATAGGTGGATGTTCTTTCCCACCCATATGCGGATGTCCACTGAAATTTAAACTGAATAATAATTCATGTGCAAAATGCATCAATGAAGCCAAAACAATAATCAAAAAGAAATTGATGAGGATAAATTCTTTCGTTCTTCGCGTAAAAAGGAACTTGTCAATTAAATAAAAATAATTGATGTAAAATACAGCAATAAAACATACAACTGTGAACGTAGAATTCCAGAAAAAAATCCAATTAAATTCTTCATTCCTTCTATTGAAAAAGAACAAAGGAAAACATAACACAATCACCCATACCAGAATATGAATAAGAATATTATTTGGCCAGCTTTTTTGATTTTTTTTACTGTCGTTTGTCATTTATTTTACAAATTTGTTTTTAAAACTTTAAAAAATTAATAATAACAGAAGTTCTTATATTTTTTTGTTTAATTTTTCTTATTATATCTTTTTTGGAAAAGAAAAGGCAAAAACCATTGAAAATTAATGTTTTATTCAATATTTGTTTTGCCTTTTCTCACATTAAAACCTGATTATTAAAAGCTTATAGAATTCACGATAGTGCTTGTCGAAAGCGTTCCCGATTTTTTAAGAGTTCCGGGCGTATAAGTTCCTCCGGAATAATATCCTCCGATATTGGTTGTAGTAGAATACGAACCTCCTGTATAAATACTGTAGGAAGCGCCTTTACTCATTTCGGGAGTAGAAATTGAACTTCCATTTAATGTAATGGTTTTCACATCTGAACTGTCCCAGATATAATCAGAAGAAGACTCTGTCTTTGTTGACGATGACTCATCGTCATTCTCGCTTTCAATCTCTGTTTCGCCAAGAACTTTTTCAGGATCGCAAGCAACATGGAGAAATATCGTGCCCATAATTACAACGAATAAAACAAATATATTTTTCATTTTTTTATTATAAATGGTATGAATATTTTACTCCAAGAATGTATTTGCCGGAATAGTCTGCTTCGTCCATTCCAAGTTCCTTATTATAAACACCAAAAACATTGATGCTGTTGTGCTTATTCAATTTATATTTCAAAGAAAGTGTATAACGTAATTTGTCGAAAGCATTTCCGTCAGGATCATTCAAGGAATAATATGTTTTAAATTCAAATTCAGGGGTTATTTCGCATTTGGGTATATCATATTCTGCTTCAATTGAATTTTTCCACATTGAGGCAAGATTAACCTTATATGTATCAATGGTCCCGTCATCTTTGATTCTTTCGCTGTCGTTTTTGGTGGTAACCTGTAATCCTTCTGACAAATCGAATTGGAAATTGCCAAATTTCTTTGTGCCCGTAATACTTCCCGTAAATCTGTGGCGAAATTGGTAATTATTATATTTTTCATCCAATACATTCATAAACTGATATTCCAGCCCAACTTTAAGGGGCTTGATGATTTTATATTCCACTCCCAAACCCATGTGCCAGCGGTTAATTAATTGAAGTCCTGAAATGGTTCGCAATTCGGTTTCTGCTTCAAAAGTCCATTTATCTACTTTTTTGTCAATGGTTAAGCTTGTCCATGTACCAAACTGATTTTGAGCCTGACTACTGATATAGAAAACAAATAAGAATATCACTACAACACTTTTTTGCCACATAAATTTATTTTTATTTTTATTCATAATAATAGATATTGATGGTAGCACTATCTTTTCAGGTAGGAAATTCCTTCAATTGAAATGCGATGAATATTCAATCCTGTTCTTTTTCTTAACTCTGCAATCAATTCTTGTTCCCTATCCGTATGAATCATATCAATATTCTCAAAGAAGACGATTTTTGTAGATCCGCGTTTGATAAGTATTTTGGTGTCAAACAAGAATACAGCTACAAAAATAACCGCAAATACAATTAACAATTCGACCACATCCAGTTGGATGCCACTCAACAGCCCCATTACGATAAAGACAAAGAGATAGGTCATATCTTTCACGCTGATGCTGATAAAGTTAGACCACACGTTTGTTGCAAATTTTGTTAACATATAATATCTGAGTTTTAAAGTTATTTTTCTTAATACCCGGAACGGAATTGGCAATTCCAAAACAGTATTTACTTAGAGAAACAGAATGAAGGTGCTATTCCCGCATAATTTGAACGAATTCGGATTTCTTCATTCGTTCTTGCTTTATCTCTATAATTACTATTTCAGGATATTGATGCCATTCTTCGTTTATATAATATTTTATATCATAATCAATCGTAACTCTTTCTGTAAGTTGCTTATTTACAAGTGTTGTACGTTTACAGTTGATTCTAAGTGTACTATTTAACATTTCGGGG
>Ga0208825_1001783_pt1 | contig 15497 bp, 13 predicted proteins | sample AD_UKC113_MetaG_FD_184450 | JGI IMG/M metagenome (GOLD analysis project Ga0208825, IMG submission 184450) | Active sludge microbial communities of municipal wastewater-treating anaerobic digesters from Hong Kong - AD_UKC113_MetaG (SPAdes)... | ecosystem: Engineered > Bioreactor > Anaerobic >...
CCTGTTGAATTGAGTGGTGCAATTTGTTCAAAATCTACCATAGAAACTGTTCACAAAGCACTTAGGAGTGTTGTTGAAGAGGGAACAGCCAAAGCTTTAAACGACAAGCGTTATAGTATCTCAGGCAAAACAGGGACAGCGAGAATAGCTTTTAACGGTTCGGGATATACTGACAGGGAAGGATATAGAAGACATCAGGCATCTTTCGCAGGATTTTTCCCGTCAAACAACCCAAAATACTCTGCTATAGTTGTTTTATACACAGGAAGAACAAAAGGTAATTTTTACGGTGGTGGCTGGGCGGCTCCAGTCTTTAAGAAAATTTCAGATAAGATATATGTTGCTTCACCAGAATGGAACGAACCAGTGAAAGGCAACGGCAACATTTCATTGAAAAAGACTAAGATAATTACTCAACTCGAAGAGTCAATGAAATGTGACTCCATACCTCAAGTAACCGGAATGGGAATACGTGATGCAATCTATATCCTGGAAAACCAAGGATATAATGTAAAATTTAGCGGAAAGGGAAGAGTGGTTGCACAAAATTTCTTCCCTGGGAATAATAGCGACAACAAAGGATATATCTATTTACAATTATCAGATAAATATGAAACTTCTGAAGATACTCTCAAAATGCAAAGTGTTGCAGATAATAGGTAACGAGGAAATCGACATAAAAACTGTATGTTTTGATTCACGTAAAGTTGGCAAAGGTGCTCTCTTTGTCGCATTCAAAGGTGTCACTTCAGACGGTCACGACTTTATCCGGCAGGCAGTCGAAGCAGGAGCCACTGCTATTGTTTGTGAAAAGATACCTGAAGAACAATTACCTGCAACAATAATACAAGTAGATGACAGCCATCTTGCTCTAAGCATTATAGCATCAAACTTTTATGGTAATCCCTCCGAAAGTTTAAAACTTATTGGAATAACAGGCACCAATGGAAAAACGACCACAGTTACATTGCTTTACAGATTATTTACAGAACTCGGCTACAAATGTGGTTTGCTCTCTACAATTGCTAATTTCGTAGTAGACAAGCAAGTCGGTGCAACACATACAACTCCCGATCCAATTGAAATAAACGAGCTTCTTTCACAAATGGCTGAATGTGGATGTGAATTCTGTTTTATGGAGGTAAGTTCACATTCTCTCGACCAGAAAAGAGTCGCAGGACTTCATTTTACAGGAGCTATCTTCTCAAATATTACACACGACCATCTTGATTATCACAAGACCTTAGAAGAGTATATCAGAGTCAAGAAAAGTTTGTTCGACAATCTGCCTTCTACTGCTTTTGCACTTGTCAATATTGACGACAAGAACGGAATGGTTATGCTGCAGAACACATCTGCAAAAAAATATACCTACTCATGCCACTCTCCTGCAAATTTTAATTGCAGAATAATTGAAAAAAGCATGGACGGGATGTTGTTAAATATTGACAATCGAGAAGTATGGACAAGATTTATAGGTGAGCACAATGCATATAATATTCTGGCAGTATATGCTACTGCAGTGATATTGGGAGCTAACAAGGAAGAAGTGCTGCTTAAGCTAAGCAATATGACATCAGTAGCAGGCAGGTTAGAATATCTTAAAGGCAAAAACGACATTACTGCTGTAGTTGACTATGCACATACACCTGACGCACTTGAAAATGTACTGAAGACTCTTCGCGAGACAGCCAGAGGTAAAAAACTAACAACCGTTTTCGGATGCGGAGGTAACCGTGACAGAAGCAAAAGACCTGAAATGGCCGAAATTGCAGCCAAATATTCAGATAGAATCATTGTAACTTCCGACAATCCACGTTTTGAAGACCCGGATGAAATAATTAAAGAGATTAAAAATGGCTTTAACCACAATGATTTGTCAAAGACAATTTTTATAACAGACCGTAAAGAAGCAATTAGAACCGCAATAATTACTGCCTTACCTGGAGAAGTTATTCTCGTTGCAGGCAAAGGTCACGAAGACTACCAGGATGTAAAGGGTGAAAAGCATCACTTTGACGATAAGGAGATAATAGCAGAAACTTTTAACCAATTATAAAATAATAACAGGAGATGCTTTATAATCTATTTGAATATTTAAACGGAAAAATTGATTTCCCCGGAATGGGACTTTTTAAGTACATCTCCTTCAGGGCTATTTCTGCCTCAATATTATCTCTTCTGATAGCACTGTTCGTTGGGAAAAAAATTATTAAAACCCTTACAAAAAAACAAATAGGAGAGACCATCAGGGAACTTGGCCTGGAAGGTGAACAACAGAAAAAAAATTCTCCTACCATGGGTGGGATAATTATTCTGATTTCATTTCTTGTTCCAACTCTTCTTCTTGCCGATCTTACAAATGTTTACGTGATCCTTATGATTATCACAGCCCTATGGTTGGGATTTGTCGGTTTTATCGATGATTATATTAAGGTATTTAAGAAAAACAAGCAGGGTCTATCCGGTAAATTTAAAATTATAGGTCAAGTCTCCCTTGGTTTAGTTGTAGGACTGACACTGTATTTTAGCGATCAGGCAGTGATAAGAGTACCTTCTTCTCAAAGAGGTGGTGAAGCACGCCCTGAAATAGTTTCACAACAAGGATTCTCCGATAAAATCACATTTTTTAAGGAAGAAAAAAGTACAAAAACTACCATACCATTCTTCAAAGGAAATGAATTTGACTACTCCTGGCTCTCTCCGGTTGGAGGGAAATGGGAAGAACTTGCAGGATGGATAATATATATAGCAGTTATCATATTTGTTGTTACAGCTGTGTCAAACAGTACAAACCTAACCGACGGACTTGATGGCCTTGCCACAGGTATATCGGCAATAGAGGTGGCGACACTTGGAGTGCTCGCATATGTATCTGGTAATATTATCTATTCAAACTATCTGAATATTATGTATATCCCATATACGGGAGAACTTGTAATAGTACTTGCCGCATTTATAGGAGCTCTAATAGGTTTTTTATGGTACAACTCCTACCCTGCCCAGGTCTTTATGGGTGATACAGGAAGCCTTGCAATCGGAGGAATAATTGCTGTTTCTGCCATTGTTATAAAAAAGGAACTGCTTATTCCCATCTTCTGTGGCATTCTGCTGGCAGAAAGTCTTTCCGTGATTATCCAAACATCTTATTTTAAGTATACAAGAATAAAATATGGAGCAGGAAGAAGAGTATTCAGAATGACTCCTCTTCACCATCATTTTCAGAAAATTGACGGAGATGCGTTAATACGTATCCCAAAAAGAATAATTCCTGAAGCAAAGATTGTAACAAGATTTTGGATAATAGCCATTTTACTTGCTGTATTTACATTAATAACATTAAAAATAAGATAATATGTCAAGAGTAGTCATATTGGGAGGAGGCGAAAGCGGCGTTGGAGCTGCTGTCCTTGCTAAGATAAAAGGACATGAAACATTTCTTTCAGACAACGGCATGCTTTCACAGGAGGCAAAAGAATCACTTGAAAGATGGAAAATAGATTATGAGGAAGGAAGACATACTCGCGAACTTATTCTGAAAGCAGACGAAGTTATAAAAAGTCCAGGCATCCCTGATTCGGCGCCTATTATCGAAGACATAAAAGTTAAAGGTATACCTGTAATTTCAGAAATAGAGTTTGCAGGAAGATACGATAGAGCAAAAAAAATCTGTATCACAGGCAGCAACGGTAAAACTACCACTACCTCAATAATATATTTTTTAATGAAAAATGCAGGTCTGAACGTAGGCCTTGCAGGTAATATCGGACAATCCTATGCATATCAAGTCGCAACACAGGATTATGACTATTATGTACTCGAACTTAGCAGCTTCCAGCTGGATGGAATGTATGACTTCAAGGCTGATATAGCTGTATTGCTCAATATCACTCCAGATCATCTTGACAGATATGACAATCAAATGGAGAAATATATTAAATCAAAATTCAGAATAACTCAAAATATGTCCGAAAGCGACTGCTTTATTTTTTGTGCGGATGATGAGATAAGCATATCCCATCTAAACGAGATTGTTCTCAAGGCAAAACAACTGCCGTTCAGTCAAAAAGAGAAATTTGATGAGGGTGCATTTATTGAAGAAGAACAGATTAAAGTCAGATATAAAGATGATGAGTATAATATGTTCCTCAACGAGCTTTCACTTCAGGGGAAACATAATATTTACAACTCCATGGCAGCGGCAATAACAGGCAAAGTACTTAATATCAGAAACGAAGTACTTCGCCAAAGCCTTTCCTCTTTTAAAGGAGTTGAGCACAGACTTGAGAAAGTGCTGAAGGTTAAAAATGTGCTATACATAAATGACTCTAAAGCCACCAATGTCAATTCAACATGGTATGCACTTGAAAGTATGACAACCCCTGTAATATGGATCGCTGGAGGCAAGGATAAGGGGAATGATTATACTCCTCTGTTTGACCTGGTAAAAGAAAAGGTTAGGGCAATTATATGTCTTGGCGCTGACAATACAAAGCTACACAATGTATTTGGCAATCTAGTTGAAGAAATGTATGATACAAATTCTGCCGAAGAAGCTGTGAAGATTGCATATAACATAGCACAACCAGGTGAAACAGTATTGCTTTCGCCTGCATGTGCAAGCTTTGATTTATTCAAAAATTACGAGGAAAGAGGAAGATTATTTAAGGAAGCAGTTAAAAAACTTTAAAATGAGTGAGCCCAATCCAATAATGTACCGTCTGAGAGGCGACAAAGTAATATGGACAGTAGTACTGTTACTTTCTCTTACATCACTTGCAGCTGTATACTCATCAAGCTGCTCTCTGGCGTTAAGAGAGGGTAAAACCACCTTTGACATACTTCTTCGTCAACTTTCATCAATTGTTTTGGGATTGACAGCTCTGTACATTTGTTATAAAATACCTCTGAAATATTACAGAAGCTTTGCAAATATTCTTATGCTAGTAAGCATTGGATTATTAATTGCAACAATTTTTGTCGGAAAAAGCATCAACAGTGCCAGCAGGTGGATTGAAATATTCGGTTTATCTTTTCAACCCTCCGAAATAGCTAAAATATGTACAATACTCTACATTGCCAAAACGGTAGAAAAAAATAATTTAGAGACATTTAAAGAATTCACGTTTCGAATCATATTACCTGTATCAATAGTGCTTGTGTTAATACTATGGGGAAGTGCCTCACAGGCACTGTTGCTGGCATTTATATGCTGTCTGATTCTTTATATATCTGATGTAAAAAGAAGTCATCTCCTTAAAAGTGCAGGTATAATTGGTGCCGGACTAATTCTGATTCTAATACTTCACTTCAGCTTTGGGATATTCGGACGCATAGATACAGCAATCAGCCGTATAAAAAACAATGATACGGAACAACTAAACAATAAAAATCTCTCACCAGAAGACAGAAAAGAACTGGAAAACAGCACATTTCAAAAAAGAATGGCTAAAGTAGCCGTCTCTTCAGCAGGGATAATAGGTAAAGGGCCGGGAAAAAGTACTCAAAGATATGTATTGCCTCACCCTTACTCTGATTTTATATATGCAATAATAGTCGAGGAATACGGTCTGATAGGAGGTGTTATTGTACTTATGCTTTATCTGTGGCTGCTGTTCAGATGTATGACTCTCGCCTATTCCTGTACGAAACCATTCTCGCGGATAGTTGTCATTGGCCTTGGCCTTATGATAACATTTCAGGCACTATTGCATATGATGGTAAATGTTACTCTGATCCCGGTAACGGGTCATACTTTACCATTAGTAAGCCTTGGAGGAACATCTATTATTATTATGGGTGGAGCTTTTGGAATAATTCTCTCTATAAGCAGAACTATTGAGATAACCAAAGAAAATAACACAAAAAAAATTGAAGTAAATGTCGGAGAAGAGAATTATAATTAGTGGAGGGGGAACAGGGGGTCATATATTTCCTGCCATCTCCATTGCCAACAGTCTTAAAAAGATTGATCCTGAGTGTGAGATTCTTTTTGTTGGTGCACTCGGAAGAATGGAGATGGAAAAAGTACCTGCAGCAGGCTATAAGATTGTCGGCCTTCCAGTTGCAGGTCTCAAAAGGGAGTTGTCTGTCGAAAATCTAAAATTGCCTTTTAAAATTTTTAAAAGTCTTTGTCAGGCAAGAAAAATAGTTTACGACTTTGATCCGGACGTAGCAGTGGGAGTAGGAGGATATGCGAGTGGTCCGGTACTCTGGATGGCAAGTAGAATGAATATTCCTATCCTGATACAGGAACAAAACTCCTATGCAGGCCTTACCAACCGGATTCTTGGAAAAAAAGCCAAAAAAATATGCGTAGCCTATGAAGGAATGGAAAAGTTTTTTAAAGCTGAGAAAATAATTCTCACCGGGAATCCGGTTCGTGAAGGGATAGTTCTCATAAACCCACAACAAAAAGAAGAAGCTTATCGATATTTTGAACTGGACCCTCAAAAGAAAACAATTCTTATTATTGGAGGTAGTCTTGGCGCCAGCACCCTGAATAATTGTGCAAAAGAATGGATAAGAAAAGGCACTCAGGAAAATATTCAGCTAATATGGCAATATGGAAGTTTTTATAAAAATGAGATACGTGACTTTATAAGTGCCAATCCAAAACCAAATGTTAAAGCATTTGAATTTATCAAGAGAATGGATTATGCATATGCAATAGCAGATGTAGTAATTTCAAGAGCAGGAGCGGGAACAATCTCAGAATTGGCAGTAGCCGGCAAGGCATCGGTGCTGATACCATCTCCAAATGTTGTTAAAGACCATCAGACTCACAATGCAATGGCTCTAGTCAGAAAGAATGCCGCTATAATGATTCCTGACGATGAAGCTGTAGAAAAAGCATTTAAGGCGGCCGTGGATCTGGCAGAAGATGAAAATAAAAGAAAAGAGCTCGAGACTCGAATATCCGGAATGGCTATAAGAAATTCAGCTGAAATTATTGCCCGTGAGGTACTTAAACTGGCAGAGAAATGAACTTTGTATATTTAATAGGAATAGGAGGAATAGGCATGAGCGCTCTCGCAAGGTATTACAACCATGCAGGGGCAATTGTTGCCGGATATGATCGCACCCCCAGCAAACTTACTTCAGAACTTGAAAAAGAGGGAATCAGAATTCATTATGAAGACGATATTGCACTAATCCCACCTGAGTTTACAAGTTACAAGGAGAAAACGTTAGTGATTTATACTCCTGCCATACCTGACAATCACAGCGAGTATCAGTATTTTCTGAAAAACGGATATAACATCGTAAAACGTTCACGGGCACTCGGAAATATTGCGTCTCAAAAACGCTGCCTTGCAATATCGGGCACTCACGGTAAAACTACTACTTCCACATTACTGGCTCATATTTTAACCCAATCAGGCAAGGGCTGTACTGCATTTTTAGGAGGCATCTCAAAAAATTATCACTCCAATCTTCTTCTTGACAAAAGAGATTACCTTGTTGCAGAGGCAGATGAATTTGATCGCTCTTTTTTACAACTTTATCCTGAAATGGCAGTCATAACTTCGACAGATGCCGATCATCTCGATATTTACAGTACCCATAACAAAATAAAGGAGGCTTTTTCAGAATTTGCTTCACAAGTTAAGCCCGACGGAGCACTTATCGTCAAAAAAGGCACTGACATAGACCTCAGCTCTGTAAAAGCAGAGAGAGTATATGAATATTCCTATGACATTCCCTGCGATTTCTATGCGTCGTCAATCAAAGTATTGGAAGATGGCTTTTTTAATTTTGATCTTAACTATCCTGGTGGCGTTATAAAAAATTGCACTGTAGGAATACCAGGATGGATAAACATTGAAAATTCCATTGCCGCCTCTTCGATTGCTCTTCTCGAGGGCATCTCCCCCGAAGATTTAAAAAACAGTCTCAAAACGTTTGCAGGAGTTGAACGTAGACTTGACATAAGAGTAAAGAACGAAAAATGTTCCTATGTCGACGATTATGCTCACCATCCAAAAGAATTATCTTCTGCAATAAGCTCTTTGAGAGAAATCTTTGCTGGAAGAAAGATTACAGGAATTTTCCAGCCGCATCTCTATACAAGAACAAGGGACTTTGCCGAAGAATTTGCAAAAAGTCTCAGTCTTCTGGATGAACTAATTTTGCTCGACATTTATCCTGCAAGAGAAGAACCAATAGAAGGAGTAACATCCGAAATAATATATAAAAACGTCAGCCTCGACAGTAAAATAATGTTGCACAAGGAAGAACTAATAAACTACTTGGCAAAGATAGATATAGATGTTTTAGTCACATTCGGCGCAGGAGACATTGACCGTTTCGTAAATCCAATAACACAATTAGTTTCTGCAAAATCAAAATGCTAAAAAAAACTCTCATAATTATTCTTTATCTGCTTCTGACCGGAGTACTTTGTTGCTATTTCATCTTCTCATCTAAAATAACAAAAGAGGGCAAAATGCACGAAATGTGCCATCAAATAAAAGTTGTAATACTTGACAGTGCCGAGATAAGATTCGTTTCAAAAACAGAGATTGCAGATTTGATCGTCGATAATGGTATAACTCCAGGAGAGAGCAAGTTACGCCATATTAACAATTACCAGATAGAACAACTTCTAAATAAAAGAACTGCCGTCAAAAAATCTGAAGTAAGCTATACGAGAGACGGTATTTTGAGAGTTATAATTTTACAAAGAAAACCGATTCTCAGACTTCAGACAGAAAATGGAGGTTTTTACATGGATGAAAACGCTTATGTATTTCCATTAATAAAAGGATTCTCCCCTTTTGTTCCTGTTGTATCTGGAGAGATTCCGCTTAAAATTCCTCCAAAATACAACGGATATGTCAAAAACAACGAACAGTGGGCTAATTCTCTTAAGGATTTATGTTTATATATCTTAAAAAACGAATCCTGGGATGCATTAATTGAACAGATATATGTTGACAGCAGAGGTATTTTAAGCTTCATCCCCCGTGATGGAGATTTTGAAATAATATTTGGAAATATGGACAAGATAGAATATAAGTTCAAAAAATTGTATGCCTTTTATAAGGATATACTTCCAAACGTCGGTCCGGAGAAATACTGCAAAATTAACCTTCAGTTTGACAAACAGATAGTATGTAAAAAAACAAATAAAAACATTGAGATATGAAAAAACTTGTCGCAGCCGTAGACCTTGGGACAACAAAGGTCGTCTCTGTTGTAGGTGAAAAAAGTGAATCCGGTTACAGGATTGTGGCATTGAAAGAAGCCCCTTCAAAAGGGATAATGCGTGGTGAAGTTGTCAATATTCAAAACGTTCTGGAATCTCTTAAACCGACTCTCGAAGAAATAAGAGCAGAGGGCATTGAAATTAGTGAAGTATACGTCGGTATAGCAGGGCAGAATATAAAATGTAACTCGGCAAGAATCAGCAGGAACAGAAGCCGGTCATCAGAATGGATTACAAACAGGGAAGTCGAAGAGATGGAGAGAGAAATGTTCAATTCAAGAGTCAACGCTGGAGAAAAAATTCTTCATGTTATTCCTCAATCATATAATGTCGACGACAATGTTGGTGTAAAAGAGGCAGTAGGCATGACTGGGACTCGTATTGAAGGAGATTACAAGCTTTTTATAGGCAAGACCAATTCCTTTGAGCACAGTAAAATTGTTATCGAAAGAGCAGGCTTAAAGTTAAAAGATATAATCCTGGAACCGGTCGCATCGGCCAAGGCAGTTCTCACAGAAGACGAAATGGAACTTGGTGTTGCAATGGTTGACATGGGAGGAGGGACAACAGACCTTCTTATCATACAGGATAACATTATCAGGCATACTGCAGTAATACCTTTCGGCGGAAATTCCATTACTGAAGACCTCCGTCAAGGATGTGGCGTATCTCTCCGAAATGCTGAACAGATGAAGATCCAATATGGTTCTTGCTACAGTGACCGTGCTCCGGATAATAAGACTGTAATAATACCAGGTCTTGGTGGGCGTGATTCGAGAGAGGTCGCTTTTAAAGTTATAGCTGGCATTATTGAGGCGAGAGTAGAAGAAATTATTGAGGCAATAATGTACGAAATTGAAAATTCAGGATACCAGGATAAACTTCACGCCGGGATTGTGATTACCGGTGGTTCTTCTCAACTCAAAGATCTTCGTGATTTTGTCTCGCTTAAGACAGGTTTGGATGCAAGAATCGCATCTCCAGACCCAAGTGTTGTTTTTGATGGTTGCGAAGGAACATTTAAACCAGGATCTTCAACTGCTGTAGGATTGATTATCCATGGATTTGAACTCGAAGAAATGAAAAAAAGTTCAATCGCTGTTTCTGCTGCGTATAGCGATGAACTATTTCCTGAAGAAGAGGTGGCAGTCTCACCTCAAACAAAAAATGACGATAAAAAAGATAAGTCAGAAAAACCACATAAAAAAAGAAGTTTTATGAAATCTTTTGGAGAGATAATGATTGGTGACATATTTAACAGTTCAAACGAAGCTTAATTATGAAAGAATACATACCGATAGATTGGGAATCAGACAACTCTATAATTAAGGTTATTGGTGTAGGAGGTGGAGGTTGTAATGCCGTGAGCGAAATGTTTCGTCAAGGCATTAAAAATGTCGATTTCATGATTTGCAATACTGACACTCAATCCCTTGCCATCAGCCCTGTAACTGAAAAACTTCAGTTGGGAAATGTTGTGACACGAGGGCTCGGTGCAGGCTGTAACCCAGAACAGGGAAGGAAAGCAGCAGAAGAATCTATTGATCAAATTAGAGAAAAACTGGAGGGAATGACAGAGATGATTTTTCTTACTGCTGGTATGGGAGGCGGAACCGGGACTGGTGCCACTCCTGTTATAGCAAAAGTAGCTAAAGAAATGGGCATCCTGACTGTTGCCGTTGTTACTCTCCCATTCAGGGATGAAGGAGTGGAATTCATGAAAAGAGCCATATTAGGTATTAGAGAACTGGAAAAATACGTCGATTGCCTGCTAATCATTGACAATCAAAAGTTATACAGTATTTTCGGCGACCTAACTATTTTTGATGCGTTTCCAAAGGCAGATACAGTTTTAAGCACTGCCGTAAAAGGTATAGCAGAGATAATCACCAGACCTGGCTTTATAAATGTTGACTTTGCAGATGTCAGAATGGTAATGAGTAATAGTGGAATGGCTCTGATGGGAAGCGGGTCTGCAGAAGGAGAAAACAGAGCAGTACGAGCTGTAGAAGAAGCATTCTCATCACCTTTGCTCAACGATTGTGATTTAACAACAGCAAAAAATGTACTGGTAAATATCACTTCTGGAAGAGAAAAGGGACTTACTATGGCAGAGCTGTCACAGATAATGGACTATGTAAAAGAATATACCGGCAACCATCCTGAACACTTTAAGAGAGGTGTAGTTTGTAATGAAAGCATGGGTGAATCCATCAGCGTAACAGTTGTAGCAACAGGATTTGACATGAACTCACTGCCTCAAATATCGTCTGATGGAGATAAACTCGTAGAATCTGTTGTACTCGGAAGTGACAGCGTGCTGCCCGAACAGTTCTCCTTACAAGATACCAAAAGCGGTTCAGATTTTTATCAACAAGCCACAGGTGTTCAAAGAGAGCCCATAACTCCCTTAAAAACCAGAATTAAAAATTCTGAGTCACCGCAAGAGGACGACAGAAGTGAAAAACGAGTTAAACCTGCTCTGATTATTGAAGAGGGCGACAACATTAAGGAATTGGAAAATCAACCTGCCTACATCAGAAAACAGATGAAAATGAACAGTCAGGCAAGTATGTCCAACTTAAAAGAAGACATGAAAATCGGTTCAACATTTAAATTGGAGGAGATTGACGGTAAACATCAGATAAACCCGGACAACTCATTTATACATCAGACACAGGACTAAATCCAAATATAAAAATGTAATAGTCAAGACTTTTTCTGACACTTGAGGCACTGTCCAGAATTTTGTGTAGCGGAAGCGTTGGTCGCAGGAAAGATCTTTTAGGATTCGCCTGTAACTTTGGTGCAACTCCAAATCATTCCTGTCGGCTATCTTCCAGCAACGCTTGATAATTTTCTTTGCCAGTTTATAATCCGTGGGAAAGGTGATATTCTTCGTTCTACCACGCTTCCGTCAGAGAGATCGCGAACATGTTTCAGGATCAATAACCCCACCATCAGACGAATAGGTTTCGCCGGACGCCAGTTATCGGGACAATACAAGGGTAAGAACTCTCTTTCAAACATCTCCCAATCAATTTTATTGGACAGAATGAATAGCGGGTGCTTATGATTCAATGTGCTCTCCAGTGAAAAGAACAATGAATGTTTTGACCGGTCCTGTTGTTTTGCCAGTATAATTTTCTGCAAGATTTATATCTCAAATTTACGAAAACTTGCAAAATTAACCAAGAAAAATATATACTATTATACTGTATTATAGACTATTGAATGCTTTTTAATGGCCGACTAAGTAAAAGCACAAATGGTGGTTAGAGGTGGCTTTGGGCAAGGGGTTGCGAAAAATGAAAAAAAAGAAGAGGAAGTTTTTTTGAATTCCCCTTCTTTGTGTAGCTGACCCACCATGTGATTTTGATATGACAGAGCATTTTAGTTATTACATTGCCCTGTTATCACATGAAATCACTTGTTGTAGTAGCGCTTATCAATTCGATTTTTTGAGTGGCAGTATCAATGAAAATAGTTACATAGCCTATCCTCTTGTATTCTTCACTTGGGGCCCAAAAAAACCTATGTGGGTGTACTTCATATATTACTCCCCCCATTTGTGATACGGCTGATACATCCATCCCCACTTCAAGGAAGTTGTTCAACTTGAAGTCTTTGCCCCTAATGGCAAAGCTTTGAAGCGAGCCGTCAATGAATAGGAATTCATTGTTGTCTCCTGTTGTATTGTCCGGGTATAAAAAAGTCCTCCACCCCTCAAAATCCGGGTCGTTTTCAACGATTGTTGAAGGGACTCCCAGACTATCAATTATTTGTGCTTCGGTATATGAGCCTCCCAGGATTAGTCCATTTACCTTGATAGTGTCATGTTGTGCAAATAAAGTTGCCGAAACAAATAAGGCAGCGATTAAGAATAATGTTTTTCTCATGATTATTTAGTGTTTAGTTATTGCAAGATCTTGTAACATAGGCATTGGCGTCGAATTTGGTATAAAGGTAATCTTCCACGTCTTGTTTCACCCCGTTTCTATAGAATTCCCAACCATGCTATTATTGGTTTGTCACAATAATGGTGTGGCGATTCTTCCTGTTATCAAAACAATTTTGTTAGTGACAGGATGGATATGAATAGCTAGATAACCTATGTTGTCAAAATAATTCTGGCTTGGAGCCCAATAGTAGGCATTAGCAGAGGAATAATATATTAATAATCCGCCTATTTGGGTGAGAGTGCTTACATCCATGTCCACTGTTAAGAAATTATCAACTTTGTAAGTAGTGTCTTTTAAATGAAATGCAACCAATTCCCCTTTTTGAAAAACGAACCGGCATTGACTATAGTGGTATTCTGTTAAGTCAGAAATGTCATCATTTATGTTGGGTATTTTTACATTTGAAGGATTTCCCAGAAATGTCCGTATTTGAGCGTCAGTATATAGTTGACCTAGCTCAAGACTATTAATTTGGATTACATTACTTTGAGAATAAATGAATCCGGAGAGTAAAATCGTTACAAAGAATAGTGTTGTTTTTTTCATGATTATGTAGTTGTTTGCAAGACTTAATAGCTTTGAATCAATCCAATAATTGGATACAATTTAAATATATTTTTTGACAATTGCACATAAGATGCTCATTAAAAGCACAAATGGTGCTTGGAGGTGGCTTTGGGCAAGGGGTTGCGAAAAATGAAAAAAAAAGAAGGGGAAGTTTTTTTAATTCTCCTTCTTTGTGTAGATGACCACCATGTCATTTTGAGATGACAGAGCATTTTAGTTATTACATTGCCCTGTTATTACATTACATCGCTAGTAGTGTCTGCACCAATAAGTTTGATTTTTTGAGTGGCAGTATCGATGAAAATAGTGACATAGCCTATCTTCTTGTATTCTTCACTAGGGGCCCAACAAAAGAGGTCTGGTTCAACTCCGAATACTATGCCCCCCATTTGTGATACGGCTGATACATCCATCCCCACTTCAAGGAAGTTATTCAACTTGAAGTCCTTGCCCCTTATGGCAAAGCTTTGTAGCGAGCCATAGATAAATAGGAAGTCGTTAAAAAGCCCGGTAAAGCTATCGGTGTACCTGTATTCTATCCACCCCTCAAAATTTGGGTCGTTTGCAATTATTGTCGTAGGGACTCCCAGGCTGTCAATTATTTGTGCTTCGGTATATGAGCCTCCCAGGATTAGTCCATTTACCTTTATAGTGTCATGTTGTGCAAATAAAGTTGCCGAAACAAATAAGACAGCGATTAAGAATAATGTTTTTTTCATAATTATGTAGTTGTTGGTGGGACTTAATAGCTTTGAATCAATCCAATAATTGGATACAATTTAAATATATTTTTTGACAATTGCACATGAAATGCTCATAAGATGCTCATTAAAAGCACAAATGGTGGATGGAAGTGGCTTTGGGCAAGGGATCGCGAAAAATGAACAAAAAAAAGAAGAGGAAGTTTTTTTGAAATCCCCTTCTTTGTGTAGCTGACCACCATGTGATTTTGTGATGACAGAGCATTTTAGTTATTACATTGCCCTGTTATTACATTACATCGCTTGTAGTGTCTGCACCAATAAGTTTGATTTTTTGAGTGGCGGTATCAATGAAAATGGTTACATAGCCTATCCTCTTGTATTCTTCACTAGGGGCCCAACAAAAGAGGTCTGGTTCTACTCCGAATACTATGCCCCCCATTTGTGATACGGCTGATACATCCATCCCCACCTCAAGGAAGTTGTTCAACTTGAAGTCCTTGCCCCTTATGGCAAAGCTTTGAAGCGAGCCGTAAATGAATAGAAATTCATTGTTGTCTCCTGTTGTGTTGTCCTGGTATAAAAAAGTCCTCCACCCCTCAAAATACGGGTCGTTTTCAACGATTGTTGAAGGGACTCCAAGACTGTCAATTATTTGCGCTTCGGTATATGAGCCTCCCAGGATTAGCCCATTTACTTTGATAGTGTCATGTTGTGCAAACAAAGTTGCCGAAGCAAATAAGGCAGCGATTAAGAATAATGTTTTTTTCATGATTATGTAGTTGTTTGCAAGACTTAATAGCTTTGAATCAATCCAATAACGGGGTACAATTTAAATATATTTTTTGACAATTGAACATGAAATGCTCATAAGATGCTCATTAAAAGCACAAATGGTGGTTGGAGGTGGCTTTGGGCAAGGGATCGAGAAAAATGAAAAAAGAAGGGGAAGTTTTTTTTGAAATCCCCTTCTTTGTGTAGCTGACCCACCATGTGATTTTGTGATGACAGAGCATTTTAGTTATTACATTGCCCTGTTATCACATAAAATCTCTT
>Ga0208825_1001784_pt1 | contig 15479 bp, 6 predicted proteins | sample AD_UKC113_MetaG_FD_184450 | JGI IMG/M metagenome (GOLD analysis project Ga0208825, IMG submission 184450) | Active sludge microbial communities of municipal wastewater-treating anaerobic digesters from Hong Kong - AD_UKC113_MetaG (SPAdes)... | ecosystem: Engineered > Bioreactor > Anaerobic >...
ATAGCATCGTGAAAGGCTTTTGAAGCTGCAATTCTAAATGCAAGTTCTGAAGAGTCAACTGGATGAAACGAACCATCTATCAAATTAACTTGAACATTTATAACCTCATAACCACCCAAAACACCTGATTCAATCGCGTATTTAACTCCTTCTTCAACAGCAGGTATATATTCTTTTGGAATCACTCCTTGTTTAATTTTATCTTCAAATTTAAATTTGCCTTCTCTATAAGGCATAATTTCCAAAACAACATGGCCGTATTGTCCATGTCCTCCTGTTTGTTTTATATGTTTCCCTACTCCAACTGCAGATTTAAGAATAGTCTCTTTATATGCAACTTCTGGTTTACCGACATTAACAGATATATTAAACTCCCTCAATAATCTATCTACAATTATCTCAAGATGAAGTTCTCCCATCCCGGATATAATTGTTTGCTCAGTTTCTTCATCAAATTTGTATTTAAAAGTAGGATCTTCTAAAGTAAATTTATTTAGAGCAATAGATAATCTATCTTGATCAGTTTTTGTTTTGGGTTCAACTACTACTGATACCACAGGTTCAGGAAAGTTTATTGCCTCCAAAATTATCGGTTTATCTTTATCAGAAAGTGTATCACCTGTAAAGCTTCTTTTTAAACCTACTAAACCAGCGATGTCGCCAGCACCAATCTTATCTATATCCTCCCTATGGTTTGCATGCAATCTAACAATTCTTGAAACTCTCTCCGAGTTCTTGTTTGTTGAATTATAAACATACGATCCTGATTTAATGTAACCAGAATATACTCTTGTAAAGGCTAAAGTCCCAATAAAAGGATCAGTTGCTACTTTAAAAATAAGTGCACTAAGTGGTTCATCAACACTTGTTAATCTTGTTTCATTTTCACCAGTTAGAGGATTTATTCCAGTTATTGGAGGTATATCAAGAGGCGATGGTAAATACTCATTTACAGCATCTAATAGTTGTTGAACTCCTTTATTCCGAAAAGATGAGCCACAAAATGTAGGGTAAAATATATTCTTCCAACAACCTTTCCTTATAGCAGAAATTAGCTCTTCTTCTGATATTTCTTTACTTTCTAAATATTTCGCAAGGATATCATCATCTACTTCAGACACTGCTTCTATTAAATTTTGCCTATATTTGTTAGCTAATTCGGTATATTCCTTAGGAATATTACCGCAAGTTACATTTTCTCCAGTATCATCAAGATATATATAACTCTTCATGGTAATTAGGTCGATAATACCAGAAAAATTATTTTCTGTTCCAATTGGTATTTGCATTAAAATTGGAGTAGCTCCAAGTTTATCTTTTATTTCATCAACTACTCTATAAAAATCTGCCCCAACTCTATCTAATTTATTTATGTAAACTATTCGTGGTACTTTGTATTTATCAGCTTGATGCCAAACAGTTTCAGATTGAGGCTCAACTCCACCAACTCCGCAGAAAATAACAACTGCTCCATCAAGAACTCTAAGAGATCTTTCCACTTCAACGGTAAAATCAACATGACCAGGAGTATCAATAATATTTATTAAATGATCCTTCCAATTACACGATATTACAGCTGATGTTATTGTTATTCCTCTTTCTTTTTCCTGAACCATCCAATCAGTAGTAGTATTACCATCGTCTACATTTCCAGCTTTTCTAATCTTTCCAGTAAAATAAAGTATTCGCTCTGTTGTAGTAGTCTTGCCTGCATCTATATGGGCAATAATACCTATATTCCTTAATAATTTTAAATTTACCTGATTCATCATCTTATTATTTTTGTAATCTTCTAAATTCCCTACTTTTAACACTTAAAATCAAATCCTTTTGCACAATTTTTACCACCTAAAATGGGAGAAAGCTTTATTTGCTTCTGCCATTTTATGAGTATCTTCTCTCTTTTTATATGCTGCACCTGTTTTGTTCACAGCATCGCTAAATTCTTCAGCAAGTCTCTTATACATAGGTTTACCTTTTTTCCCTTTTGCTGATGTAATAATCCACTTTACAGAAAGAGTAACACCTCTTTCATATGGTACTTCCATAGGTATTTGATAAGTTGCTCCACCAATCCTTCGAGCTCTAACCTCAACAAGTGGTCTACAATTTTCTGTTGCATTCTCTAATACATCTATTGGTTTATTGTGTAATTTAACTGAAGCTTCCTCTAAAGCTTTATATAATATTTTCATTGCGCGCTCTTTTTTTCCTTCTTTGAGTAATTTTCCAATATACCTTGAAAAAAGAGTACTCCCATAAATAGGATCTGGTAATAATTCTTTTTTTGTGACTAATTTACGTCTTGGCATATTATCTATCCTTTTACATTAGATTTAGGTTTTTTGGTCCCATATTTAGATCTCGCTTTTTTCCTATTTTCAACTCCTGCAGCATCCAAAACACCTCTAATTATATGATATCTAACTCCTGGTAAATCTTTAACACGCCCTCCCCTTACAAGAACAACAGAATGTTCTTGTAAATTATGTCCAACTCCAGGAATATAAGCACTAACTTCATATCCATTTGTTAGTCTCACTTTAGCAATTTTTCTCAATGCAGAATTTGGTTTTTTTGGTGTCATTGTGCGTACTATAGTACATACACCTCTTTTCTGAGGACATCCTTCTAAAGCTCTTGTTTTTGATTTTTTCTTAACTTGCTTTCTCGGTTTTCTAATTAACTGATTTATAGTGGGCATTTATCACCTCTTTTAAAAATTATCATCCTTAAAAAATCCATAAATATAAATTTATTATACATTTAACATCATCACTTTAATTAAGCACAAAATTCAATTTTACTGAAATGGTTTAAAATTGTCAACAATTATAAATTTATTAAAACACTACGTGAAAATTTCATTGCCTTTTTCTTTCTCGGGTATTGTAAATAATTCAGATGTAGCTTTTATGCCAATTTTTTTTCTATATTCTTTTAGACCTGTTCCAGCTGGCACAGGGTGTCCAACTATAACTGCTTCTTTTAAACCTTCAAGAAAATCTACTTTTGCTTTTATTGCTGCTTCAGCAAGTATCCTTGGTGTTTCCTGAAAAGACGCAGCTGAAAGAAAACTTTCACTTATAGAGGCAGCTTTTGTAAGTCGAAGCAGAACTATTTCATAGGTTGCTGGATTTTCATCTTTTGAAATAAGATACCTGTTAGCTTCGTCGACAATATTTTTATCTAATATCTCCCCAGGTAAGAAATCGCTATCACCAGATTCTTTTATTCTTACGCGCCTCATTAGCTGATGAATAATTATTTCAATATGTTTATCGTTTATATCGACGCCTTGTGATTTATAAACCTTCTGCACTTCAGCAATAAGATATTCTTCAGTATCTTTTCTACCTCTTGTCTTCAAAAGAACATGAGGATTTAATGAGCCTTGAGAAAGTTGAGTACCAACCTCAACAATATCGCCATCTTTTACGAGCAATTGTGATGAATATGGAATATTGTATTCAAACTCTTCACCATCACTTGAAGTTATCTTTAGAATTCTAAATTCTCTTTCATGCTTAATTGCAACTTTTCCACTTATTTCGGCAATATATGCCTCTCCTTTGGGTCGTCTTGCTTCAAAAATTTCTTCAACGCGAGGTAATCCACCTGTTATATCAGAAGTAGCAATACCACCAGAGTGGAATGTTCTGAGAGTTAGTTGTGTACCCGGTTCCCCTATTGACTGAGCAGCAATAACGCCAACTGCTTCACCAACAAGAACTCTTTTACCGGTGGAGAGGTCTCTGCCATAACAAGTAGCACATATACCCTTTTCAGATAAACATGTAAGAGGAGATCTAATTGAAACTTTTTTGATCTTGGCTTTCTTAATCTTCTCAACAACTTCTTCATCTATTTCAGAACCTGCTTTAATAATTATCTTTCCGTTTGAATCTTTTATATCAGAAGCTGAAGTTCTACCCAAAATCCTTTCTTCAAAAGTTTCTATTACCGCTCCTTCCTCAATTATTTCTGAAACTTCGAATCCTTCAACAAACCTTCTTATTTTAACTTCATCTATATCGCATTCATCAATTTTCATTGCAGCATCATATGAAATAATTTCGCCTTTTTTTACTAATATTTCACCATTTTCAGGGTTAATAATATCTGCATCTGCTACTTGACCTACAACTTGAACAGATAAAGGTTTTACTACTTTTCCGGTTAAATATTCTTTTCTTTTAGTAGAATGAGCACAATCCTCCTCTTTAATAACAACAGAGTGGGCAACGTCGACTAATCTCCTTGTTAGATAACCTGAATCTGATGTTTTTAGTGCTGTATCAGCCTGTCCTTTTCTCGCACCATGTGTTGATATAAAATATTCAAGTACCGATAATCCTTTTCTTAAATTATTTTTTATCGGGTATTCAATGGTTCTACCTGTAGGATCCAACATTAATCCCCTTATACCAACCATTTGGTTAACCTGTGCAGGATTTCCTCTTGCACCAGAAGTTACCATCATGTGAAGTGGATTACTTTTGTGGAAGTTTAAAAACGATTCTCTTCTAATTTCATTAGTCGCATTCATCCATGTTTCAACAATTTTTTGGTGTCTTTCCTCGTCAGACAACAAACCCTGATTAAAAGCTTCATTAAGTTTGTCGGTTTTTTCTTCGGCTTCATTAACAATTCTATCAAGGGAAGCTGGAGAATCCATATCATTAAGACCAATTGTGATTCCAGGAAGAGTTACATACTCAAAACCGAGTTTTTTTATTTCTTCAGCCACATCAACAGCTATCTGATTACCATATAAATTATAGCAATTTTTAATCAATAGCTTTATGCTTTTAGAAGTAAGAGTTTCATTATAGTAACCAAAAAGAGTAACATCTTTTTGGTTATTTGTAATTAATCTTCTTATTCGTTCATTTATTAAAGCTCTTCCAACGGTTGTCTCAACAGTTTTACCATCTAAAAGCACATTAACTTTATCATGTAACCTAAGCGTAGATTGTTCATATGCTCTTACAGTCTCTTCAAGACTATGAAATAAACATAACGGTTTCATATCGTAAAGATCGAGTGTCATATAATAAACTCCTAAAACAATATCCTGAATAGGAGACATTGTAGGAGAGCCATTAGCTGGTGACAGGAAATTTCTTGATGACATCATTAAAGTTTCTGTTTCTACTATAGCTGGTATTGAAAGCGGAACATGAACTGCCATTTGGTCGCCATCAAAATCAGCATTAAAAGAAGGGCAAACAAGAGGTGGTATTTGTATAGCTTTACCATCGCAAAGCATTATTCTAAATCCTTCAATTCCTAATCTATGAAGAGTTGGCGCTCTGTTTAATAAAACAGGATGGTCTTTTATAACTTCATCTAAAACTGACCAAACTGCTGGGTCAAACTTTTCAATTTTTAACTTTGCTGACCTTAAACTCCTTGCTATACCTTTACTAACAAGCCTTTCCATAACAAAGGGTTTGAATAGCTCTAAAACCATTTCTTTTGGTAAACCACATTGATCAAGTGGGAGGTTGGGATTTACAACAATCACAGATCTCCCAGAATAATCAACTCTCTTACCAAGAAGATTTTGCCTAAATCTACCTTCTTTACCTTTGAGAATGTCACTTAAAGATCGAAGAGGCCTATTTGCAGTTCCAACAACAGGTCGCGCTCGCTTACTATTATCAAACAGAGCATCTACTGCCTCTTGAAGCATTCTCTTTTCATTCTGAATCATTATATCTGGGGCATTCACTTCAATAAGTTTTTTAAGCCTATTGTTTCTATTTATGACTCGTTGATATAAGGTATTAAGATCAGATGTTGCAAATCTTCCACCCTCGAGTTGGAGAAGGGGTCTCAAGTCCGGAGGTATAACTGGTATAACTTCCATGATCATATCTGTAGAACTTCTGTTATTTGATAAAAATGCTTGAATTGCCCCAATACGTTTGATAAGTTTATTTTTTTTCTGAATAGATGAAGCTCGGAGCTCTTCTTTAAGGGAAGCTAAGAGAGAATCAAGTTTAATATCAGCAAGTAATTCTTTTATAGCCTCAGCTCCTTTTTTTGCTACAAAATCATAACCTTTTTCCTTAAGCTCTCTATAATCTTCATCTCTTAAAGTATCACATTTATTTAACTCAGTATTTCCTGGATCTATAATTACATATTTAACAAAATATACTATCTCCTGTAGTGTTTTAGAAGTTATATCGAGCAATAATGAAATATATGGAACAGTTCGTAAATACCATATGTGTGCCACTGGAGCAGCAAGTTCAATATGCCCCATTCGCTCTCTTCTAACTCTGGATTTTGTTATCTCTACTCCGCATCTATCACACACAACACCTTCATATCTTTTTCCTTTATATTTTCCACATCGACACTCATAATCTTTTGATGGTCCAAAAATCTTCTCACAAAATAAACCATCAGGTTCGGGTTTATAATTTCTATAACTTATAGTTTCAGCTTTCTTTACTTCCCCATGGCTCCAACTTCTTATTTCGTCTGGAGAAGCTAAATGAATCGAAATTGCTTCATAATCAACATTTAAATTATCAGCCATAAATTATTTTAAATTCCTCCTAATAAATAAAGAGATATATTATAATTCATCCTATACATTTATTTGTTTTGCAGCATCTAAAACCGACTTTAGTACTTTTGGATGAGCTTCTTCGTAGTGTGAAAACACTTCTTCAAAATAACCTCTTGCTCCACTTATCGAATTCAGGTCTGCTGTATATCTTTGCATTTCAACCATTGGGACTTCCGCATTTATAACACTAAGTCCATTTAACGAATCAATATTTAACACTCTTCCTCTTTTTGTATTGAGGTCATCTATAACTGCTCCCATATAACTTTCAGGAATAGTAATCTTAACACTCATAATAGGCTCAAGAAGGATTGGATCACCTTCTTCGAGACCTTTTTTTAGTGCCATTGAAGCTGCAATTTTAAATGCAAGTTCTGAGGAATCAACGGGATGATAAGATCCATCAAAAACAACAACCTTTATGTCAACTACAGGATATCCTGCTAAAATACCCTCTTGCATAGCCTCTACAACTCCTTTTTCGATAGCTGGAATGTATTGTTTAGGAATAGCTCCCCCAAAAATCTTGCTTTCAAACTCAAAATTACTACCTCGAGGAAGAGGAGAAATTTCTAACCAGCAGTGGCCATATTGCCCATGTCCTCCTGTTTGTTTTTTATATTTACCTTCTGATTTTACGCTTTTCTTAATTGTTTCCTTGTATGGAATTTTTGGTGGTATTAATTCAACATTTACCCCAAATTTTCTCTTTAACTTTTCCACTATAACCTGAAGATGGGTATCCCCCATTCCATAAATAATTGTCTGCTTTATCTCTTCATCTTTTATTATCTTTAAGGTAAGATCTTCGTCTTGTATTCTGGGAATAACACTTCCAAGCTTATCCTCGTCATTCTTAGTTTTTGGAATAATTGCAACCCTCATATTCGGAATAGGTAGTTTTACCCAATCCAATTTTAATTTTCTATTAATATCACAAAGACTATCTCCAGTTTTCGTATATAATAATTTAGTTAGTACCCCAATATCTCCAGCAACAATTGAATCAACAATTTCTTGGTTTTTGCCAATCAGTAGTGCAGTTTGGGTAATTTTCTCTTCTTCGTTCTTGGTAGAATTAAAAATTCGAGAATCTGGCTTAATTGAACCAGAAAATACTCTCACGAGAGAAAGTTGTCCTACATAGGGATCAGTCATTGTCTTAAAAACAAGTGCAGTCAAAGGATTATCTTCCTTTGGCTCGACTTTTATATCCTTATCAGAATCTATTTCGTGAGCTTTAATTGGTTTTCCTTCTATTGGTGAAGGAAAATATTCGCTAATAAAATTTAGAATTTCCTTGACCCCAGCATTATTAATTCCAGAAGAAACCATAATAGGAATAACTTTTCGAGAAGCTATCGCAAGTTTGAGAGAATTAATAAATTCTTCTTTTGTTATACTTTTATTTGTTAAATATTTTTCCATTAAAGAATCATCAGCTTCTACTGCATTTTCCAAAAGTTCTTCATACAAATTATTAAGTTGATCCTTAAACTCAGCTGGTACATCATCAACTTTGCCAGTATTTAATATTGCTTTCCCATTAATTACATCAATTAACCCAGCGAATTGACCATTTGAATAATATGGTATATATACAGGAACGCATTTCAAACCAAATTGCCTTTTTATGGAATCATATAACCCATCAAAATCGATGTTTTCTCTATCCATTTTATTTATAACAATTCCAAACGGTAAATCAAATTCATTAAGGTATGAAACAACTTTTTCCGTTCCAACTTGAATGCCAGCTATAGCATCAACAAAAACTAAAGCACTTTCAACAACTCTCAAAGCAGTAATTACTTCACCAACAAAATCAAAATATCCAGGTGTATCAATTATGTTTATCTTTGCACTGCTCCACTCAATCGGAATTATACTTAAATTGATACTGATACCTCTTTTTATTTCTTCAGGTTCATAATCCGAAATGGTGTTTCCATCGGTTACTTTACCCATTCTCTCGATAATTTTAGCATTATAAGCACAAGCTTCTACAAAAGATGTTTTTCCTGCACCACCATGTGAAACAAAAGCTATATTCCTAATCTTCTCGGATGAGTAATGTTTCATTATAAATTCTCAATTCCTCCTTCTTTAAATGTTATAGTTGCTAAACTTTCTTCTTCTTCCTTCTCTTCTTTTACTAAATCCATTTTTAATCCCAACCCTTGCAATTCATTGATAATGACCCTGAAAGATTCTGGACTATTACTTTGAGGGACAAGTTTCCTTTGACAAATTGCTTCAAACGCATTAACACGACCTTCTGTATCGTCAGATTTTACTGTAAGCATCTCCTGCAAAGTATAAGCTGCTCCGTAAGCCTCTAACGCCCATACTTCCATTTCTCCAAATCTTTGACCACCAAATTGTGCTTTTCCACCAAGTGGCTGTTGAGTTATCAAAGCATATGGTCCCGTAGATCTTGCATGAATCTTATCCTCAACCATATGATCGAGCTTCATGATATAAGCATAACCAACCGTAACCTCGTCATCAAAAGGTTTACCAGTTAATCCATCATAAAGTTTATGCTTACCCTCATTTTTAAAACCAGCTTCTTTTAAAGAATCAAGAATTTCATCTACTTTTGCACCAACAAAAGGAGGTGTATAGCTGTAAAAACCATTTTTCTTAGCAATGATCCCAAGTAATGCTTCTAAAATCTGACCCACATTCATTCTTGATGGTACACCTAATGGATTCAGCACAATATCAACAGGTGTACCATCTTCAAGAAATGGCATATCATAAACAGGTAAAACTCGAGATATAACTCCTTTATTTCCATGTCTTCCGGAAAGTTTGTCACCAACCTGAATTTTCCTTTTTTCACCAATGTAAACTTTAACAATTTTATTAATGCCAATTGGCAATTTTTCCTCTTCATCTCTCGTTAGGACCTGAACCCCTATGATCGTTCCATGATTTCCCGGAGAAACTCTAAGTGACGAATCTTTAACATCCTGTCCTTTTTTATCAAACATTGCTCTCCATAATTTCATCTCTGGAGTAAATTCACTTTCGGCTTTAGGAGTTATTTTTCCAACAAGTATATCATTTGGTCCTACTTCTGTTCCTATTTTAATGATTCCTGTTTCATCAAGATTTCGAAGTTGATCCTCTGGAACATTTGGTATATCTCTTGTTATTTCTTCCGGGCCAACTTTTGTATCTCTAACACTGACTTTATATTCTTTAATATGAAGTGATGTGAGTACATCATCAACAACAAGTCTTTCGCTGATTACTATTGCATCTTGATAGTTCCAACCTCTCCATGGCATATACGCAACAAGTAAATTAGCACCAAGAGCAAGATGTTCTTTTTTACAAGCCTCACCATCAATTATTGGATCACCTTTCTTAACATAATTTCCAGCAGCAACAATAGGATATTTATTTACAACAGTATCTTGATTAGTTCTTCTAAACTTATCTACAAAATAGTCACTGCTTTTTCCTATTTCAATTTCCTCGATACCAGCATTGATTAAATCAAAAAGCAATTTTTTATCAACCTTTCTACCTTTTTCAGCAATAAGATCTTGACCAACAAATATATCTTTTGCTATTGCAACCGGATTATCAAGCTTTTTATTGATTAAAATGACTGGACTTTCTTTAATTTTACTGATATCGAGAACTATCGCACTCTTTAAATTTTTTACAAGAAGCTCATTTAAAACTTTCATATCGAACATCTTACCATAATAGTGATTATCAATTAATGGATCAGAAGAAATAAGAATTTTATTCTTGGGTAAACTTTCTTCTTGGATAAGTTTTTCTGTATACACAATATTTTCTGAAATATTTCCATTTTTATCAATAACTTTTATTTTGTCTATCTTATCATTAACAAGTCTATTTAAAATTGTGTCAGTTATTTTTTGACCCTCTTTAACTATGGGTTTACCGCTTTTTCTTGCAACTGTTTCTGCTGCCGTACATCCAATAAGATCATCATTTTTTACTTGTATAACAGTGCCCCTTAGTCTTTCAATTCTTTGTTCATCTAATTTTTCCTGGTCTTCCGGTTTAAAATATCTAACAACTTCAATGCCACTTCTAAATAATTTATTAAGAAGTACTCCATCTATTATTTCTCCACATTGAGCGACATTAGGTATATCATCTAAAAGGATATTGTTTAATAATTCTTTATTTAAGTGTCCAATCTTAACTGTTTCAGTCCCATTTTCTGCTGAAGAAATAGAAATTTTTGCAGAATCAACATATGAAACAACGCCATCATTATTCGAGACTTCTACAGCTCCGCTATCGATAGCAACTTTTTTCTCTAAACCAGTACCAACAAGTGGTACTTCTGGAAAAAGTAATGGTACTGCTTGATGTTGCATATTGCAACCCATCAACGCTCTATTTGCATCATCATGGCCTAGAAAAGGTATAAGATTCGCTGATGCGGAAAACACTTGCATCGGGTGAACATCTATATATTCTACTTCTTCTTTTGGAATTTCTAATATATCATCTTTAAATCTTACAACGCATTTTTCAGAAACAATATTTCCAAATTCATCAATTGGAGTATTAGCTTGTGCTATATAATAATTTTCTTCATCGTCTGCCGTCAGATAAACAACTTCATTGTATATTCTTCCGTTTTTTACTGGAAAATAAGGAGTTACAATAAAACCATATTGATCAATTTTTGAAAATATTGTTAAAGAATTAATTAAACCTACATTTTCACCTTCAGGAGTCTCAATTGGACATAATCTTCCGTAGTGTGAACTATGTATATCTCTTACTTCAGCGCCAGCTCTTTCTCTGTGAAGCCCTCCAGGACCCAGAGATGAAACTCTTCTTTTGTGAGTTAGTGCTGCTATTGGATTAGTTTCATCCATAAACTGACTTAGTTGACCCAAACCAAAAAATTCATTTACAGATGCTATCAATGGTCTTGTATTCATTACACTCTGAACTGATATCTCTTCTTCTGGTGTTGATGCAATTTTCTCATGCATAGATCTAACTACACGCAATAGACCAACTCTCATACTGTTTTTTAAAAGTTCCCCAACAAGACGAACCCTTTTATTACCAAGATGATCACGATTATCAGTTTTTCCTTCACCTATATCAATTTTTGAAAAATATTTAATTATTTCGATAATATCAAGGGCAGTAATTGTTCTTTCTGTAAGATTTAGAGAAAGTTTTTTATTTATTTTATACCTACCAACCTCGCCTAAATCATTTCTTTTTGGGTCTGTAAGAACCATTTTAAATTGTTGATCGGCATTCTCTGGTGTATATCTTTCGCCAGGTCTTAATTTCATAAAAATATACTTTTTTGCTTCTTCCTGTGAGTGTATATCATCCAATTCGAGTGTTCTTGTTATATACTCTATAACGCCTTCCTCAATTATTTTGACACTATTAATACCCATTTTCGAAATCTCGGATATTATAGAAGCATTAAGAATAGTTCCGGCACGATATAAATCTTCTCCTGTGTTGTAATCATAAATATCTTCTGCTAATTTTTTCCCTACAGCATCTAAAAATTTAGGTGATTTTGGATCAACAGAAACAATAACTTCTTGAGTAAATACACTTTTTAAGTATTCATCATCTAAACCAAATGCTTTTAAAATAATCGTCGCTAAAATCTTTTTACTCTTTTTGTCAAGACGAATATAAGTTGCACCATCTGTATCAGTCTCTAATTCCATCCAGCTACCTCTATCAGGAATAATTGTAGCTTTATGAATATACCCACTACTGCGTCCGGATGGCTCTGTTTCAAAATAAACTCCTGGTGCTCTCGCTAATTGACCTATTACTACTCTTTCTACGCCATTAATGATAAAAGAACCATTTTCTGTCATACACGGAATCTCGCCTACAGAAACTGTCTGTTCCTTTATTTCACCGGTATCTTTGAATGTAATTTTTACAGTGAGTTTTAAAACACAACTGTAGGTTCTCCCTTTTGCTTTACACTCTTTTGAAGATACCGATGGTTCAGTAATTTCATAATCAACAAATTCAATTATTGCTTTACTGGTGGGTGATAAACTTTCGCTCAAATTAAACTCATCTAAAAGTTCTCTTAATCCCTTTTCATTAAACCAAATAAACGAATTTTTTTGTACCTCCAACAAATCTGGAGGTTGAATCGGTAATTTTACCTTACTAAAATCGCGAATAATGATATTATCTTCCACGACTTCTCTCTCTCCCTATCTTTTTATATGCATTTAAAAACACAAAATTATAATTATATAAATATTTTTTGAAAAAGCAAAAATAACTTGATTTTTTTTTAATTAAAAATTATCTTCAAAACAAAATTTTTTAGGATATTATATACTCTATCCTTAAAAAATCTATTTTCCAATTTGCCAAATCAAAAAAGTTTACATAAAAGCAACCATTTCTTAAAATTAAAAACTTGATAAAATATATAACAAACCCCTGTGGAACAGACCACAGGATGGATAAAAAAAGTGGTTTTTACTACAAATCAAAACAAAATACAATTTAATTGCAATAATTAATCTTTGAGTAGTTCTTTTGGAGTAATATTCCGTTTACCACCTGGCAAAAGAAACGTTGAAAGAAACAAAGTTATAATTGAAATCAATATACAAGCAAAGACTACATCAAAATTGAACGGATATCTACCACTATAAATATAAAAACCGTACCATATTCCAGCAACTATAAAAGCTGAAACAATAGAAATTATTGCAGACTTAGAAGATGGTTTTGCCCAATAAATTCCACAAGCCAATATAATAAACGCTGAGCTTCTCATTGCATAATTAAGATAAGTTGCTATAGGAAGCTCTTTTGTTATTAATGCCATTATTATACTCACAATTCCAGCAATTAATATGCCAATACGTGTTATAAAAGCTATTTTTTTATCAGAAATATTTTTGTCGCCTCTTTGATAGATATCCTTTGTAAACATTGTAGCCATCCCAAGAAGTATAAGTGCTTCAGTGGAGGCAATAGCTGCAAATACTCCAGCCATTGCAAAACCTCCTATTAAGGAATTTGGAATTTTCATTAAAGCTACTGGTAATGCAAGTCTTGTGTCCGAAGATGCATATCCACCGTTTAAAGCTACACCAGCCATAACTATACTTGTAACAAGTAATCCAAGTGGTGCTATAATAATAGGAGCTATAAGAGACGCCTTTTTAGCAGTTTTAGTATCTTTTGCAGCAAAGATTGGTTGAACGCTTGCTTGCGCAGCAAAAGCTCCAGCAATACCACCGACAATCCAAGCTAAAACCTGCTCAGTTCCCATTCCAAATGGATTTAAAGCCTTTGCGCCTGTTAATCCAATGTTTCCAGCATTAGACAAATCATTAAGCTTAGTTATTAAACCAGGATACCATGCCACTTTATTCATATACCAGATATAAGCTATTCCAAGAGAAAACCATATGACAAAAACATGGATGAAATTGGTTAATGCGACACTAAACATCCCCCCTGCTAAAGTATAAATTGTTATACCTAAGCCGGCAATAATAATAGTGATATTAATATTCATACTTAATGCTCCAGAAAAGAGTGAGCCAATGGATGATATTTGAACGCTCGACAAAAATAAATATGCAACTATAAAGAAAATTGCCGAAATTAGCCTCAAATCTTTATTATATAGTTTCTCGAGCATTTCAGGTATAGTTACAATTTTCTTTCGTCTATATAGCATTGCCCATGTTAAACCAAAAATAAATATACCAACAGAAGTTGAAATGTTATACCAGATTGGGCTTATACCATATTTATAAGCCCATTGTCCAACTGCCACTGTGCTTGTACCCCCAAGCCATTCACCAGCTATTGCAAAAATGGTGAGAGAAAGTCCTAAATTTCTACCAGCAACAAGGAGATCGAATGAATTTTTAACAAATTTTTTTGCGAATATTCCAACTAATATAATTATGAGAAAATAAATCATAATGATGTAAAACTGTGTACTCAATATCATTTTCCTTTAACACTACTCCTTCCTTATTTAAAACTCCTCATCCAATACTACATTTTCAAAAATAAATAAACTTCTACTGGAACAATTTAATACTCATATTAATCTGTCACAATATTCAAAAGCTTATTCTTTACATAAATAACCTTCTTTATATTTTTACCTTCAGTGTAACTTTTAACTTTATCATCTATTAAAGCTAAATTTTTTATCTCTTCCTCGGTTATTTCCTTGCTAACGAAAAGTTTACTTCTTAATTTACCATTCACTTGAATGGGTACTTCAAGAATTTTATCTTTAGAAAGTTCATCTATATACTCTGGCCATTTTTCTTTAAAAATTGAGCTACTATGACCAAGGAAGCTCCACAATTCTTCGCTCATATGGGGGGCAAATGGAGCAAGAAGAAGAGTTAAATTCTCTAAAGTAACTTTAGGTCTTTTAGAAAGCTTTAAAAGATTATTCACATATATCATTAATGATGAAATAGCAGTATTAAAACTAAAATTCTCTATATCAATAGACACTTTTTTTATAGTCTTATGCATTATTCGAAGTGTATCGTCATCAGGAGATTCCTCATTAATCTCAGTTTCATCAAACAAGCTCCATACTTTATTTATAAACCTTCTTATTCCTTCAACACCTTCGGTGCTCCACATCGTATCCTGATCAAATGGTCCCATAAACATTTCATACATTCTTATTACATCTGCCCCATATTTATCTATTACATCATCAGGGTTTATAACATTCCCAAGGGATTTAGACATTTTCCTCCCATCTTCAGCCAAGACTAACCCCTGATTTCTTAGTTTTATAAAAGGTTCTGGAGTATTAACCTCACCAATATCAAATAAAAATTTGTGCCAGAATCTCGCGTAAAGTAAATGT
>Ga0208825_1001785_pt1 | contig 15479 bp, 7 predicted proteins | sample AD_UKC113_MetaG_FD_184450 | JGI IMG/M metagenome (GOLD analysis project Ga0208825, IMG submission 184450) | Active sludge microbial communities of municipal wastewater-treating anaerobic digesters from Hong Kong - AD_UKC113_MetaG (SPAdes)... | ecosystem: Engineered > Bioreactor > Anaerobic >...
CTCGAACAACCTTCCGGCATCGAATTATTTCTTTGCTGTGTCAATTGCTGCTGTTGCTCTTTGTATTGTCAATTGATATTGCATTTGCTGTACAAGCTGCTCAATTTGTGGATGAGTCGCGTAGGTTTTACGAATAACGCCGAGCAACTCTTCAGCTTCTTTGAATTTTTTCGTTTCAAGATATACCATAAATAGCACGATGTGAGGATTATACTGAGATAATTGTTCAGAAACACCGGCGGCGATTTTTGGCTTGAGTTCATTGGCAATTTCATTGAGTAATATAGCAGATTGAGTATTATCTCCTGCCATAGAGTAAAATGATGCGAGATCATACTTTACTCTGTAATCCATTGGAACAGAGCGACGAGGAATAACCTGTTCCATTCGATCCAGTGTAGAACGAACCATTCCTCGGTCATGTTTTACATTAGCACAGAAGAGTGCGTAAGAAAAGAAAAGGTTCCGATAGTTCGCTGTTATCAATCGACGTGTATCTTCATCGTAGTAAGTCGTACTATCCTGAAATCCGCGCCATAAAAATCCCGGTTGATATGTTTTGGATGGTTGCTGTACATCTGTAAAGAGATGAGCATAAACGATTTTATCGTTGACGTTTGCCCAATAATCACGACTTCGCGCAGGAACAAGCTTAAAGGCAAGTCCTGTGAGTTGCAAATAATCCTGCAGTCCGATTTTTCCATCATCGGAGACTGTCATCGCAAAATAAATTGGACGCTGCCAACGTGAAGATTGAACGATATCGTAAACCATAACATCCTGTACACGAAGACCAACGAAGCGAGAATATTGCAGTGTAGCTGGAAGAGTAAATCGAAGCACGCCTTCGTAGAGTACAGAGGAATCGATCGTCGCTGTTGAATATGGATTTTCCTGAAGGTACTTCTCAACGACATTTTTTGGTACGGGAATTTCCATTACACGCGTTTGGTAAGGAATTGGTAAGATATCTTCGATATCCGCATCAGGAATTGATATTGGTACTTTCTTTGAACCGTAAGGTTCTTGATGCTTGAGCTGCATGATGTACCAAGGAGTATTGACAAGACTGAGATTAACAATACGAACGTCGCGGCGTACGGCTTCCACATCCTGTAGATACCATAATGGGAATGTATCATTATCTCCGTTTGTAAATAAAATTGCATCGGGTTCGCAACTTTGAAGCAAGTTGTATGAGTAATCCCATGCAACATAGTTTCCCGACCTATCTGCTTGATGATAATTTGCAACAAGCATATGTACCGGGACGAGCACAAGTGCAGCTACCACCGTAGCGGTCCCAGCAAGTTGCTGCGCATGAACGGAAGAAAGTTTCGATTTCAAAAAATCAATAACAGCCAGTATTCCCATTCCAATCCACAAGGAAAAGACGAAGAACGATCCCACATAAAAATAATCACGTTCGCGAGGCTGTGGCTCCTGCTGGTTTTGGTACCACGCCAGAACCACTCCCATTACAATAAACATTATCAGCATAATAAATGCTAATTGTGGCTGCTTTCGCCACTGGTAATATGCGCCGATGAGTCCTAAGAGAAATGGAATCATAAAGTATTGGTTCCATTTTACCCCCGCATCTCGAAAATCTCCTTCGCATCCAATGTAATTCCATCCAAGATAACGAAAGTACATATGCACAGTTTGATATCGCCAAAAGTAATCGAGATCGCTTGAGTATTTTTTGTGGTAAGCCTGTTTCTCTGGATCTGGGTCCCACCGCCGCTTCAACATCGGCGCGCTTCCGTATTGTTCACGATTTAAGTAGGAAACCAATTGGCTAATTGTGCTCGGATTGTTTTCATTCATTGGTGGATTTGCATTTGCCCTGATGTACACCATGACGTATGTAGAGTACCCTAAAACAATCAGGAGAAATGAAAGAAGCGCAACGTGAAGTATTCGTTTTTTGTTTTTGTATGAATAGTACAAACCATAGAGAGAACCAACGAGTAGAAGAGGAGGAATAAAGACAAAGATTGGACTTTTCATTCCTTGAAATTCACCATCAAGCAATGATGGAAGTTCCTTTACCACTCCCGGATAAATAACGAAGAAAATAATAAGACTAACGGCTCCAAATTTCAAAAAACTTTTCCATTCAAAAGTATGATAACGAAAATACCACAATAGCAGAATAGGGAAAATGGTAAGAACTGCAAGGAGGTGGACGCCAACGGAAAGTCCAATAATGTAGGCGATAAGGAGGATGAATCGATCGCCTGTATCAGATTCTGCTCGCTTATACCACTGAAGCCCGAGCCAGATAATTGCGCTAACAAAGAACATACTAAGTCCGTACACCTCTGCTTCTACAGCATTGAACCAGAATGTGTTAATGAATGCGAGCGATAGAGCTCCAACGACTGCTGAACCATACAGCGCCACTTTATCGAAAGTAGTTTTTGGAATGCCACGCCACATGACAACCAGTTCCACGATGATGAGGTAGAGGAAACCACAAGTAGCTGCGCTTCCAAGAGCGGAAAGAATATGCATACGCACAGCAATATCGGAAGCAATTGGAATCATCGAAGATACACGAGCTAAAAGCAAAAATAATGGCGCTCCTGGCGGATGAGGCACTTGAAGTAAATATGCTGCAGCGCAGAATTCACCAACATCCCAGAATACGACAGTCGGCGAGAGCGTTAAAATATAGACGACAAGTGGAATAAAAAAAACAATGAGAGCGATGAGTCTGTTCAATTTTTTGTGTTCCATGGTTGTAACCTTCATTATAAGTTCAGTTCGTTAAAGACAATTCAATGTAAAATGAAAAGCATTGAACTTCAAGCGTGAAGGCAATAAAATATTAGTAGAGAAGAGCACAATGGGAGTATATGTTTCATTTTCAAAAGTAACGTGTGTATAAAGAAAACTGAATTAACAAGCTTCTTCGAGGTACAGCGTTGTACAAAGATAATAAGTATTGGCAATTGATCTTGATTAAGCTCTACAATATAATATAGATGAAATCTGAATTTTTGAAGATAAGAGAGAATGGAAATTTGCTTTAATGCGCTGCCTTCAATCGATAGGATCGAACGAGGAAGACTCGTAAAAGAGTTCAAATCAAAAAATTGACTTTTGAACTATTCAAGAGAAAGAATTTTACGGAGAGCGAATTCCATGCCGCGCAGTTCTGCTAATCCTCTCATTCTTCCAAAAAGAGAATAGCCGGGATAGATGCCTTTCCTTGGTTGGTCAGGAATCATTAAACGCCCATGGTCGGGACGCATTGGTAGTCGTATATCTTTTCTTCCTTCTGAGATTCTTCGGTGTTGTTCCATAAGCATAGTTTTCATAACAGTAAACATATCAACAGCGCCAACAAGATGATCGCTTTCGGTAAAGTCGCCATTTGATGAACATGAGACATTACGAAGGTGAAGGAAATTGATTCGTGGAGCAAATTCTTGAGTAATATCCGCTACCTGATTGAAATAACCAGCGCCCAGCGAACCCGTGCATAAGGTTAGACCATTTACATATGAATCGTAAGCTTGTAATATATATCGAAGATCATTTGCATTACTCACGATTCGTGGAAGACCAAGGAGAGAAAAAGGAGGGTCGTCCGGATGAATGACAAGGTATATTCCTTCTTCTTCTGCAACCGGAGCTACCTGCTGAATAAAATATGCCAGATGTTCTCGAAGAGTAGCTGCTTTGATTGATTCGTATTCTTCTAGAGCAGATCGAAATTGTGACAGAGAGTAAGTCTCTAAGGAACCTGGCAATCCAAGAAGAATAGTATTGGTTAACTCCATTTTTTCTTCCTCGGTAAGAGATCGGAAATAGGCTTGAGCATGTTCAATTTGTTCAGTGGTATAACTTCGTTCTGCATTCTTCCGTCCAAGAATAAAAAGGTCAAAGGCAGCAAAAGCAGCAAAATTGAATTGAGTTGTGATTGAACCGTCCGGAAGAACGAAATGCAAATTAGTCCTCGACCAATCCAATACAGGCATAAAGTTATAACAGATAGTATCAATTCCACAATGAGCCAAGTTTTTCAGAGATTGTTTATAATTTTCAATTAACGTCTTAAAATTCCCTTTTTGCTTTTTGATGTTCTCGTGAACGGGGAGACTTTCCACTACCGACCATCGAAGCCCATGGGATTCTACTATTTGTTTCCTCTTTTCGATTTCTTCGATTGTCCAAATATCACCTGGTGGAATATGATGGAGTGCAGTAACAATACCAACGGCTCCTGTTTGTCGTACTTCAGGGAGCGAAACTGGATCGTTTGGACCAAACCATCTCCAGGTATGTTCAAAGCCCATGTTATGCCTTTCCTTCATTGTCATTAAACCCCACTATCAATGCTAAATCCTCCATCAATTGGAATAACCGTTCCTGTTACAAACTGAGAAGCATCGCTTGCTAACCATAACGCAGCGCCGACGAGTTCTTCAGGTTCTCCGAAACGACCAAATGGAGTCATTGCAATAACGGATTTACCGCGCTCTGTCAAAGAGCCATCTGGATTTGTAAGGAGAGAACGGTTCTGTTCTGTGATGAGGAAGCCAGGTGCAATAGCATTGACGCGAAGTTGGTTACTAAATTTTCGTGCAAGTTCTACAGCCATCCAATGTGTAAAGTTATCGATTGCAGCCTTCGCTGTTGAGTATCCCATAACTCTACTAATAGCCCTGAAGGACGCCATAGAAGAAATATTTATGATGGAGCCCTTCTTTTGTTGAGCCATCTGTTTTCCAATAATCAGTGTTGGAATTACTGTCCCTAAAAAATTTAAATCGGTTGCTTTCTTTAAATTCTCGATTGATAAATCAAAGACAGTTTGATTAATGCCGATCGTTGCGCTTGGCACATTACCGCCGGCAGCATTCACAAGTATATCAACTTGTTTAAATTTAAGAAGAATTGCATCGAGTGCACTTTGCACGCTGCGTTCATCTAACACATTACAATAGAAACCTGCGACGTTTGTTGTAATTGTACTAAGCTCGCTCACCTGTTGATTAAGGCGCTCTACATTGATATCAAGGAGCGCAATCGGTGCTTCTGCCTGTGCAAAACCTTTTGCCATAGCTCTGGCAAGGATACCGGCGCCTCCTGTAAGGACAACTGTTCTGCCTTTGATACTAAAAAGTGATGAAGTGTAATCCATAATTATCCTTTGCTCATGAGTTTAATTGTAGAATGTTAATTCAATTATTATTATATAAACAAATTTCTTATGAAAAAATTCCTTTGTACGGTTTTCTTTATTCTTTGTTATAGCCCTCAATAAATGATGGATAAAAAAAATGTAAATATTTTGTTTTTCACTTGACATTTTAAACAAGTCTACTTAGTATTGAAACGGTTTGAGGATGTTTTAATTATTTCTATTGATAGCGTAGAGGTTTGAGAATCGTGATAATTGCAAAAGGGTTATCGAAAACGAACAGAGATCATCAAAAACAATATTTCAAATTATAGTTATCCAACCAATCAATTAATTTAAGGAGGGATATATGCTGTTTGATAAAGTAACGAAGCTCTTATGGCTTTCAGTCTTTTTGCTTGTGGTTGCAACTCAAATTTCCTTATCTCAAGATTATGGTATAATGAAAGGAAAAATTACCGATCAAGTTACGGGCGATCCATTACCCGGTGCAAATGTTGTTATACTTAATACAAGCCTCGGGGCTTCTAGTGATTTTGATGGGAATTACACGCTACCTCACGTTCCTGCTGGCAAGAGAACTATTCGAGTATCATATATTGGCTATGAGCCTATAACTGTAGAAATAGAAATTCGTCCAAATGAAACTCTCCGAAAAGATTTTACTCTTGTGCCTCAAGCCATCATGGGTGAAGAAATTGTTGTTACTGCGCAGGCAAGAGGACAACAAGCTGCAATCAACCAGCAGCTGTCAGCAAATACAATAAAGAATGTCGTTTCTGCTGAAAAAATACGTGAGTTACCAGACGAAAACGCCTCAGCTGCGTTGAGTCGGCTTCCAGGCGTTTCAATACAGGAAGGCGATAAAATTGTTTTGCGTGGAATTCAGGCAAAGCAAAATGTCGTTCTTATGAATGGGGTTCAACTTCCATCTACTAGTATGGACGATCGTTCTGTCAATTTAGGATTTATCTCTTCTAATATGTTATCCGGTATTGAGGTTGTAAAAGTGTTAACACCGGATATGGATGCCAATGCCATCGGTGGAGTTGTCAATCTCCGCTTAAGAGAAGCTCCAGAAAATTTTCATCTCGATGTGCTGACTCAAGGCGTGTACAATGGACAAGATCATACGTATGACAATTATAAATTTTGGGCAAGTGCAAGCAATAGATTTTTTAATAATGCACTGGGTGTTTATGTACAAGGGAATCTAGACCGTACTAACGGTGGAACTGACCAAACCAATGCTACTTATACAATTCGTAATGATTTAGCGCCTTATGGCTCTGGCGAATACGCGATGACGAATTTTTCGTTTACCGATCAGGAAAATATAATTACAAATGGAGGCGGAAGTATTATTCTTGATTATGTTCTTCCTCATGGCAAAATTGTTTTACAAAACTCTTTGTCTCATAACGTTAATGATGCAGCTGATTACCGAACACAATTAAACTTCTCAACAACAGAAGAATCATTCTCACTATTTCGAAATAAATATAACCGAGAATTGCTTATAAATTCTTTGTTTACAGAATATAATATTGGAAAAGTGAAAACAGAAGTAAGCCTTTCACATTCGTATAGCGATAAAAACACTGATATTCGATACGGGGATCCAGGACAATTTTTTGGATTTACTGACAGTAGACCTTTCGGTGTTTTGGGTTACGACGGTGCAGGGAATCCAATTCGCAAAACAATTGATGCGACCTATTTTACGCCAGATGATGTGTACAAAATTCCGCTTGATGATTCTGCTGCTTACCGTGCTCAGTTGATGGGTTGGGCCGTGACGAGGGGGGAAGAGTTTAAGCAACACCTCTACACAGCAAAGGTTGATGTTACTTTTCCTGTTGCTATCTTAAAGGTTATTTCAAGCGAATTTAAAGTGGGCGGTAAATTTGATCGCTCGACAAGAACTAATGACGTCGAAGGTTCCTACCACCGAGTTGGGGACGAAGATATGTATAACGGGGTGAGAGACTTTATATCAGGAAAGACTTTAGATTCACGACATCCTTTACTTTTGATTGATATCATGAACAAAGACTACGAGCGAGGAGAATATTTTCTTGATGGTACATATCCTCTGAAAACTGTTATTGATAAAGAACGTATGGATGTATTTTTGCCAAAAGCAAGGGATGGTTGGAGACTTTCACGGCATAAGGCTAATTCAGAACGAAATGATTTCGACGGAAGTGAAATGTTTACATCAGGTTATCTGATGGGAACATTTAAAATTGGTCCTCGTTTAACGTTAATTGGCGGTGTTCGCTACGAACAATACGAAATGGATTACAATGCGAAATTTGTCTATGTAACTCATTCAGTCGATGGATTAGCTAATCTTTATGATACATTGAATAACGCCAGAAGAGTTGATAGGCAATGGTTCCCTAATGCACAAATCCAATATAAGATAACTAGCTGGTCAGATATTCGGCTTGCTTATACAAAAACTATTTCTCGTCCTGATTATGTTTCGCTCCTTCCGAACGTTTATTATGCGCCAGCCGAAGAGTCTCAAGCAGGGAATCCGAACCTAAAACCGACAGTATCTACAAACTATGATGCCTCTCTATATTTCTATAGCAATACGATTGGACTCTTTTCCATTACAGGATTTTACAAAGAACTGAAAGATATTTCCTACAGAACCCAGATATATTATAAGAATTTAAAGAATTATAATGTATGGTTCCCCGATTCCTCTGTGTTTCAATCCCTTGGTATTATGGATTTACCAGAACCCGGTGAGAAAGTTACAGTATATATTAACGATCCGTACAAGGGATACTTAAAAGGCCTTGAAGTTGAATGGCAGACGAATTTTTGGTATTTACCGAAACCCCTTAATGCTTTGGTTCTCAATGTGAATTACACAAGAACATGGTCGAGTATGGATAATTTAGTAATTGAAAATGTAGATTCGACGTATAAAGAGGGTCCTTTCACAAGACATAAGTATATAAGCATAAGTAAAAAGGTAAATACAAAAATTCTTTACCAAGGCGATCATACGCTTAATATTGCGATGGGAATTGATTATAAAGGGTTTTCAGGGCGAGTTTCATATAATTTACAGGATGCTGTTAATTCTTATATTGCCATTCGGCCAGAGGAAAGTCAATATACTGGAAGGATTCATAAATGGGATTTAACTCTTAATCAAAAATTACCAATTCAAGGTCTAAGCGTTGCCTTTAATGGAGTAAATCTTTTCCGCGGAGCAGCAAAATCGTACCAAGACTTCCGCAGACCTGGAATGCAAGAAGCTATTTCTAATTTAGTCTATACGACGTATTCACCAACTTTCTATGAGCTAGTTTTACGGTATAGTTTATAGAAGTATTATTTATTAGTTAATATTAAAATGAAAGGAGGGTTCTTTATGACTTGAAGCAAAGAAGAAAAGTTTTTTTGTTTTTTATTAATCAACAAAAACATAAAAGTATAGGAGGAAGTTATGAAAAAAGTGGTAGCTGTTTTGTTTGTGACTTTATGCGCATTTGGAATTCTTAACGCACAGAGTCCAATTTCGCAATATGTGGATGAATTCCGTGGCGATACAGCTGTTGTTAAAGAAGAGGTAAATGCTCTCTATGGCGTTATAAACGATGATACAGTTAGTGTTCCCGCGGGACGCGTTTATCTCTTAAAAGGTAATTGCCAATATGCACTTGGCTCAAATCCAACAACAAAAGCTGGAAGGCATACCGTTATTGCAGGTGAAGTTGATACCAGAATAGTGAATAATAATGATGGAACCAAGTTGCTTCCAGTGATATGCGGTTCTGGAGGAAATTCTGGTGGAATCAATTATGGCGGAGACTTGACAGTAAAAAATTGTAATGTGATTCCAGCATCTGCATCAGGAACTTTAGGCTGGGCATTCTTTGGCGCCGCCTCTCCCAATAATCGAGTTACACTTGAAAATTCTCTTTTTGAGCGGACTCGATGGGTGATCATTAATTCAAATGGACAAGCAGGTACGCGATTATATATAAAAGACTGCTATTTCGTAAATCTTAGCGGACAAGGATGCAGACGTAACGGAGGTGTGTTTGATAACGTTGACCAAAATACAGATACTATTTGGGTCGAAAATACTACTCACATAATGGCACAGGGCATGCAGTATAAATTCAGAAACTATCCCATCAAAAAGCTTGTGTTCAATCACAACACATTTGTAAATATCTCTGGACAGGTATTTGAAACAGTAGGATACCAGAGCAATATGATTGTTACGAATAACATATTTGTCAATAGTAACGTTCAACCATATATGCCTGGTCTCGATATTGGTGAAACAGATATGGATAGCCTTCCATCTGGAATTATTAACGTGAGAGATTTGCCCTCTGATTTTGAGCAAGTTGAAAGGAAAATTTTGGTTGACAGAAATCTTGTATACTGGGATCCAAGACTTGACGATATGGTCGACACCTTGAAAAATAACTTAGTGAACTTAACCGATAGATGGTACTCTCAAATGATAAAAATGAACTCCCGGACACAAGCTATGTTTAATGATAACACAAATTATCCTTACTTGGTGGAAGGTGCGTGGTTTGAAAAATGTCCGACATTTACAGATCCTAAAGATTTATTAACGGATCAGGTCATGGTATTAAGAGCGTTTAGCATGCACACGGTAGACACAACAAGTGGAGATATAATGCCTGATTGGCGTAAGGTCTTTATTGGAGCAGAATACTATGTGTATTCAGACTGGCCAATTCCGGTTGATCTATCTTATAGTGATGAAGATCTCAAGGTTGCAGGCTTAAATCAATTCCCTCTAGGAGATTTGAACTGGTTCCCAACCAAAAAGACTGAATGGCTCGCTCAGAGAGATGCGGAATATGCAACATTGGAAACTGCCTTAAATAGTGGCGAACCTCCAGTGAATGCAGTGTCTCGTACTGATCAAATGCCAACCTCCTTCAATGTGGAGCAAAACTATCCTAACCCATTTAACCCTGTAACTCGCATCAAGTTCACCTTACCCAATGCTGGTAACGTTGTTGTTAAGGTATATAATGTACTTGGTCAGGAAGTTGCAACTCTTATGAATGAGTATAAACCCGCAGCTACCTATGATGTGCCGTTTGATGCATCGAATTTACCGAGTGGTACCTATATCTACACCGTGAAGGTTGGAAATAGTACCATCGCAAAGAAGATGATGTTGTTGAAGTAATTTATTTGTAATTACTGCTTCGACATTCTAAGATAATATATCCTCGGAGGCAGATTCTTGTCTCCGAGGTTTTTTATATCAACTCAGTTATATTTAGGAAGAGGAATTTTACGAACTGCGCTGACGTCGCCGTCCGGCGGCAACGGGATAATTTTTTGTAAGTCCTATTTTTCTTGGTACTTTATATAATTTTTGTTTATTCTATTTAATCGGATGGTCCCAATGAATAAATGTTTGGTAAAAGGTTTATGCAAAAAATTTTTTGTATGCCTAATTTTCATCTTTACATGCATACCGTCATCAATAATGTATGCTCAAGAAATTGTTGCTCTAATTGATTCAGGATATAAAGTATACTTTTCTGATGTCCAAAAATATGTTTATGACCATTACTTCGATAGATTGTATAGACCAAAGGTGAAAGGTTATGAGGCAGCGCTTGATCAAATTATCAGGAAACAAATAAAAGTTATGGATTTTTTCGATAAGGGGTTGGATCAAAATCCACAAATAATTGCTGGTATACGCCGGACTATTAATGAAGAACTTATTAATGAATTTTTTAATGAAGAAATTTTTAAGAAATATGTAAATGATTCAACCATCTTTGAGGCTTACAAAGATTATGGGAAAATAGTTTATTATCGACAAATGGCTTTCCCGAAGGGAGAAAATGTTTCGGAGGACTCTTTAGATTCATTAAGAAAAATGGTGAACAGTATCAAAGAGACGGCCAAAAGGAGTGATTTTGTTTCAGTGTCAAGGCAATACTCTAGAGGGAACAATCAAGACGATCTTCTTTCAGTTCAATGGAAAGAAAGTCTTTCCAGAAATTTATACTATGTTATTTTCAACCTCCCGGAGAACGCTTTAAATATTTTAGAAGATGCCAGAGCTCTCTATATTGTAAAAATTGTTAAGATTGAAAATTATCCAACCCCTCCGCTCGATAGCGTGAAAAATGAGATTGCGAAAGTACTGGAATTGCGGTACGCTGATGTAAGTTTAAAAGAGTTTGAAGAATTGCAAAGAAAGCTCATTGGTGAAGAATCAATTTCCTGGAATGAAAAGGGACTGGCTCAAATCGTCAAATGGTCTAATGATATACCACAGTTCTATAAAACTGCATACAAAGATACTTTGCAAAAGGCGATTTCATCAGGAAAGAATTTTATTATTATGGAATCGCCACAGGTGAAAGTAGATTTAAAAAAATATCTCTATCTTCTTGATGAAGTACTAATCTTCTCTAGAGAATATGACTTTACAGAAAGTGATATTAAAAGTTTTATACTTGAAGCAGTTAAAATTGATCTAATTGCTCAAAAAGCTCGATCCCTGGGGTTTGAGAAAAAAATTCTAAACCCCTATACACGGAATTCTGCACTTATAGATGGAATTGCATCGCTTTACGATCAGTATGTCATTGAGAAACAAATTCCTCCTGCTACGGAAGCAGCGCTTAAAAAATTTTATCAAGAGAAAAAAGATTCGCTCTATTATCAATTAGCCAGAGTCAATATCTATGTTGCCTTTGCATCTGATACGGCTGGCATCTTGAAATTTAAAGATAGTCTTGCGCATAATGTGCCATTTGAAAAAATAGATAAGAGAGTTTTTGTGAAGAGATATATTCGTACCAGGGAAGGAGAGATTCGACCCGAAAGACCAGAGGATTATGTATTGTTGGGAAAAATTGCATTTACTCTTTCGCTCGGCGATGTTGCCGGTCCTATCGAGATCGTTGAAAACGGAGAAAAAAAATTAGCGTTATTTAAATGTGTTTATAAACTTGAAGAAAAACAGCTCCTGTATGAAGATGTTAAAGATAGGATTGCTAATGACTACAAACAATATTACTTAAATAAAATTCAGGAAAGTATTTTTAATCAGCTTAAAGAAAAATATTCTGTTCAAATATATGACGATACATTTCATCAAATATTAACATCCCTAAAAATACAATAAATGAAACAACAATTAGATGGAGAATTACTATGAAGAAGAAAAGTCTTTCAATATTTATTACTACGCTACTCATGGTGTTCTTAGTGGGGATAAGGGGATATTCACAAAAACTATCTCTTAACGAACTTGAATATTTTGAAACGACAGGACTCAATGTTCTAGTCTATAGCAATCAGTACACGGGATTTTTCTACGACGAGAAAACTGCCGGCATAGAGATTATTCATCATGGAGTAAGAACCGCCACAAATGGAGCTGTTCGTTTAACCCATACTCCTGAACAATGGGATCTTATCCCAAAGATTGTCAAAAGGAAAGTAGATAGACACAATAATAGAATTGAGGTTGACCTTCGCTATGAGGAATATGATTTCAATACAAAAGTGATTGTGATGGCAGAAGACAATGGGGTTTGTATAACAACAATCCTAGATAAGCCATTGCCTAAACAGCTTGAAGGATATGCTGGCTTTAATCTTGAATTTTTGCCATCGGCATATTTTGAAAAGACCTACATCGTCGATGGTGCGCCGGGAATTTTCCCACGTTATCCGTGTGAACCGATGGAGGTAAAGCCGATTAAAGAAAAAATTAAACAGTTTGCTGGTCACTCTACCTTTGATGATAGGGGACGTGGGGAATTTGTATCACCAGAACCTCTTGCAGTTGGTTCTACGATCATATTAGCTCCTGAGGATCCAGAACGACGTATTCAAATTCGGTCAACAATGGGAAATCTTTTGCTCTTTGATGGGCGTAATGTAGCTCAAAATGGATGGTTCGTTGTTCGCTCGTTATTACCATCGAATAGAACTGGCGAAGTAGTCGAATGGCATCTTACGGCAAGCACAATTCCCAATTGGAAACGTCAGCCAAATATTGGATATTCTCAAGTTGGCTATCATCCATCAGAAAAAAAAGTTGCAATTATAGAATTGGATAAAAATGATACTTGTCCTGATTCAGTTTCAATTCTGCAAGTTACACCTCAAGGTGATTATGTTACTCGATTAACATGTAAAACGCAGAATTGGGGACAATTCTTGAGATATAAATATGCAATAGTTGATTTTACTTCGTTAGCAGATACAGGGCTCTATTGTATTCAATACAAGGATCAAAGAACAAAGCCGTTCCCTATTAGCAAATTAGTTTTTAAGAATACCTGGCAACAAACTTTGGGAATTTGGTTCCCGGTGCAAATGGATCACATGTTTGTCAATGAAGCATATCGGGTATGGCATGGAGAACCGTATCGCGATGATGCACTGCAAGCTCCTGTCAATCATATTCACTTTGATGGATACAGAATGGGACCTACAACTGAAACGAAATATAAACCGCTTGAAAGAATTCCTGGTCTGAACGTTGGAGGTTGGTTCGATGCAGGAGACTTTGATATTCAAACGGGATCCCATTGTGCAGCGATTTTAAGTTTTGTAGAAACTTGGGAGCAATTTGGCGTTCGGTACGACGAAACATTTATCGATCAAAAATCTAGATACGTCGACATCCATCGTCCTGATGGAGTTCCGGATCTTCTACAACAAATTGAACATGGTACCCTTCAGTTAGTTGCCCAACAGAAAAATATTGGTCATGCAGTGCGTGGAATTGTTGTCCCAAATCTTCACCAGTATCATCATTTAGGAGATGCCTCCACAGTTACAGATAATCTTCCCTATAACGGTAAGCTGAAACCTTATGAAACTGACGGTGTGTCGAGTGGAACGCTGGATGATCGATGGGTGTTTTCTAATAGAGAACCATGGTTAAATTATTACTCTGTTGCAGCATTAGCTGCGGCGAATCGTGCGCTGAAAGATTATAATAAACAGCTTGCTGATGAAGCATTATCAGCGGCAATCAATGCATGGGAAAAAGAACATCGAGATCCAGTCAAACGACGATCGTCGGATGAAGAATGGTTCCGGTCAAATTCTGAACTTGGTGCAGCGTTTGAGCTTTACATAACTACTCACGAATCCCAATATTTAAATAGATTTAATGAATTAGTTTGGAAATCTCTTGATTCAGATTCGGCTTTGCAGTGGAATATGCAATTTGCTGGAAGAGCAGCAATTTATTTAGATGATGCCTATAGAGAGAGATTAAAACCATACGTTATAAAGTATAGAGCGCTTCTTGGTGAACTCGAAAAACAAAATCCGTTTGGAGTTCCTCTTGAGACTCGTGGATGGGGAGCAAATAGTATTATTATTCAATGGGCAACTACAAATTATTATCTGAATAAGATATATCCTGATATTATTGATCCGGACTATGTATTCAAAGCAGCGCGGTATCTTTATGGATGTCATCCTTATTCAAATTTATCGTTTGTATCGGGTGTTGGGGTGCAATCGAAGAAGATTACTTATGGCAGTAATCGTGCGGACTTTAGTTTTATTGCAGGCGGTGTTGTGCCGGGCGTACTCATTCTAAAACCGGATTTCCCGGAAAATAAAGAAGACTGGCCATTTTTATGGGGTGAGAATGAATGTGTCGTGGATATTTGCGCATCGTATATTTACTTTGCTAATGCTGTTGATGAGTTAGCCAATCGTAATAAATAAGAATTATTGGATCAATAATTTTTGAGAGAAAGCATGCACGAAGTATCTTGTGCATGCTTTCTTTGTTGAAGTTGTTTTCAATTCGAACGAAGATTTCTCAAAAAGGGCAGATGGATATTAAGCACGTGTGGAAGAAAAACGCAAAAATTTATTTCACTATTTTTTCGCTTTCAGTATCGACGATATGTCTGGAAATACTTGCGACACGAGTCTCATCCGTTATCTTTGTAAGTAATTATGCTTTTATTATTTTGTCCCTTGCGATCCTTGGTCTGTCGTGCGGATCGATCTTTGCTTACTATAAAATTCAAATTCATTCTTCTGCTGATGTCTCACCATCGAGCTTCTCGGAATATTTATCATATTTTAGTCTAAGCTACGCTCTTTTTATTTTTGCCGTAATACAATTTTCAATTACGAATCCTGTTATATTCTTTCTTCTTCTTTTTTTTCCATATTTTCTTGCGGGAATCCTTTATGCGCAATTCTTCAAAATATTCTCGGAGTATAGTTTCCCTTTATATGGAATGGATTTGTGCGGTGCAGCGCTTGGCGCAATAGC
>Ga0208825_1001797_pt1 | contig 15429 bp, 10 predicted proteins | sample AD_UKC113_MetaG_FD_184450 | JGI IMG/M metagenome (GOLD analysis project Ga0208825, IMG submission 184450) | Active sludge microbial communities of municipal wastewater-treating anaerobic digesters from Hong Kong - AD_UKC113_MetaG (SPAdes)... | ecosystem: Engineered > Bioreactor > Anaerobic >...
TTAAGTCATTCCAAATATGAAATAGTACGGTGCTTAATCCGTACTTCCGCAAACGCCGAGTTGAAACGAAAGCCTTCGCTCTTGAATGTACAATACATTTTCCTATTTTTGAAATCCTTTTGCTTAAATCAATATCTTCGGAAATTCCTAAATCCTCACGGAAGCCGCCGACTTTTTCAAAAGCTGTTCGTCGGTATGCCACACACATTCCGGGATAAAGAGGCAACCCAAAAAATGAAAAGATGCGAACAAGGTAATAGGTACCATAGTATACAAATCTGGCAAAGAAATTTCCATCTCTTGGCATTGCTTTTCCGCAGAGACCACTTAGTTCTTTATCCTGAAACTTTGTAGAGCATTCCTGAAGGAAATTATTCCTGAGGTTAACATCACAATCAACAAAGACAAGTATTTCGCCAGAAGCATGCTGAGCGCCGAAATTTCTGCCATGGGCAATTCCACGCTTCGAATCAACCACCACTTTATCGGCATATTGTTGAGCAATTGGTACTGTTCTATCACTCGATGAACCATCAGAAACAATTATCTCAAAATCGTTCCGTGGATAATTTTGAGAAAGGATCGATTGGAGACATTCTTCGATATTTGCTTCCTCATTGTAAGTTGGAATAATAATCGAGAATTTCATTTCATCTCACTATTGCGAGTTTTTGTGTCGCTTCTACAGTTTCATTTTCACATTTCATAAGAATCTTGTAAAGGTAAATGCCATTCGCAATTTCATCGCCTTCAGCATCTCTACCATCCCAATACACTCTATTGAAGCCAGCTTGTAATTCTGATTGATTACATCGAATTGTTTTGATTAATCTGCCGGCAACAGTATAAATTTTAATCAATACTTCTTCAGGCATAGTTCTTCCAGTTATAATAAAGGTGAAATACGTTGTGCGACCAAAAGGATTGGGATAATTGTAAACCTGAAGCAATCGAGATTCAGTTTCCACTTGAAAAACTATTTTTGTTGCAATACTATCCGACCAATTACCAGTAACATCTTTCATTCTGATTTCCAAGTCATGCTCGCCTTTAGGAAGCGATGGACGGTACGTTATTCGTGCTGGCTCTGATATTGTTTGCGAAGTAAACAAGCTATCCTGAGTGGCGGCAGCCAGTTGTACTCGACGATTGTCCAACATTAATAGCACATTAGATGGGTCTGTTATCAACATAGGACTGTTATCAGTAATGGAAATATCAATTCGAGGATTTGCAAGCACATAATCGCCATTGAGAATCCTTCTTCCATTGAAAGTAATATCAAACATTGGAGGAATTGTATCTGTGCCAACATAGAATGTTTGAGCGTAAGTGTTATTACTACGGTAAAGTTCAGAAATGTTATTGTTCGGATCGACCTCTATGATAAATGAATTTGCTCCACGCAAACCTTGAGTAGAAAGCGAATAGTGAATATTGATACTGGAATCATTAGAAAGCGACTGAACGAAAACCGTATCTAATGCTCTTATTCCATGAGAGCTTATAATTTTTCCGGTAACATAGAATGAATCTGCAGGCGCATATCCAACATTGTAAATATCGGATTGAATAGTCAATGTGCTTCCTTCAAGTAAAGAATCCCCAACCACCGATACTGTTCGAGGACCGATAGCCAACTCGGCTGGCGGAATAAGCGAAACCGACAAATCCTTTACAACAGGTGAAGCGCCAATAGAATCCCCATTTAATATTATTGCTAACTTTATATTTGGATAGATGTTAGCAGGTATCTTTGAAAGTGAAATTATAGTATCTGGAGATGAGCTAATGAGAGTATCCACTTCCCCGTTTTTTTGAATTCCTAAAATGGTTGTTACGATAGATGTACCTTGAGGCATTACTTTTCTCATTGCCATTTCATTCCACTTACTCGCTTGCCCAATAATATGGGTTTGAATAGAACCTTGAAATACTCGTTTTAAGAAAGTGGTATCGAGTGTAGAAGGATCGATAACATTAGGAATTCCCTTATGCCAAACTTCACGTGCGCTTCCAACAGGCATTCCTTTCTTCCCAATCATAATCCAGGAATCTCTATATTGAATACTATCAATATATCGGCTTCCAAATTTCTTTACAGCGTTCTTAATCCGCGTCGTCAATCCTTGTGCTCCGTCCGTAGTAGCAACTTGAATAATCATAGTTCCATCAGGTAAATTTTCCAAAAAGGTTGCTAACCGAGTTGCTTCAGAGCCTGTAGCATCTGAAATTTCGAACTGCTGTACTGTAATCGGTTGAGCAGTAATGGTGTCGATTACTATCACTGAATGTCCCCACCAGAAAGTATTCGGAAGCGCCTCTTTTCCATCGAATTTTACATTTCCGTAACTTCCTTCGTAATAACTTGCTGCGATAATATTTACGTTTGTGTATATCGAATCAAATTGAACTCCAGCATTAGGAAAGTATTTTACACTATCCATTGAAGTTAAAGTCTGCCATTCATCACTAACCGGATGCCATTTCACAATTGAATCGAATCCTGTACGAAATGAACCATTTGACCATAATGAACTACCCTGCAATTTTGCTCTCCAGTAGTATCGTTGTCCTTCTATTAGTGATAATCCAGAAATTTTAGTTGTAACTTTTCCTATTTGTGCTTCATGTTGCCGAGCCATACCAAATCCTTCAAGTGTATCAATCTCGAATTCAACCTTCTCACCTTCTTCGATTTTTTGAGTAGGATTCACCAGCTCAATCTCATTCGTAAACATTTCAAATTGACTCATTGGCTTTAATAACTGAAACGCATTCGATAGTACAACAACGGATTTAGAAGCTGAATTATCCTTTTCGGTAATTTCTGGAATCTCAAGATTTGGATTAAGATGGATAGAAAATCGATGCTCACCAGGAAGACCAAAAATTGGATAACTTACATCGAGCGTATCAAAGAAAAGTGGACATTGACGATAGATGAGTGTATCATAATTTGCGCCCTGAAATAAGTGGCTAATTTTTATTTTCACAGTGTCAGGCACCACTAATCCACTGTTGATGTAGGGAATAGTGAGATTTAACAGTTGCTCGTTATCGGTCGGGATATTAGGAGTTGAAGAAATATTCGATTCATTGATACGAAAATTAGGAGCCGATGGCAATGCAATTTGAACAGAAGGATCGCCAAGCAATGTGTTTGTATAAAGTAAAATCTGGTTGAGCATTGATTGAGAAGCAGTTCCAACATATCGAAGTTTTGTTATCAAATGAGTCTGTCCAATACAGTGAACAGTATCCTTGATAAGCGTCAAGTAAAATAAGAGCGGCGCTCTTTGTGCAAAGGTTAAAAATCCAAGTGAACTATTTCCAATATAACCAATTGCTGGTACATCATCAGTTGTTACAAATAGTTCCCCAAAGCAACGAATATTTGATTCTGCAAATTTAGCAGTTGAGCATCCAAAATCACAGATCAACGGAAACCGATTGACCGAGTTCTTAAGCTGGTTTATATTTGTAATTCCATTATCCCACGTTTGCGTTCCGCTATGTCCGATATAATTTATTACAATTCCACCTTCATCAATTGCATGCTGAATTTCATCGACAGAAAATGGTCCCATATCAGAAGGAGGATTTATAGTTTTATAAAAATGTCGCGCTTTCCCGCCAAGCGGAACTGGCTTGATGATCGTATCAATGACACTCTGATTTACATTTTTCATTATAGTTATTTCCGATGGATTAGAGGAACTTCCTCCAGAAAACATCAAGAAAGTTTTATTCCATTCATCGTTCGGTTGTAAATTATACTGTTGATAGTGTTCAAAATAATGCTGAAACTCATCCGCACTCTCGACTGGGAGTCTTCCGACATATAATTGTGGCAAAGGAGATGCATCATCAAGAACAGTATATAACGCATCACTGACTGGATAGCCATACGGTGGAACAAAATTAGGTACCCATTTTGAAGTGTCCGTACCTGCAAGATTATACTTAAAATCGTATGTTCCATCTCCAACAATAAAAAGATACGATGGCATAGGTAATTGCCATCGAGTTGTTGCTCTTAAAAATTCAGAGATACTTTCTGAAGTTGGATAACCGTATCCAAATTCATCGAATACATCCCGAATATTGATCAACGCTGTTGTTAATCCAGTTGATTGTTCAATGTACCGACAATAATTTTCTGCAATTGTAAGAAAAGTCTGCGCTGTTAACAATATGTAATCTGCTTTATGTGCAGAATTTCGTAAATTTACGAATTGTTTTATTTCACATATACGTGGTTTTTTAATAGTTTCCTCAGTGCAAAAAATATATTTATCGTTAAGATTTACAGTGTCTGGAAATGATACCGAATATGGCGCCGCGCCAGTCGATAGTTCATAATGACTGATCTTCTTTGGTGTTTGAGAAATTTTATAGATAATAATGGAAGATGATGTAAATCCCTGAACAACAAGAGTATGCACGCCAATTTGCTCAGGTTCTATAAAGGTTGCCACGAGTCTATCATTGATTACTTTTAGCGTACGTGGATATTCCAGTTCACCCCAATCGTAGACAACAGTGTTCCATCCAGATGATAATGATTGCGACCACAAGTAAAGTGCATTATTTCCTGACTTGATCAGGGCTGGATCAACATTTGCAGAAAGTAAGCCATGTCCAAAACGATTTAAGTACATTGAATCTAAGACAGCGCTTGAATTGAAAGTAATCCACACTTTTTGAGGAGCCGTACTCGAGGCGCCATAATTTGCAAATCGTACGAAAACTTTTCCTGGTTTTCCAGCAAATATATCAGAAGTATTTACTGGGAATGAAATCTTTCCGCCAGCGCCTAAAAAACTCCAGCACCACATATCATTTAATTGCCAGTACGGATATTGATTCTGAATATCATCGCTTCCTATCGGAAGAAGCCACGCATCTTTTTCCACATGAATTTTTTCAGTATACCAAAGAAGTGTATCGCTGGAGGTTATTCCATCGTTTGATGCTAACCTCTTCCCTGCTTCGCCTCCCCACGTGAGCCAATAGTACGAAGTATCGGTGTAGCGATTCATATATTCAGGATATTCTTCATTTGAAGAAGGAATTTGCCTATAATCCTTCTCACCATAATTTTTCAATGCTGGAAACTCAATGTAATCTCCTTCATCGAATTCTCCGTCTTCTTCTCCTTGAACGTACACCGGAATTTCTTTTCCCTTATTAAATAATTTTAGCGTTGTCGGTTCTATTGCTGACGCTTGTGAATATATAGAAGCGATATCTTGATATTGAAGTCGGTAAATTCCATCTTCGGGAATCGAGAGACGAACATAAGGTTGATTGTATTGAATCCACCCTCCTGTTGTATCATTCCATTGTAGCAATGTGTAAGATTCAGCGGAAGAAGAGTAATTTGTAAAGAGTATGTCTTTTACTCTACTAAAATATTTATCCCAATATTTTGGCGAGATGACGCTATTAGAAGTATTCCTTATTAGCGGGAGATTAAAATCAATGCTGTCAACATCGGATGATAAAGTTGAAATATCGATCGATAATCGAGCGCATTGTATTCCACGGAACCATTCAATTTCATCCACCTGTAGTCCATTTTGGTTTATCCCAACATTTGCTTGAATTTGAGAACCTATTTTGGCTTTTGAAGATTGCACAGAATACCCTGCAGGTAATGCAACACGAAAATAACTTTTTTTATTGTCAGTATTATTTTCATTATTGGAATTCAGAACATCAAATTCAGGATGACTGTAGGCATTTTTCAAAAAGTGTACGTTAACATTCAACGCATCGCCATTCTGCTCGGTTTTAACCTTTCCCCAAGTATACGATTTTTCAGAAATATTCTGAGAAAATAAAGAGCAAAAAGGCGCCAATACAAAAATCGTTAAGACAATAATTTGACTTAACAAATGGTTACTTAGCAAATGAATTTTTTCTATGTAATGCCTTTTCATATACGCTTAATGTTGATTGAATCATCCGATCAAAAGTATGATTTTGTTGGAATCGTTCCCTAGCAGCATTTCCCAAACGACGGCACAAATCAGGATTATTAATTAACGTAATCATTCCTTTAGCTAAAAGTTCTGGCGATCTTGAAGGAATAGTTAAACCTGTAACTCCATTTTCCACAAATTCACACACTCCGCCAACTTGAGTTGCAACAAAAGGTTTCTTAAGACTCGCCGCTTCAAGAATGACATAAGGAAATCCTTCTTGAATAGAAGATAGTACGCAAAAATCTACAGAAGAAAAAAGCAACTCAATACTACTCGATGGTGGAAGAATATGCACAAAATTTTGGATTCCAAGTTGTCCAATAAGCTCAAGAATGTTTTCCTTCTCCTGTCCATCGCCAACGATGATGAGATGAGCGTCTCGATTGATATTTTTTAGAACTTCTGAAAATCCCAGCACAAGCGATGTTCGATCTTTTGCTGGAATAAATTGCCCGACGCTTCCAATAACTGCAGAGCTATCCGCAATTCCTAGTGAAGAACGAAAACTTCGTATATCTTCATCATTGGCTGGTTTCAATGGAAATATTCCATTATGGATTGTAACGACTCTCTCGGGAGATTTTTTATACTCCTCGATAAGAACAGAGCGAATCGAATCACTCACAGCAATAATATAATCGCCAAAAACAGATAAGTATTTATGATTGTGAAATGTATTGTGACAGGTTGAGACATGAGGAATATTAAATTTGCGTGCAATAAGTTTACCGATTAAATCCGAATACCTCTTTTGAGTATGGATGATGTCATAATGTTCCTGTCGAAGATGTCGTTTGAGAGCTGTTAATGACAATGGAATTCCCAATATATTTTTGTTATAGGAATTGGGTTGGAGTAATTGAATTGGAATGAAACGCACATTTTGCGATAATCTTTTTCTATAGGGACCATCCGTTGAAGCTACAGCGACAGTATTTCCTTCCGATACTAATGCATTTGCAAGATCAACGACATACTTCGATACACCGCCCGGAAGAAGCTCATCGGTAAGAAATAGAATGTTCATTCTCGCCATGCTAACTTGATAATATTCATATATGTTTTAGCTTCCTTAGCACCTGAATGAAATAATTGACGGGTTAAAACTGTCTGTGTATCCTCAAAACTTGCAACAACACTTGCATTCTCTAAATTTTCAAAAATTCCCTTATCTTGACTTGATTTGCCATCAATAACAATGTAGTCCGGTTTAACTTTCAACACATATTCTGAGTCTTTGCCTTTTTTATCATAATTAATAAAGTTTGGATTAATAATTCCGTTAAGACTAATCACTTTTCTATCAGTCTCATATGCAATTCTGCCAATCTGCACGGTTGCAATTGAAGCATTTTGGGGTGTATGTCTATTAATCCATTGAATACAACGTGATTTAGTGCATTCTCTTTGTACATAAGTTGACTTTATTCCCCAACTCATAACGAATGATGCCAAAAGAAAATTTGCAATAATCGCTACTAATAATGAATTCTTCCATTTAGCAAAAACCAATGTCTCAAATAAAATTTCAGAGACCAAAAGAATTAGAATTGGGAAAAAGATATATAAGTATCTTGCATATACTAATTCGTTACTTACCATTATGCTATAAACTAATATTTGGATAATTGGGAAGGCATAAAAGATCCAATTTTTTCTAATCCACTTTTCTTTGTATTGATTTGGTGTCGCCAGTTTATATACAAGATGGAAAACAATAATGAAAATCACTATTGAATATGGAACCGCTAAAATAGCAAATATATCCTTTATATTTTGCCAAAAATTCATAAATAGCGGATAAGCTGCCCCTTTCGCTAATACCGTACTGGGGATACAGGTGCCAAAATACAAATATGCAAATATGCTCCATACTGCAATTGGAAGCATCACCATAACAAGCCAAATAAAAAAATTTTTTATAGTAGTCTTGTTCCATATTTTGTCAATCATCAAGAGAATAACCAGAATTATCATTTCCGGCCTATTTAAACAGCCAAGTCCACAGATTAACCCAGATGCGTAGAACTTTAATTGCTTCCCTTCATTGTCTTTATTCAAAATGATTGCAATCAATCCCAGAAGACCTGTTAAAGGCGCTTCCATTCCAATGAATGAATGCTTCAGAACATTTGGATCTAAAGACGTTAAGAAGCTAGCCAGTAATGCTATTTTATTATTCCCGGTAAAACTATAAACAAGGAACCACATAAAAATAATCAGCAAAACACTTACACCAAGACTTGCTACAATTGAAGCAGTAAGAGCATTTCGAATGAATGTCTGCAATATCGTAAGAATCAATAACCACAAGACACTTGTAAAACCGTATGTCCGTTCCCCAGCATTAAATGTAATTCCATTTCCATTTAAGATATGTTTCACATATTGAAGATATATATATGTATCATCGCCGCCATTAAAGTCTTTGTAGAACAGCGTACTAAGCATCAGGAAAATAAGTATGAATAAAATTATCTTAGCAAATATTTTCATTTTGTAGACCAATTGACTCTAAATAATTCTGGATTGCTTCAAACAATACGTCAACACGATATTCCCATGTATTTTTCAAGGCAAATTCTTTTCTCGCCTCACGTTTTTCTATAGAATCTTCCTTGATTGCTGTCCGTATCAATTCAATGAATTGCGAATGGTTATCCGCTAAATAAAGAAAATCTTTGTAGTATTCTAACTCTTCCGTTCTCATTGCAACAATTGGGATACCTGCAGAAAGATACTCGTACATTTTTAAAGGATTGACAATTTCTGTAATTGTATTTACCGCAAACGGAATAATCGCAAGATCGATTGTGCTTAGAAATTCTGGTAGTTTGTCATGAGGCGTCACCAGTCTTAAAGAAACATTAGAACGCATCTGCAATTCTTTTACAAACGAAGATTGAGCAGGAGACTGAAAAACAAAGTCATACTCTACTAGAGAATCAACCATTTTCAATATTAGCTCATAATCTATTATTCGGGAATTTAATACTCCGACAAATCCAATTCTTTTTCGTCCTCTGTGTTTTGTGTGCTGCATTTGGCATTGCTGAACGAAGTTTGCATCAACAGCATTAGGTATCCATAGACTTTGAATATCTCCATACTTTTGCTCTATATAATCTTGCATTGCATGAGCGCTATAAGTAATCAAATGAACATGTTTTAGAAGAATTTCCTCTCCTTCTAAAAGCATTCTTAAAGCGTGCGAATTCCTGCAGGACATTTCCGGCGCATCGTAAACATCATATATTATAAGTCTCGATTTCTTAATGCTATTATCCAGATAACCGTTCCATAAATATGGAAACATTGCTATACAGATTGTATTATTCCATTGCAGTTCCTTGAATTGTTTTTTAAACCAACTACGAAAAAGAAGTTTATCAAAAAATGGAGTATAACTGCTACGATAAAACGTCGGTACAGTCGGTGGCGTGTATATATGTAAATTAGCTGGGAGTTCAGGCATCGCCTCTATGGTCAATTTTGACTGAGGTTGAAATCGATAAATAGTGAGACTTCGAACCTTGGATGCAAGCGATGGCATTTCTTCAATAAATCGAACAGTATATCCTCGTGAAGCAATTTCTTTTGCTATCGCTTGTTCTCTATGATAGAGCCCAAGAAAGCTAGAATTACCAATGATAAGAAATTCATACTTTTCTGGTATCATAGCTTTCACTTATTCAAGAATTTAGGACGTTTAAAACCATACAGACCATCGCAAAAGAAAGAACCTGCATATTTCCCATACTCATAAAACTCTTGTGTCTTACGAGAAACAATTGTAGAGCTATTTCTATATTTCCATCCCTGATTTAAACCATCAATTATTGCCTTTACCGTAATGAGGAAAGTTCCTGAAAAAACAGCAAATGAAAGTCGACCGAGCAATATTCTCGCAATTCTACCGATAATTTTTTGTAATGAAAAGTATTGTAAGACTATAATTAGAGAATTTCGTGTCATATAATACATTACTCGACGATCTCTTCCATTTTGAATCTCTCGATTTCCCCTAGAGCGCGAATGGCACACTATTGCTTCGGGAACGTACTGAATGCTAAATCCCTTATCTATAGCTCGTATGGAATAATCAAGTTCATGCTGATAAATAAATAGAGTTTGGTTAAATCCTCCAATTGTCTTATAAATATATTTTGGAATAATTACTCCGCAACCTATAAATGTCCTTTGCTGAAACGAAGTATCGAAATACGGTGAATCTAGTTGACCCGAAGGAGTAACTATCTTCAAGCTAAGAATTTTGGTGGAGCAAAGAGATGGCAATATCTTCTGCAGTGAATCAGATAAAGGATAGCTATCATCATCCAGACATAAAAAATATTCTCCGCTTGCCACCTTCATTCCTTCATTCCATCCTGCAATGCCAATATTTGTGTTAAGCTGAATGAGTTTGACAGTTGGAAAATCTGTGTGTACCATTTCTCCGCTATTATCGATAGATGCATTGTCGACAACAATAATCTCAAGGGAGGGATAAGAATCTTGAAGGAGATTTGTTAAAGTACGTTGAAGATCTTCCCGTCGGTTATAACTTAACACTATAGCTGAAATCAAAGGATATGAAGGTGCATCTATTTTTTGACTGGAGTAGTTCATCTATTTAGAAGAAATGCGATGCACAAGCACTTTCCATAGAAACAATGGATTACCAATAAGATATCTTCTCCACAAGCGGCGCGGTTCCTGTAATAATCGGAAAAGCCATTCTAATCCAAGATTAGACAACCATCGAGGACATCGTTTTTTTGCTCCAGCAACAAATTCCAAAACAAAGCCGCCGTTTAAGGTTATCTTTACATTTAGATCGTGGAAATACTTTTGTATCCATTCCTCTTGTTTAGGCATGCCCATACTAACAATTAAAACATCGACTTTGCACGAATTGATGAGTTCAACTATGATAGCTTCTTCATTTGATGAAAAATATCCATGGTAACTTCCTGCGATTTGAAGTCGTGGAAATAATAACTGTAAATTTATAACCGCTGTACTAACAACCTGAGGTGTACTTCCGAGGAGGAAAACTCTTTTCCCTGCTTGTTCAATTTCAGCACAGATATCATATATCCAATCAGAGAGGGCAATTCTGTCTTGATGTTCATTATATAAAATTTTAATAGCATAGGATACACCTACCCCATCGCAATATGTAATAAGAGAATTATTAAGAAATTCTTTGAACCAAGGGATGTTATTTGCAAGATTTATTGCATGAACATTGACATAACTTATCCATCCCTTGGTATCAGCAAGAAGTAAATTTCTAAAACGATTAGTGAGTTCATCTTTTGATATAATAGGAACATGAACACCCAGCACGTCAACAACCTGTGCAGGTTCAATAGTATATAGTACTTTTGTTAAAGGATTATCGATAAACATCATTTACCAATATGATTGATAATGAAACACGCGAAAAACTTTTGAAATGGAATCTACTCTTAACAATGCAAGATTTTATGATACTTTCTTCTTAAAGTACTCCAATGTTCGTTGTAAGCCTTCTACACGCGGGACTTTTGGTTTCCAGCCTAAAATTGTTTTTGCCTTCGTAATATCCGGCTGCCGCACCTTTGGATCATCTTGTGGCAATTCTTGAAATACAATTTTACTTTTGCTTCCTGTAATTTCTATAATCTCTTTCGCCAGCTGAAGGATCGTTACTTCATCGGGATTTCCAATATTCATCGGCAAATGATAATCTGAATTCATAAGCCGAAAAATCCCTTCAATAAGATCCGAGACATAACAAACGCTTCTGGTCTGCGAACCATCGCCAAAAACAGTAACATCTTCATTCCGTAACGCTTGAGACATAAACGCAGGAATTGCCCTGCCATCCTGCACTCGCATCCGCTCTCCATACGTATTAAAAATTCGAACAATTCTTGTATCCAGTCCATGGGTGCGATGGTATGCCATTGTCATTGCCTCGGCAAATCGTTTTGCTTCGTCATAGACTCCTCGTGGACCAACAGGATTTACATTTCCCCAATATTCTTCAGTCTGCGGATGAACAAGCGGATCGCCATAAGTTTCAGATGTTGATGCTAATAGAAAACGAGCATTCTTTGTCTTTGCGAATCCCAATGCTTTATGGGTACCTAGTGAACCAACTTTGAGTGTTTGAATAGGAAATTTAAGATAATCAATAGGACTTGCTGGTGAGGCAAAGTGAAATACCCAATCAATTTCCCCATCAACGAAAATGTATTCAGTTACATCGTGATGAATAAAACGAAAGCGTTGATTTCCAGCAAGGTGTTCAATATTTGAAATGTCGCCGGTAATGAGATTATCAATGCAGATGACCTCGTGACCTTCTGCTATTAGTCGATCACATAAATGCGAACCTAAAAATCCTGCTCCCCCGGTTATTAAAGAACGCATGGATTATTTCCTTTTCTCATCCTATCTCTGTAATCGGTTTTCCTTATACCATTCTATTGTTTTTCGGATTCCTTCTCGCAGAGGAGTTTTTGCATTCCATCCAAGCGAGTTCAATCTACTGACATCTAAAAGTTTTTGCGGAGTTCCATCGGGCTTGGTTGAATCATATACAATCGCTCCTTCATATCCAACTTCTTCTTTAATGATATTTGCTAATTCTTCAATAGTGATATCCCTTCCTACGCCAATGTTTATAAAATCGCTCTTGTCGTAATTTTCCATAAGGAAGGTACAAGCATCCGCCATATCATCCACGAAGAGAAATTCACGGCGAGGTTTCCCTGTTCCCCAAATCACTACTGATGGAGCATTTGCTTCCTTTGCTTCGATAAACTTCCGAATAAGCGCTGGCGCTACATGGGAAGTCTCGAGATCGAAATTATCATTGATGCCATAGAGATTCGTCGGCATCACTGAAATGAAATTCGTTCCATACTGACGATTGTACGCCTCGCACATTTTTATTCCAGCAATTTTAGCAATTGCATAAGGTTCATTCGTTGGCTCGAGTTTGCCGTCTAAAAGGTAATCTTCTTTCATCGGCTGAGGTGCATACTTCGGATAGATGCACGAACTGCCAAGGAAACAAAGTTTCTTTACTCCATATTTATACGATGAGTGTATGATATTATTTTGAATTTGTAAATTGATGTAGATGAAGTCGGCAGGAAAAGTATTGTTGGCATAAATTCCGCCGACCTTTGCAGCCGCCAGAAAAACATAGTCGGGATGCTCTGATTCGAAGAATTGCTCGACTTCTTTTTGCCGTGTTAGTTCTAATTCATCGATAGAACGTAAAACGAAATTTGTGTACCCTTTTAACTTAAGATTACGCAAAATTGCAGAACCAACCATTCCTAAATGGCCCGCAACATAAATTTTTCCATCTTTTTCCATTTGAACCTTCTTGAATATTCTCAGTAACCGCGTCGTTTCACTTTATCATAATCTGCTCTTGCCATAAGATGTGCAAGGTCCTTGAATTTTGTTTTTGCTTCCCAACCGAGTTTCTCTTTTGCTTTTGCAGGATTTCCAACTAAGAGATCAACTTCCGTTGGACGAAAATATCGAGGATCAACCTCGACAACGACTTTCCCATCGCTCTTTCTAATTCCTTTTTCCTCTATTCCTTCACCGACCCATTCTAATTCCATATCGAGTTCTGCAAACGCTTCGGTAGCAAACTCTCTCACTGTGTGTGTCTCGCCTGTAGCAAGCACAAAATCCTCTGGATTTGGCTGTTGAAGCATTCTCCACATTCCTTCACAATATTCAGGCGCATATCCCCAATCACGTTTTGCATGGAGATTCCCCAACAGAAGAACTTTCTGAAGTCCTAATTTAATTCGTGCGGCGGCAAGTGTAGTTTTCCGGGTAACAAAAGTTTCACCGCGACGAGGTGATTCATGGTTGAATAAAATTCCGTTCACAGCGTACAAACTATACGCTTCCCGATAGTTTACGATAATCCAGTATCCGTACAACTTCGCTACGCCGTAAGGGCTTCGAGGATAAAATGGTGTTTTCTCTGTTTGTGGTACTTCCTGAACTTTTCCGTATAATTCGCTCGTCGACGCCTGATAAAATTTTGTCTTTACGCCTGTTTCCCGAATTGCATCTAAAAATCTCATTGTCCCCATCGCATCAACTTCGGCAGTATACTCAGGTATTTCAAAGGATACTTTTACGTGACTCTGAGCTGCAAGATTATAAATTTCATCGGGATTTATTTTTTCGAGTAGTCGGTTAAGATTGCTCGTATCCGTTACATCACCGTAATGGAGAAATAATCTTTTATCTAATATTTCAGGATTATTGTAAAGATGGTCTATCCTTCCAGTATTGAAGGAACTACTTCTACGAATGATTCCGTGTACTTCATAACCTTTCTCCAACAAAATCTCGGCAAGGTACGATCCATCCTGACCGGTAATTCCAGAAATTAATGCTTTCTTCATAGTTTGCTCTCGTTATTATTTTTTTTCACGCGGATTTCGCTGATCTTCGCAGATTAAATTTCATCACTTAAATGATATTTTTTCAATCATTTCCTAAATTCTTAGCTATCGAGTAATTTCTCGCATAATTCAATCCAACTTCGGGCAGCATTCATTGACTTCTTAGCATCATCGATATTATATTCATCAGTCGGGATGAAATCAATATCACCATAAAATGCAAGTTCACGTTCTGCTCGTAACCATTTTGCGCTTGGCAAAATTTCTCGAATCAACTGATGGAATTGATCAGGAAAGAATGAAATATTTTCCTCAATAATATCGCTTACATCATGCCACTTTGGAGGTTCGATTCCTATTCGCCTAAGAATAGCCTTTTGGCATAATTCTACAATTTCCTGCGACTCTCTGATTACGTCGGAATAACTTTTCTCTTCCATCAACACTTCAAGAATCTTCGATCGTGCTTTCGACTTAAAAAGGTAACTCTGGCTTAATTCATTACTCTTCATATTTCTATAGTATCTCCCCATTTATAATCTGACTTCAATTTCCAGTAATATCTTCCCTTAAATTGGATTTTTTTGCTGCCATATTTCTCCATTCTTTCTCGAATCTGATCAAGTGTTTCTTCGAAGAATTTATCCAAATCATACAACAGTACACAATTATCAACCATTTCGATAAACAATGGACTGCCATACAATACTTCGGTGTCCGTTTTAATAATGACTGATAATTGTAAGTTTAAACCGTTTTTCTGCTCAGTTCTAATATCCTGTTCTATTTTTTTATACACATTATTGTAGTATTCCATAAATCGATCATATCTACTACGTGGCGCATCTTTAATAACGATGAGTAAATCAATATCAGATTCAGGCGAAAATAAACCACGTCCAACAGAGCCATAAAGGACGATACTTGTTAAACGTTTAGAATAATAATCTATTAACAACTGCTTTGTTTTAGAAATTATTGAATGATATCGATCT
>Ga0208825_1001799_pt1 | contig 15422 bp, 20 predicted proteins | sample AD_UKC113_MetaG_FD_184450 | JGI IMG/M metagenome (GOLD analysis project Ga0208825, IMG submission 184450) | Active sludge microbial communities of municipal wastewater-treating anaerobic digesters from Hong Kong - AD_UKC113_MetaG (SPAdes)... | ecosystem: Engineered > Bioreactor > Anaerobic >...
CCTAGAACTAGGGCATCATTCTAGGGTATGCAATTACCTAACGTAGCTTTCTCTTAGGCTAGTCAACTAGGGCTACACAAGCCCCCACTTCAAGTTTCACTAGAAACTAAGTGGTGGGTAGTTGACTTCATTGTATCGAATCGAAAACAATGGATAATAATAAGATATCGTTGTGGAAAATTTATTAGTGTCTCAAGCTTCAAATCCAGTTATTGAACCCTGCCCTTCGCATACGTCTTGCACGAGCTAATTGTTCACGGTATGATGCCTCCAAGTTGAGCCAAAAGGCGGCTGGTATGTTAAATACCTTCTCTAGATCTAATGCTAGATCCTCTTCTATATCTATGTAGCCATCTAGCAGTTCATTTACGAATTCAACTTCTGCATCTAGTTTTTCTGCTAGTTCTTGTTCACTCATCCCGTGTAACTGCATCTGCTCTCTTATCGTTGCACCTGGTGATAAAGGTAACGGACTGTACGAATACTAACACCAACTGAAGCTCTGCATGGCTAAAGCCAGCAGGTTCTACTGTACTTACTAACTTCTATGCCAGCCCGAAGGCATAACACAGATGTAGTTAGTTTCCACTAGGCTTCAGCTACCAATCATCCCAACGGACGAATTAGCGGTAGCATGGGCTCGCTTCAAAACCCTTTCCAACCTCACAGTACGTTCATTAACGGCTTGCTTAGAATTGAATTGCTCAATCGTTCAATTTCTTTATCATGCATAGCCTTGAATTTCTCAAAATCAGCAGCACATCCCTCTTGGTCTATCGTACACAAGTCATCTTTAACATGCTGTATCAAGAATGCACTATACAAATCTCTTTGTACCTTGACACCATTAAAATTGTTCCACCGTTGACTTAGTTCCTTTCTATTGTAGCTAGAATCAAAGTGGTTGTACTGACTTGCCCTCACATCTTTGGTATTAACTCTTATCAACACTTCACCAAAATATCTTAATTTGTTGTCCAATATTGTCAGCAATTTGGCTGGTGCTTTATTGGCCAGGCTTTTGCCGAACCGCTTTTTGCATCTAAACTTACCATTGTAGTTCTTCTCGGTTTTCTTGCTACGCCGTTGTAGTGCACTGAAATCCATATCTTCAACTTTGATCCTATTTCCGAGAGACAAAATATAGTTGGACAATAATTGATGTTGGTATTCTCTTACGTCGGCCTGCTTTCTATATAGCTCTTTTAGCTTTTTCTGTGCCTTGATATACCTATTGGATTTCTTCCATTCTAATCTACCCTTTTTCACAGTGCCATCTTCATTAAAGTTACCTGGGTTGGTGGCACGCCTGCTTCTATCTAAGTATCTCAAGATTCTGCGCTTTTCCTTTTCGATATTGTCAACCCTGTCAGCCAATTCAATTAGCCTAACGTCAGTGTTTGACACTATTGCTATCGTTTGATTACCTATATCTAGGCCTACTGGGCCATTACCTATACGTCTTTTGAACTCTCCATTTTTGTCAATCTTTGCTGGAGGCGTGCCTTTGAAGACTATTTGGAGATAGTATTTGTACTTGTTCCTTACAAACTTGCGCTTAATCCTGCAATAGCATATTTCTCCTTGCATTGCTTGACATTCGTACGGATTGTTATAGTCTATTTTAACTGGTATCTTAACACCGTTCCATATAAGGAAATTGTCTTTGAACCTTATGCCAGTTTTGTTGCTCTTGCCTTCAAGTGAATTTAGTTGGCCGTATTTCTTGAAATGAACTGACTCACCGTTCTTGAATAGCAACCTCTCGAGCGAGCTCCATACTCTTGTGACTATCTTTTGAGCGGTGAAGCTGTCTATATTTTTTGAGAAGTAATGCTGCATTCCTTGTACATCCTTCTGAAGTGCATACTCACTGAGCCCGTATTGTATGTACATATCATTCAAGAACTTGTATAGCCGCTTCCTTTCAGTACTGTCAGAGGTGCTTCTAATCTGCTCTGCTAACTTCCTGTACTTCCTTGTTCTAATCATGGATAGATAACGTTTATTTGCTTTAGACAATACAGCGTTGTACAGTCTTCTGCCAATTTCAAACCGCTTGTTCAAAATGTCTTCCTGATACTTCTCAGTTTTCAACTTGAAGGTTACACAGTAGCGATCCAAGAACAGTCACCACCTTTCTACACATGCTTTTGATTCTCTATATACTCTCGTACAGCATCTTCAGAAAGGTACCCAACTGTACAGCTAAAGTAGCTTCGTGTCCAAAGGGAAGGTATTCTGCTCCTCAATTCAGGGTACTTGTCTCTTAGTATTCTACTACTTTTTCCCTTGAAGTACCTTATTAGCGAATGCAATGGAATACGTGGGTCAAAGCTTATGAACATATGGACATGGTCCGGCATTATTTCAAGTGCCTTTATTTCTACTCCTTTTTCGCTAGCAATGTCGTACAATATACCTCTCAGGTCTCTTTCTATATTGTCAATCAATACTTTTCGCCTATACTTTGGGCAAAATACTATATGATATTGATTAAGGTATACTATGCCTCTTTTATGCATATATTTGTCATCCATTAGATATTCACCACCTTTCTAATCAAAATTATAGCACAACATTAGATAACTGTCAACTATCTAATGTGCCTTCATCCCAACGACTGAAGTCGTGGGCTTTCGGCCACTGTTCCGTAAAGATATCTGCTAGTTCAGCAAACGTACCATTATCTACCTCAACTCTGCTCAGCTCAATTGACTTAGGTTTGAAATAAATCTTCTCATTACCCTGTACCTCTAAGCCTGTAAAGTTTTTACCAGTTCTTGCCACAATGCCAAGTGCTTTAGCTTTAGCCCTAGTTTCGATATCTATCACCCCATTAAATGCTAATACGCGCCCATTAAATAGTGATTGCCATGGTTTCAAAAGTAGCTATTATACCCCTCTCTCCAAACTCTTCTTGATATATCACACATATAGGTATCTATGGTTAAAATGTAAATTGTTCCATCATCCTGGTAATCGAATAGATTATGTTTTGGCCTGTTATCTAGTTCATACCATATAGCAACCTCTAATAACTCTGCCGCATCTTCGATTGATAAGATGCTTCTATTCACCTTATCACCTACAAATGTAATTACCTTTGCCTCTTTACCGTGGCCATCAAGTATAATGTATGCATTATGATTTTTAATAATGCCGACTTTTAGCATAGTAAATCATCTACCTTTGCAAGCAGCAATTCCCGCGGCATGTGCTGCGAATAGTATGGGCTCTTTACACTTATTATGCAGTATCTATTGTCCGTATACACTACAAGATCATCATCTGTTACATAAAACTTCAGTGTAAACCCTACTTCCCTTAACTTCCTAGCTTTAACAACCTTGCCCATAGATGCATGCACCTCGTAGTATGTTTTAGACCTAATGGTGGCAAACATATCAAATTTAATATTATATACTATTTTAATATTCCTCATCGTCATCTTCGTCTTCATCTTCATCATAGTCTTCTTCCTCGTCTTCATCATCTTCATCTTTTTCTTTCCACATTTCCCATTCGTATGGCGTTGTTTCTGATATATCGTATGTACCATATATCTCATCATGTACCCACTCAATTACACTTTCGCTATCACCATATACAAAGAGTATGTACTTCTTCAATATCTTCATCTTACCTAGAAGCATTTCAAGCCCATCGTTTTGTGGGCACAATGCAATTTGCCGGCCATCATTAAGCGTGATTACCGTGAGAAGCATTTTGTCTTTATCGTGATTTTCTAAATCAATTACTCTTTCTTTCTTATAATAATACGACACATCTTTAATATCATCTAGGCCTAAAGCTATTTGGAAAGCAAATGCATATGATGCCAATGTGAACTCGTCATCTGCGTAAAACTTAAATTTGTAAGGCTTCTCTGACCTGATTTCAATATTGAATATCTCATGGTCCACGTCAAATCTATCAAACAACTTTGAGTATGTTTCATATGTCTCACAGTATAGGAGTTCAAAATCATTTGATGTGAGGTTATCAATATTCTCAATTAGGTTATTTACTACTTCCTCTTCTTTATCCGTTATGTCAAGCATATTTGGTATTTTTGTTATAAATCGCCATGTTATTGGCTTAAGTTCTATGCTTCCTTTCTTTCCGGAAATAATAATCGATTTACCATCCAAATCGCCAATCATCCATTCAAACATATTAATCCCTCCAAACTATGTTTTCTACATCACTGCCATTAAGTATAAAAGGAGTTACATTATAGCCATTAACCATAAACCCAAGTGACTTGCTAAATGAAACTGCTTTGACAACCCTTATTAGCTCTAGCATCGTCATTATTTCATATACATCATCGGGTTCCGGAGTGGACATAGAGTTTTTGAAATAGAGTTTATCAACCGGTTCAACTAGTGCAGTGCAATCTTCGAAATCCAATCGTACATTGAATAACCAGCATTTCATATCTGGCCAAAGCATATGGCCTAACATACCAACAGATAGAGCTACTAATCCCTGGACTACTCTCTCATCGTAAGTAAGCTTAGAACTAATGAAGTAAGGCCACTTTGGTACACGATAATAACTCGGGTCATCTTTGATATAGTCAAGTACAGCTATATCTGCGGCTGATGCTATTCTAGAATTATTCCCGCTACTCCACTCCCCATTCAAAATTTCATCTACAAAATTATTCACTTCAATCACATGACCCGAGGCGGCGATGACTTTAACAGAACTAACATATGGTAACTCATGTTTTCTGTCTTTGAATTCTCTAAGCAATTCATTAATATTTTCGAATTTCTTTTTGTATAAGGTAATCATGTAATCATCTCCGATGATTCATTCGTCATCGAATCCGCCGTCGATTTCATCTTCTCCAATATCATCCTCAATGAGACCATGCCAATAAGGTTCGCCTGGTTTTCTCTCATCATTATAATCGTCTCTACTTTGTCTCATGTACTTAAGTGTATCAAGTAGTTCTTGATAATCTAAACTACGTATAATGCCTTTCTTGACAAACCAAATAAGCTCTGACTCAAACGCTTCTTTATCTCGTACGTCTAATAAAAGCAGTGTAGTATACCTATTCCCTATTTCCTCTTTTAATTCAATGTCAATAACTCCTTCTAAAGCAAGAGCCTCAATAATTTTATTAAACTGCCGGTTATATTCGAGAATCTCTAATGCAGCTTGACTCATACAATCACCTCCAAATAAATGCGTGACGCATGTTACGATGTAGTCTATAAAACATTTACGTTTTCTACCTTACAACGACAATCTATGTTCCTGTGCATGTTCAGCTAACTTAAACTTTATCACTTCATCTACTGAGACAAGACTAAGCTCGTACACTTTGTTATATGAACTCCGATCGCATGGATCATAGACCATAAGCTTATTGTTATTGTAGATTATCAGGTCATACCTTTTGTGTGGTATGCTCTTAAATATTTCGTTGTCCGTAGATTTAAAACTGCCTAAGAATGCTCTGCATATCCCACTGCTATTGCCATTCCATCTTGCCTGGTAGATGATGCTCTTATCGCCGGCAACTTTGATGAATGTAGCCAATTCAACATCGAATGGATACGTTATTGTATACCAGTATTCCGATTGGTCTGCTTCCAGGTCAAATTCTGAAACTTCGGCAAAATTCCTGGCCTTCTCCGAATCCACGCGCCAAGTTGTATAACTATAAACTATATATTTACTACCATCCATCGTATAGCGTATGAAGTTTATTAACTCAAACAGGAATGTAGTAAAAGGATTACTGGCCACAGTTACGCCATCAGCTATGAAGTTGAGCCTTTCGTACATCTTTCCGTTTTTGTATAACTCAAGACTTATCTCATAGCTCTCATGCGGCTGGTTATAAACCTCCAGAGCACTAGGTATACCCCACTTTATCATACGTTTAATTTGTTTATAACTCTGACGACTATGGCGATTTATATGCTCAAATATGAGATCAAGCGAGAATTGGTCATATCCACGGCGTTTAGTATCGTCATGGAATAATCTATCAAACTCATACGACTTAGAGTATATTGAGGCCCTGTATCCACCAGCACAAACTACTATGCCATTAAATCTCTTTGACAACTTAAGATTATCCACTAAATGCCCAGTAATCATCTGGCTCACCTCTTTTGCAAACAAATAGGTCGTTAGCAATCGACGGCCTGTATTTCCAGATTCAATGCATATCATACTTGTCCTCAAGAAGTCCAAGTACTTCTTTAGGTGTAAGCAAAGATATGCCTACGTTCTTATCTATTAATTCAAAGTCCTTATAGATTCTTACCACATTAACAGTCTTGTACGCATCCTCAGTTACAACCCACAGGCTATCTTTACTTTCCTTGCACAATCCTTCAAATCCGAGTAACTCTCCACCAACGTTACATACAACCATGCATGAATCTGGATCTGGAATCACGTAGTCGAATAGGTGGCCCTTCTTCTTAAAAGTTACGTCGGTAAAATTCCTATTACAAGACACGAATGTAAACCCAGTTATATAACGACTGAATAGTGGTTCAGTAGCATCTACTGGTCCATCTTCACTGAATAGTCTCCAAACCCTTGTTTCCAAGTAATGGCCAGCAGATGCCTGCATTAAGAATGCAAGGTAGCCTAGCCAAAGTATTAATGTGCTATCTTTGTAATTCAGAAACCAATAGCTACTTAACTCCAGCTCATCAAATAACTGGCCGCCAATGTAAGTTCTGAAATAGAGTGGTTGCGGTAGCAAGTCATCTGTGCTACAGCTACCTATTAATCTACGTATCCAAGTTGCAATCTCGTCTACTGTGCTTGTCATATCAAGTTTAATCTGTCTAATAAGCTCGCTTGGACTTACTTCCAAATTCCAGATATGCAGGAACCTATCACATAACTCGATTTCAAGGCCGGAGAATCGGCGGCCTACACCAGAGTTACCTATACGTACATCCATATGGCCGCCTCCTCTCACCTAAGTACAAAGTACTTATACCGGAACTTCTTTAATTTACTCACTTGATCTTGGTTATGGTTTGGCGTTAGAGCATAGATTACTTCTTTACTTCCAAAGTCATCAGGCGTTGGAACATCGTCATACAGGTCTGTGAATACAATAAAAATATCTGGTGGCCTATTATCCTTAAGCACGTCATGCAGTGCATCTTCAATCGACGTGCCGCCTCTGTCAGTTATTTCTATAGTGCCTGCCTTCAATTTCCTGATATCTACTTCATTGGCAAGGCCAGCGGTAAACGTGAACACCCTATATTTATACTTATATTTTCTAATTAATGCATATACTTCACTAGCAAATGCTTTTACCTCTGAGTCACTCACAGAGCCGCTGGTATCCATGAGTACATACACGTTACCACCTCTATACGTATACTTTTTACCTGGTGGCAGATCTGTTCTCTTGTCAGTACGCTTCATGGAATATCTGCGGTCAAATCTGGAACTATCTTTAAACATTCTCCTCAGGACCTGTCGCCAATTGCTGCTTGCGCGCTTCTGAGTGTTGACTGCTAACTTTTCAAAGATTCTGAATCTATCGAGTCCACGTATTCTTTCTGCGGCATCCTTATAGATATCCTCTAGCACATCTACTATACCATCTTGCAAATCTGCGGCCGATACTGGTTGTATATCACCATCAAGTATGGAAACACGTCCTTTACCGGGTACCCCATCTCCACTATCAGGTGTCGAACTTCCATTACTACCAGAGTTTCCAGTTGGTACACTATCATCGTCACCAAACAGATCATTTTCTCCAAACATATCGTCGCCCTGGTAATTTATGCTAAGGTTATTCACTTCGTCGCCATTTCTCTTAACCAGGTAGTCGTAGTATTCCTCCCAGGTGAAGTCTCTATTTAATGCATAGTCTGATGCAACTATAAATAGAGCACCGCCTGGTCTCTTATCTAAGACTTCCTCAGGCGACATGACTGGGAAATCAAGTTGATCAATTTCAGGAATCATTGTATTGATTAGCGCGTCTCTTACATAATTCACCAACGCCGCATTATTCCTGGTAGCATCTCTCAGCATGTGCTTAAGCATTACATGAAGTAACTCGTGCTTCAGCAATGCCCTATAAAAGCCAGTTAACTGCATCTCATTGAAATGCTGGCCGAAGTCATGAACTGCCTCAAAGTAAGCGTAGTATGGACTGATGGCAATAAACAACTGGTGGCCTCTAAGCTCAACGAATGTAGTTATCGGGAGATTAGAAGTATACAGAGTAATCTTATTGAGCACATGGTTATATATTATCTCTTCTGCCAGCGTATCGCCATACTCATATGTAGACACGCCGACGTTTAGTGCATTATTGAACGCTACCTCACACATCCGCTTTTCGTCATCGCTCATCAACTTTAGATAACTGGTGGCCCTTTGATACATCTCTTCACTACCTGGCGGAATATTCGCCTGTTCTATTATTTCTCTCATATGTCCACCTCCTCACTTAATCAATTTTGTAAAGTCTATCTTTCCATTCACGTCGTCCTTGATGAGATCGAGAATAAGACTTGAGAATCCTTTACTCCTACCTCTAAGCTGAATTATCAGGTCGTTGAACTCCTTGCTGTCTTGGCTTTCACGAATAATGGGGCCAAGTTGCTCTTTACTGAACAACCTAAGAGACTTTGTAATATTTTCGAGCTGCTCAGCATTAATGTCTTTATTTGCCTTTAAATAGGCTATAAGCTGGTTAATGGCATTAACACGTTCGCCGGCACTTGCTTCCTTTATTTTCTTGGTATCTACATTCAATAAATGTTCAACAGACAGTGGATTAGTCTTAAGCTCATTTATTATGACTAACATCTGTTTAGCATACTTCTTACCTATTATTCCCGAGAGCAGTTCTTCAGCATATTGCATCTTTGTTTCCTGGATAGCATTTAGCACTTTCATTGCACGCATATGTGCTCTTGGCGTAGGAGTAATTTCTGGCAATTCAAATTCATTATCCATCTGGAATACGCTGTAGTCAATATCGTAAAACTTAGAAAGTGCTTGGATATACGAGTCGTTCGCATACTTTGACTTAGATGCAAACGCCTTAAAATCTCGCATATTATTTGTGGCTTTTATCCAGATGAACCTGTCTATAAATGCCTGGTCAATTATCTGGTTGAGTTCATATCTATCTGTATCTGGATTCATAGCTGCTACAAGCCAGACGCCATCAGGAAGTATATGGTCATTCAAACGGCGGTCTAACAACAACTGCATAACCGCGGCCCTTGTTATATCAGACGCTCTATTGATTTCATCCAGGAATAAGATTTCATTATCCACTTTTGGGAACCAATCAGGCTTTAACCATACAGTTCTATCACCATCTCTTGCAGGCATACCAAGTAAGTCACCTGGTTCCATTTGTGAAAGAACTAATATTTTTACTTCTCTACCGGTTTCCTGGCCTATTTGCTTAACCACTTCCGTTTTGCCAATTCCTGCGTGTCCTACAAGAATTGGCACCTCTTTCAATTCCATGAGTAAAGGTAATACTTCTTTCACTTCACTTATGTGCATACGCACACCTCCTCTTTTATAGTCGTTATATTGAATCGTGAACTTTACAAACTGTAGTCACGAAAGTGCGGCATGTTAAAATGTTTTATCATCGTCACCAATATGAATCAACTGGTCTATAGTATCGCCTGTCAAGTCGTCATCCCTGACTAACGTCAGGTAATACCACGGACTTGCTCGAAATTCACGAACGCCGTTAAAGAGAAGCAATAGGCCATCTTTAACGACACCGAATGAATGCTTGCCGTCGATTACCTTACCGCGGGCGCTTATCTCTCGATCGAGATATGCTTTTGGATAGTAACCATGATTATCAAGATGTGCAGACCTGGCAAACGCATATTCTTCACCATCCTTTGTAAAGGCTAAAGCGAATGCATATTCTGCGGCAAACCAGCGAATTACAATGTCAACAGAGTTGCTATCCGGTCTCACGCAATCTAGGCTCACAGCAAGGTATTTAACCTGCGGCTTGTACTTATATAGTGCACTGAGATCCATGATAAGTGTGGCCAGTAAATGAGCTATACATTTAACTGTATTATAGACAAACAGTACGGAGATGCTAAATTCCTGCTTACCATCTACATAGAGATTCATGCCGCAGCTTGCCATATCAGATGCACGTTGCTTATCATTCATATGTGCCAGTAAGAAGTCTGTTATCATAGCAACATACTTAGCCAATTTGTCAACTCGATTATACCCGGTAATACTAAATGTATTCTCGCCATGCTTTAATAAAAATAAGCCTGGTGCTATTGGCAACGCCGTATACGAATCTTCGCACCAGACTAATGCACCTGTGTAATCTTTAGGCAAGTTATTTGGTAGCTCCATATTACACCGCCTCTCTCAACTGGCTATATTACATTTACTCTTCGTCGTCCTCTTCCTCTTCTAAATCATCATCTGCATGTTGATCTTTGTACCATGTTTCAAGTTCACCATCTTTAACCCAGCTTGCCATATCTGGATCTGCGGCCACTACTTTAACTACCTTACGTTCTAACAGTTCTTCCAGAGCCATGTAGAAGTCCTCATATACCGTGTCAACTTGAAGTATATACAGTACGTTTGCCATATACATCCCCTCCTTCTTTTTTGTGTAACAATAAATAGAATCGTACACTGAGAATAGACAACTGGATATGTTAAGTTAAAGCTTATTGTGCGGTTAAGGAGATCTCACTTTTTGTTTTTTTCAAACTGCTCTTGCTCACATCTAATATACCACGAACCTGTTAGCTTTCACAGAGATTCTGAACATCTAAATCCAAAGCCTGTGCACTTTGCGGCAGATATCAATAAGCTGACATCTACTGCAAAATGCACAGTGCTAAATTAAGTACCGGATACTTGAATACAGGAATGCTGGCCGTCGATTCCTGTTGTTCCCGCCATGGTTGGTAAATGAATAGGAGTTTAGGAACAACCATTAAATTGAATCGTTCAGACGGCCAGCTAATTCATTGAACGTAAATGGCATTATCCTGATTTTACCGACAGTCATGATAAAGGCCGCATGTTCTGAAAAGAATGCTATACTCTTAACCTGTGGCTCAGCCCTTTCGTATACCATTAGATCAAGCATCATTCTACCTACCTTATCCCTATCTTCCGGACTTCTAATTTCTAATGTGCCAAAGTCACCTGAATGAGTCATATATTCTACATGTTCTATTTCCTCTAAGAGATTGATGCCAGTATTCAAGTCTATCCACAAAGTGAAAATTCTGGACCCGTAATAGCCTTCAAATTGATCACTAGGTTTGAGGATTTTATGGAATGCTACAATGCCATTTAATCTAGCGCCACAAGTTAGCGCCAGATTCACTCCGTAGATGTCATCCTCAAGCTTTTGTGCGGCCAGCGTACATGCAAGTATAAACTCAGCATAACCTGGCACATGAGTAACTGATGTAGCAGGTTTATCCACTACGAATGTACCAGGCTCAAATCTGGCGCTGTGCCCCTCGTTATTGACATACAGAGGGATACTTGGAGTGCGGATAGCGGCTGGAAACTCCGATAGATAGTCCTTTAGCAGAGCCTGGAAATCCTTGTATAACACTCTATTTAGACTAATCAATTTTCTCGCCTCCTTCTAGCTCTGAGATGTCTTTAGCACTAACATAAAACCTTGCAATTAACGCGTTGCTAACTGAGCTTGGCAGGAGCCTGTATGCCATTGTTCTACTGAAGATAGCGGCGGCCTCGATGCTGGTTAATATTGTTCTATGCAACAATACTACATTGAATGCCTCGCTATCTGGCTTGTGGAATTCCTTGTTATAGAACACTAATTCCACAGGCTCTATTATGTAGTTGCCAGAGTTTAGATCCAAATTCAACAGGTACATGTATCTGGTTTTACCATACTTCATTCTAGTCAGTACTACGCCTTCGATCCTATCTCCACAGAGTAGCTGGTAACTAAGTTCTATAGTGCCCGATTGCTGTTCCTTTGCAAGCTCGGGCGTAATTAATCCAGCAACCAACTTCGTTAGCTGGCCTACACGCTCATAGCCTAGACCGTACTCCCTGTGGTAATCCGTGAGCGTGAATTTGAATTCAGTGTCATCAAGTTTTACAGTTACGCTTTCCACACTGGTTCCTGGGAGCTTATCTGCGGCATACAATTTAATAAGCTCATCTGGAGTACTAAATTCCAGGTCGTCTACCTGCATTATAGCCACCCGAGTTCTTCTAACGTTACTGGCAACAATCCGGTGCCATAGTAATAGACGCTGAGACTCATGGTTCTTGATAATAATGCCATGCCGCCATTAAGAATCTTGCCATCTAAGAATGACATGGCCGTTTCGAATGCTCTGGATACTTCATTTGCATCAACTGGAACCAAGCCAGTTTGAAAGTCTATGTTATACGTCACATATTCAACTGGCTCCAGGACATATGCTCCAGTGTCAGCATCTAACTCGAAATTGAATATCCGTATATCATTGCCTTGCTGGTACCTTGACATACCATCGCCATACTTTACAAGCATCATACTGCCTAACATGGAACCTTCATTGACAAGAGTTGAAACACCAAGGCCCCATCTTCCTGAGCCCAATGTACTAGCTGCTAGCGTAGCGGCTACTGCGAATTCGCCGGCCACAGCTGGACTATCGAATTCATTCTTAATTCTGCCTCTAAAGCCATCTACTTCCTTGTCCATTGCTGCAAGACAGCCTAAGAACAGGAATTTGCAGGTTACATCGTCTATCTGGACTACGAGATCCTGTGGCTCGTCATAAGTAAAGCCAATCTTATTACGAAACCACATGCGGTCAGCCTTATACTGGCTGATCAGCGACTGGACATCCTGGAATTCCAATTTATTCAATTTAACCACACAATTCACCTCCTATAATAGTCCGTCAGGCGTAAACCTGACGCTTGCTAAAATGTTGCTACTCCCTCTGTGTAATCCTGGATAACGTTATCTACTACATTCGTGCCAAAGAGCAACACGGTATAATAGCCAGAGAGCAGGACTTTGCCGCCAATCACCGCTGCTATACAGCCCTCAGAGTTCATGTACTTCGTAATCTTAATGCCTTTCAGGTCGCTTTGAACGGCTTTAACTTCATCGCGTTTGCCGGCCTGCATTAAGAATTGCTGGAATGTGCCTGCATCACTGCCAAGCTCATACAGTGGCTGCAAGTAGAAATAGAACTCCTTGCCCAACAGGACTCCTACATACTTATCTCTATAGAACACTTGAGTCACTGGTAACCCAGCTGCGGCCAACTTGCCAAATACACTTGGCTTATCTGGATTTTGCTCTATCAACTTGCAATCCTGGTATATCTTATATCTTAGGCCACTATTCCTATATACATCTGGATTGCTGGAGAATAACTCGTAACAATGTAAAAACTCTTCTAATAACATATACCACACCTCCTCATGATTTTTGTGTTAATTCAAATACCCGACTCCGCTATCCTGGCTCTTACCAATGTCCAATTACCGGGATATGCAAACTCAGCAAGCTTCCAAGCTGCTGCGTTTGCCAGCTCTATTAGACATCTTGATTTTGTCGCGTTTGAGCACAAAACTGGCAAACTGGACAATCGTTAACCTGGTCTTAACACAACTACATATCTATTTGAACTATACTACCACCCTGGTTCTTAATTGAATCCACAAACTCATCCATTGCTTCACCGGCTATTGCGACTATGAATCTGGATACTATCTTTCTACTGGCAGTAATTGCATTGTCTGCACCATCTGTGAATACTACTACGACGTCATATTGCTCGAGCTCTTTGCCAAGTGTGCTGATAGCGGTATTCAATGAAGTCCCACCATTACCGGTAAGACCTTCAAGCTTCTTGAACTCCTTATAGCTATATTTGCCAGTTATGTCTGCATCATATGTAGCTACATCTACTTCGCCACCGGCATTCTTTGCTATCTTATTGACTTCTGCTGTAAACTGGCTTATCTGTTTCTCTTCAATTGAGCCACTTACGTCTATTAGAACTAGGACATTGGACTTGTACTTCTTCTTTTTGCCTTGTAGATCATCGAATCTCCGGTTTGGGCGCATCCATGTATAATCCACATCATACGATAATCTGCGGCCCATCTGGTTTCTAAGTAATTGCTTCCAGTTACACTGAGACTTCCGGTTATCAAGAACTCTACGAAGCTCTTTACCAATCATGTTACCTATAGTCTTACTAAACCCAGCTTCGTTCATTACATCATCTAATAGCTGGTCCATAGCATCTTGCACTTCTTGGTCTCCTTGATCAGTCGGTAAATCACCTAACATAGCATCGCCGGCGTTATCGGTTGGCTGGCCTTCACCCGAGCCATTGATTTTATCAAGTGTCCACTGATTCATACGGTCTCTGGCTTCCTTTGAATTCTGATATCCTTCCTTGCTTAGCATGGATTGATATAGCTCTTCCCAGGTGTAGTCTCTAAGCTCACTGGAACCCATGACTAACGCGCTGCCATCGAGCTTGAGTTCTGGATTGTAGTATTGTTCAACTGTTACAAATCTCACTGGCAATTTATCGAATTCCCCTATACACTTATTCACAAGGGAATCCTGGCATACGTTGGCCAACTGGTGGTCTATATTCATATCTATGGAGATCATGTGCTTCAGGATAACATGCATAATCTCGTGCTTTATAATCCCTCTGGTGAATGCAACGAGAGCATCATGCAACGTCCGCTCTCTTTCCGAGTCGTCCGTTACAGATTGCTCTAACTGGCCTACTAATACTACTTCATTAAACAGGTCTGCCAGCGATTGCATATTGACATTCATTACAAACTTGCCGCTGGCCTTATCGAATCTTACATAAGCTGGATAATCAGATTCCTGGACTACACGCATTCTATCAAGTATCAGGCCATAGAATACCTCATTGCTAAAGCTGGAAGTAAACTGGTTCTTCACAAACCCGAATCCCCTGGCCTCACTTAACACATTACTTAAATCCATCTCCATACATCCACCTCCAATTTTTTTATTCTAAGAAGCCATTGAGAAATTGAGCCAACTGGTCCTTCGTGCCGAGAAGAGACATGAGCACTTGCTTGAATTCTGGTATTGCCTTGAGCATATTAAGCCCTTCAGCAATTTTAGTTCTGGAGCCAGCGAATTCCCTGAATATGGACATCTGCTCTTCACGCGTGTAAACTGTGGCGAATATTTCACATGCCTTCTGGCAATCTTCGACTTTGATTTCACCTGCTGCAACTTTCTCAGCAAGCGTTCTGAAGAGCTGGACTCTATCGAACGATTCTGCATTCTTTGCTGCTTCCACGTTTCCTGCAAGTAGAGAATCCATTGTAAACTTCGATTCCTCTTCGACTTTCCTGAGCAATTCGAA
>Ga0208825_1001804_pt1 | contig 15403 bp, 7 predicted proteins | sample AD_UKC113_MetaG_FD_184450 | JGI IMG/M metagenome (GOLD analysis project Ga0208825, IMG submission 184450) | Active sludge microbial communities of municipal wastewater-treating anaerobic digesters from Hong Kong - AD_UKC113_MetaG (SPAdes)... | ecosystem: Engineered > Bioreactor > Anaerobic >...
GTCTTGTTCATTATGATGGTACAAATTATTACAATGATTGTAGTATAAATAGTCTGCTTACAGGATCAATCAACAAGCTATGGGGTAGTTCGAGCAGTGATTTATACGCAGTCGGGAACAATGGCTTGATAGCGCACTACGATGGGAGGAGTTGGAGTAAGCAAGAGAGTGGAACGAATGTAGACTTAAATGATATTTACGGATTCGATGGAAGCCACATATGGGCAGTGGGGACAGAAGGAGATTATAGCAGGAGTGTGATACTTTATTACGATGGAAAGAGCTGGAATAAGTTGTATGATGATGCATTAGTACCAATGGAAGATCAACATGCTTTTTCATCTGTATGGACGCCAAACGGGAAACGGCTTTATCTTGTAGGAGTTTCAGGGGAATGGACGATGGAAGTAGAAACGAGGAAGTTTGAAAGAGTTCATACGCCGGCAGTCTTTATTATATATGCTATAACAGCAACCGGTGTGAATGATATTATCACAACAGGATATGGAGAGGTTGTTCATTTCAATGGTAGTTCATGGTTTCTGTATCCAGAAGTAAAAGCAATAGGAGATGGATTTGTGTACTGGTATAGTGTAAAGGCGAAGAATGACTTTGTGATTGTAGGCGGAGGTTGGTATGCGATATATAATACCGTTCCTGTCATCCTACGAGGATACCGATGAAATAAATAAAACCGCTGTACAGTGGATTCTGTACAGCGGCGCAGTTTATGCGATAAAGGTAGCAATAGAAGTATAAGATGAAGTAAGATAATAAAATAGGCGAAAGAAGAGTAACCAAAATGGTGGCTTCGATACGAGCTAGCGCTCTACTCAGCCACCGTCAGAGAATCGGTTGCCGAGGTGCCGTAAGGCGTATCGAGGCAGCAGTCTTCACAAGTTTCTACTTCATAGTTTGGTTTTATCTAAAAACAAAAGCGTAATGGAATTTCTATCAATTTTCCGTACATTTGCATTGAACTATGCTAAGAAATCTTTCCATAAAAAATTATGCCCTCATCGAAGGCGTCGAAGTTGAATTTGAAAGTGGCTTGAATATCCTTACGGGCGAAACAGGCGCAGGAAAGTCCATCATTATTGACGCAGTGAGTCTTCTTCTTGGCGAGCGTGCAACTGCCGAAGTTGTTCGGAAAGGAGCGGAGAAGGCAATCGTCGAAGGCGCTTTTCTCGTCGGTCAACATCATTCGCTAAAAAAATTTTTTGAAGAAGAATCGCTCGAATGGCAGGATGAGTTGATCATTCGAAGAGAAATATCTGCCAAAGGACAATCGCGCTGCTTTGTCAATGATTCGCCTGTTTCGGTTTCAACGCTAAAACTTATTGGCGATCGATTAGTGGATTTGCACGGTCAGCATGAACATCAGTCGTTGCTGCGTGCGGAAACACACATCGGGTTGCTCGATGAGTTTGGAGGATTAGAAGGTCTCGTTGATGAATATCAGGAATCGTATCGAGAGCTTTCAAAGTTGCTTGAGACGTTAAAAGAGTTACTTCAGCGTGAGAAAGATTTAAAAGATCGATGTCAGTTGTACGAATTTCAGATGCGTGAAATTGACGCGGTCAATCCACAATCAGGCGAGGAAGCGGAATTAGAGAATGAGCTTCGCATTCTTGAGAATGCAGAAAAATTGTTTGAAGCGACGACTCAGCTCTATCAACTTCTCTATGAAGGCGATCAATCTGTTTACGATGCGCTAGTAAAAGCGCGGAATCAACTGGAAGATTTAGCGAGCATCGATGTCGCTTTTGAAGAACCGCAGAAAGAATGCGCTTCCGCCGTTGCTATCGTTGGCGAGCTGACAAAATTTGTTCAGAGTTACAATTCTAAAATTGAATTCAATCCCGAACGCCTCGAATTTATCCGCGAGCGACTTGGTCAATTTGCATTGCTGAAGAAGAAATATGGCGGTTCGATGGAAAATGTGCTTCAACAGAGACAGAAAATTGGAGACGAATTTGCCCTGGCAGAAAATTTCGATACAGAGCTACAGCAACTTCGTTCCGCAATCGAAGAAGAACGAAAACGATGTTCTACCGCTGCACAACGCCTTTCGGCAAAGCGGCAGGAAATTGTTCCTTCTTTAAGTCTTGCTGTCTGTCAGGAGTTGGCGAAATTAGGAATTCCGCACGCGACGTTCGATGTTCGGATCGAGCAAAAGAAAATTCAGCGTAGTGAGGAAACGGAATTGAGCGCGTTCGTAAAGTTTGGTCGAGAATGTTACGAGGCAACCTCTCGCGGTATCGATAATGTCGAGTTTTATCTCTCTGCTAATGTTGGCGAAGATCCGCAACCGCTTGTCAAAGTAGCCTCTGGCGGTGAAGTTTCCCGCATAATGTTAGCGCTCAAAACAATTCTTGCAAAAGCCGATCGCCTTCCGTTGTTGATCTTTGATGAGATTGATGTTGGAATTAGCGGAAGGATAGCTCAGGCTGCTGGACGAAGTTTGAAACAGCTTTCTCAGTTCCATCAAATTATTGCAATCACACATTTGCCCCAAATTGCTGGAATGGCGGATTGCCATTTTGTCGTTGAAAAATTTGAGACGGATGGAAGAACAGTTTCGGTAATTCGCAAATTGACCGACGAAGAGCATGTACGGGAAGTTGCCAAATTATTGAGCGGCGACAACGTAACAGAAACCAGTCTTCAAAGCGCTCGTGAACTTATTGAATCATAAAAGAAAATCCAAATATGAGTCTTCTTGTCTATAATTCAATGACCCGACAAAAAGAGGAATTTGTTCCAATCATTCCAGGCTATGTCGGGATGTATGTATGCGGACCCACCGTTTACAGCCACTCTCACGTCGGACATGCAAAGAGCTACGTTTCATTCGATGTCGTTGCTCGCTATCTTCGATACCTTGACTATAAAGTGCTTTACATTCAAAACATTACAGATGTTGGACATCTTACCGACGATGCAGATGAAGGGGAAGATAAACTTGTCCGTCAGGCGCGGTACGAACGTGTTCATCCAATGCAAATTGCCGAGACAATTATGCGAAGTTACTTCGAGGATATGGATGCGCTCAATATCATACGACCGGATATTTCGCCTCGAGCTTCAGGACATATTCCAGAGCAGATCGAACTGATTGAACGACTTATTGAACGAGGTTATGCATACGTTGTTGATGGTTCGGTGTACTATGATGTTCAAAAATTTCCGGAGTATGGAAAATTGTCCGGACGTTCAATTGATGAAGCAGTTGAAGGAACTCGTGTGGAATTGCGATCAGAAAAACGCCATCCGGCAGATTTTGCACTGTGGAAGAAAGCAGAGAAGGGACACATTATGCGATGGAAAAGTCCATGGGGCGAGGGATTTCCAGGATGGCACATCGAATGTTCTGCAATGTCCATGAAATATCTGGGAGAAAGTTTCGACATCCATGGCGGTGGAATGGATAATCGTTTTCCGCATCACGAGTGTGAAATTGCTCAAAGCGAAGGCGCTACAGGAAAACAATTTGTAAAATATTGGTTCCATAATAATCTTGTTACAATAAATGGACAGAAAATGTCGAAGTCTCTTGGCAATTTTATTACGCTAAAGGAGCTATTTCAAAAGTATAAGCCAGGAGTAGTTCGCTTTTTGATTCTACAGAGTCATTATCGGAGTACGCTCGATTTCAGCGATGGAGCATTGCAAGCGGCGAAATCAGGTTATGAAAAATATATGAATGCACTTTCGAATCTTCATCTGGCAATCCAAAAAGCATCGGATGAAAGTGGCGCTCAGGAATTGCCATTCGATCTTCAAGCGTATGAGGCTCGTTTCTGTGAAGCGATGAATGACGACTTCAATACTCCGCAGGCTCTTGCGACCTTATTTGATTTGACAAAGGAAACTAATCAAATACTTAATCTTGACCGATCATTTAATAAAGTTGCTCTCCAGAATATCGAGAATGTATTTCAAAAATTGGGAGAGAATGTGCTTGGAATTACCCTTGAATCACGTTCAACTCAAATTGGAGAGAGAGAGGTTGAGACTCAATTGGTAGATTTGCTTGTTACCATGCGTTCCGAAATCCGAAAGCAAAAATTATGGAATCTTTCGGATGAAATTCGTGATAAATTGTTAGAGCTTGGATATATTCTCGAAGATAAAAAAGAAGGTACAACGTGGCGACGAATCATCTGATAGAGATTGAAATTCTACTGCCTATTGTTAAAGTAAAAGCGTACCAGGAAATTTTCTGATGCAAGAGTCAGTAAAGCTCATAGAGAATGCTTTTGTATTTACCTGCGATGAGAATCAGCGGAGTGGAGTGTTGTCTATTCTCATTCGAGGAGATAAAATCGTCGAAATTGGGAAGCGAGCTGATGCTATGAGCGCTCAGTATTCTCAGCTCGAACGGATCAATGCTGAAGGGAAAATCCTTTTGCCTGGATTCATCGATGCTCATCATCGTGCAGAATCTGTTGTTCTCCGGTTCTTAGATCCTTTATTTGTACCTCAACAAAATCGCTCACTCAATTTAGTACGTAAAGCATCTGAATACCTTACCACCAAAGCCACAGAAGATGAATTAAAAACGCTCTATCGTTTAGCATTCTTTTCTGCATTGCGGGCTGGAGTAACGACTCTTTCGGAGTATGGAATGGATTATCTCGATAAATCGTTCCGTGCTGCAATCGAGGCGCTTCAGCAAACTCAACAGCGAGCTTACATCGGTCTTCATAATGGCGATCAATACGAAGCTGCTCTTTTGTATAAGAGCAAGAATATTCATTATGCTGCTGTATTGCCAACAGATCGAAACCTGACGCTATACAATTTGCAAAATACTCTGCGCATTGCCCAACAACGGCAGCTTCCAATTATTATAAATGACTGCGCCGATATTCATGCTTTCGAATCTTTTAAGAAAAAATTTGGCAAAGGTATAATTCAGCTTGGGAATGAGCATCATATTTTTGACAGTCCTGTTTTTCTAGTGAATGTAAGAGGATTTGATAAAGCTGATGCTGAATTGATTGTAAAAAGGAAATTTCCCGTTATAGTTACTCCAACAAATTTTTCCAATGCCAATGATAATTCCTCGACAGTCGAGGATTTAATAAATCGAGTTACAATTGCTCTTGGTTCGGGCTGGGGTAATGCAAATCCTTTTGAAGAAATGAGGCAATTGATTTCTTTATATTTGTCAAAGTCTGTAGCGATAGCTTCGCCGTTCGAAATTCTCGCGGCGCATACAATCGGTGGAGCGCAAGCGCTCTCATTGTCGAATGAGGCTGGTAGTATTAAAGAAGGGAAGAAAGCGGATATTGTTTTTCTTAATGCATCTGGTATTTTTCATCAACCGTGTCTTGTCAGTGAAGACGCTGAATTAGTTCTCCAGCATTGCATTTCAGAAATGACCGCGCACGATGTAGCAGATGTGATGATTGGCGGGGAATTCTATGTCCGTGAAGGACATCTCCTTACTTGTTCTGAAGATGAACTTGCACGTGAAGCTTCATCGTTGATGAAGCAAATTTATTCTGTTCTTGGCGAAGAAAATGTTCATCAGGAAGCGGGATTAGTAGTGCCTTTTTCATCGAAGAAGGAAGTGATCGATGGCATTTCGTCGGACGAAGGATTCCGGATTATTCGTGATCATGAAAAAATTAATACTGATACAAATACCAATCTTGAAACGCCTGCCCAACCTCAATCAATCAAAAAAAATTTACATAAAGTATTTGGCGAAGATGACATTGAATAATTTAAGAAGGAGGATTACAGTGAAACGATATATTTTTTCTTTAATTCTGTTAATTAGTTGTACAGCTACAATGCTGGCGCAGAGTTATGCTGGCTCTGCTGCACAAGGCGAGCCTACAATGTTGATTGATAAGCCAACAGCTGGAATGCTCAAAACAGGCTCGTATGCTGTGACGTCTGATTTTTTCCAGGAAGGTGGAGTGTTAGTTGGAATTTCCGTTGGTGTCTTTGAGCCTTTCTCATTTGGTATTTCGTATGGTGGAACAAGCATCATTGGTCACGATAAGATCAAAATGTATCCTTTCCCTGGTGTTCAAGCCAAGCTTCGTATCTTAAATGAGAGCGTTAAACTTCCAGCTCTTTCGGTTGGCTTTGATTCTCAAGGGAAAGAGGTATACTACAAAGCCGACTCATTGAAACGGTACACCATAAAATCGCCAGGGGTTTATGTCGCCGCTAGCAAGAATTATGCGTTCATGGGAAATTTGAGTCTCCATGCTGGCCTTAATCGTTCCCTTGAGGATTCCGATGGGGACAAAGATTTAGATGTTTATCTTGGCATTGAAAAATCTTTGGGCAAAGATATTTCGTTAATGTTCGAGTACGATTTTGCAACGAACGATAACAACAGCAATGCTTTAGGCGAAGGGAATGGATACTTGAATTTTGGTTTCCGATGGAGTGTTGCAAAAGGATTGGTTGTCGGATTTAATTTGAAAAATATTACACAAAATCAAAAAGACATAAATATTGGAAATCGAACATTGCAGCTTGATTACATTGGTTCATTTTAATAGACACATTTGATTAAATTTGTAGACATTTGGTTGAGAATGAGCCTGAATAAAGCTAAAATTCTGTGGAATTCAGGCTTTTTTTATTAAACTTTTTTGGCAAGAGAATTGTTAAAATATTAGTAAGAAAGAAATTAAGAGAGGGCGTTATGAAAAATAAAATTTTGTTGTTGGTTCTTTTCCCTGCTATTATAATGTTATTGCAGGGATGCTATACCGAATTAGCAACCAACGAAGACAATTCGGGTTATGGCTCTTATAGCGCAGAACCACAGAGCTCGTCGAATAATTCTAATTATGATGTATATCCACCCAGTACATACTGGGGATTTCAATTCTATTATCCTTCGTGGTCTTCATTTTGGATTTATGAAAGATGGTACTATAATCCTTATGTATGGTACACTCCATGGTATGATCCCTGGTTTGGAGCTGCAATAGTTGTTTATCCAGCGCCTTACTGGTACCATCATCATTATTATCCAAATTACTGGGGTTGGTATGATGGAGGTTATGGATATTATGGCTATGGGAAACCTACAGTTCCTCGAACGTGGGGTTCCCAACGTCCATCTGATGATAACAACTATCGTGATTTTGGACCAAGCCGTTCTTCTGGAGAAGGCGGAAGCAGTCGGTTGACGATTCCTTCGGCTGGACGAGTTAGTGGTAGTTCTAGAAGTGGTGAAGCAGCGCCATCGCGTCAACAAAGTTCTGAAGCGACTGAATCTCCACGTGGAGTATCTACCGGGCGAACAGCAGCTCCATCACGCAGTGCGGATGCGCCACGGCAAACAGAGCAACGAGGTGGAGTTACACGACAATCGCAATCGGATAATGCGGCTCCTTCAAGGTCAAGCGACGGACAGGAACAGCAAAGTGGGAAAAATTCTGGGTCAACCAGAAGTAGTTCATCGGGCTCATCGGAAGGTAGTTCGAATTCACGAGGTGGCTCCAGTCGAAGTGTAGAACGCAGCTCTTCGCCAAGTTCGCAGCCATCATCGCCTGCACCGAGCAGGAGTTCTGGTGGAAGTTCGGGTCGATCCGGGGGCAGTTCTCAAGGGAGATCAACACGTTAAAAAAATGGAGTGAATTATGAAACGCAATATCTGGATAATCGGACTTTTAGTAGTTACTGTTTCTCTCTCTGCACAGGCGCAATTAGCCGAAGATGCACTTCGATTTTCACAATATAGATTAGGAGTTGGCGCTCAGACATTAAGTCTTGGCGGAGCATCGGTTGGCATTTCGAATGATTTTACTGCTTTGTTCTCAAATCCTGCAGGGCTGGCACAACAACGTGATTATGAGTTTTCCCTTGGTTTTTCGCAGAATAGTTTTTCTAATGATGTTTCCTTCTGGCATGGGAAGGAATCCGTTGATAATAATAAATTCAATCTCGACAATCTTGGTTTTGTTTATCCTATCCCGACTCGCCGCGGCAGTCTCACTTTTGCATTAGGATTTGGACGAATGCAGCAATTCAACACAGCATCTTCGTTTGGAGGATTCAATATCCAGAATTCCTTTGTGGAAGTTTTGACGCCAACCAATGATTTATGGGCGATGTCACCTGATGACCGGAGAAATTTTTTAGATAATGATATATCTTATCAACTCTGGCTTTCAGATACATCTAATGGTTATCTATGGCCGATATTGACGGATAGTTTATATCAACATGGGAATATTATCGAGGAGGGTGGAATAAATCACTGGTCGATTGGAATGGGAATAGATATTGCTCCAAACTTTTCGTTTGGAGTGTCTTTTAATCTGGCTTCAGGGAAGTATTCTTACGATCGTGAATATGTTGAGTCTGACGTGAACAATGTCTATCACTATGCTTTCCCATGGAATATCAATCGCTTTCTCTATTTGCAAAATGTTACCGATGATATTAGCGGTTTTAATATGTTACTTGGAGTGATGTACCGTGTTGAAAATAAGTTTCGCATTGGATTAACATTACGTACGCCGACATGGTACTCTATTTCAGAGGGATATGGTACAAAGTATCAAAGTGAATTTGATAATGGATATAAATATTGGCAGGATATTACTAATAGCAGTGAATATAGTATTACAACTCCTATGATATTAAGCGGTGGATTATCGATTCAACCTGTTCACTGGTTCTTGTTATCAGGCGATGTTGAGTATGTTGATTATACTCAAATAGAAATGAAGGCGGATGACCCTACGCTCAACGATCACCTCAAAGAGCAAGAGAACAGAGCGCGATTTTCCTTGTTCCGAGAAACAACAAATCTTCGTGGCGGCGCAGAAGTATCGCTCTTGAATGACATCCTTAAATTACGAGGCGGCATTGCGTGGTATCCATCGCCGTATAAATCAGATCGTTCGACGACAAAGTACGATCGTATGTACTATACTGCAGGCATAGGCTTCTGTGCGCAAAAGAATATATCCATCAATCTGGCTTTTGCACTCGGGGATTGGAAATCAACTCAATCCACCGGAGATCTCTTCGATGTCAATGGAGCTACACAAACGAACGAATCTATTACTACGGAAGTATTCAATCTTACGTTTAGCTATCGATTCTAATTTTTTACCTCTTGGCGGCGTCGTCACTAAAAAGGCGGCGCCGCTGATATTTATTTTACCCCCAAATCCACAAAAAATATCCTCTCATCGGAAGGAATTTCTATTACTCCAATAGTTTCCTGCATCGACATCACGTTGGTTTTCTATCGAATACTTCATTATATTAAGGAAGTTTCTCCATGTGGTTCATTTGCGCACGGAAATTGCCGAGGAAATTCTTAATTTTGAAGGCATAGCGCCCAGCAAAATTCCTGTGCTTTCGATAATCCTGCGCGGAGATAAAAATTAAAAATGTATGTTTCATCATCTATAGAGATGGAATACTATGCAATTACCTGGTAAACCAATCGCATCATTGCGTGCAGATGCAATGGATTTTATTAACCTGTACTCGTCGCTTGGTGAACGAGCGGAAAATTTTCTTCCCAAACATGTTTTCGATAGCTTGAAGTACTTTGTGAGGCTGTGTTGTGAAGAGCCCGACGATCCTACTCGTCAGCAGACTGAAATTGATAAATTCATCCTTGAGTTAAAGGAGCTTATTCCAGGATATGTTGACGTATCGCTTCTTCTCTTTCCACACGAGGACTCAAAAGCATTTCAGTACACTGCCAAGAAGCAGAAATTCATCAAAGAACTGACGTCGCTCATTGACACCGAGTTAGTTGATGATGAGACAAAAAAGCAAACATTGAACGTTCTTAGAACTCATGATTTCTCTATTGGAACTCCTCCGGTATCTCAAGGACAGGTGGAGTTTATGTACAAACTTATTCTCGGCGATAATGTTCGAGAGTTAAGAAAATTCCGCGATGTCATTGGAATCAGCGGCGATATCGAAGAAGCGCAGTGGAATTACTTCATGGATGTGCTCGATCAGATGATTATTCAAAGCACGCACTACACGACAAACGGAGAAAAGAAAGATTTCCTTGCCCGCTCAGAATTGACAACGACATTCCGCGGCTTGAGCGGCTTTATTCGTACAGCCGTTGGCGGTGGAGCAAATACTGTCGTAGAATTGCTGAGGGATGAAGTATTCAATGCAAATGATGTGCGCGTTATTGAATTTACCGATGCGGACGCGCTTTACGAAACCATCCATGATGATCGAACAAGCATCTTTGTTGTTAAAGCAAAAAATATGCGGAAGAATGTCTTTAACAATATTAAATGGTTCCCATATCTGACGCGAATTGTTTTTGTCGATGATTCGCCAGAATCTCGGAGCACGAATACGTCGCTCGTGTTTGCATTCCATAATAAAATTATTGCCACGCTCGATAAAGTACATACAAAGAAACTTGGTCCACTTGCAAATACCCAGCTTAACCTGCGACTTATTCTGGATAGAGTGAATGATGAAATGCTCGAGAAATTTCGTGTATGCACCGAGCAAAAGATTGCAGACTACGACCAGGAGTTGCTTGAATTAAAACAGGAACAATTAGGAGAGACCACTAATCTCAAAAAGGATATTACACTTTTTAAGTTCAACGATTACGCCAAACAAATTATAAAAGACAAGTATGCTCTTACAAACCTACGCGATTACATTGAATTAATTCAAAACTGTAAGAATCCCGCGTCCTTAAAGAAGCTCAATCAGGAACTTATTCAGGAATTCGAGGCTCGTACAAAAGCATATTTCTATTCGAACATTGAGCAAGTGCACATTGCAACCATTGTTGAAGGCGGCGGACGAGGACAACTTCGTACCTATGGCGAATATCTTCTTCAACGAAAACTTAAACCATTGGATCCAAAGCTTGTCGAAAAGTGCAAAATTATTATTGACATTATTCCCAACAACTACGAACGCACGCTCAAGAATCACTATCATAAAAACTTTGGCATCAACCTTTTCCTTGAAAAGTATAAAGAATACATCACAAAGGTTGAAAACGAATCGAACAGTATCGGTCGTTTCTATAATCTATTGATTGATTTAGGCGTGTATGACAAGTACCAATCGAAAAAGGAGGAAGAGAAAACTGTTATCAAAGAATTTCTCAGCAATTTAGCAAATCTTGATATTACTTCGATTGCCGACGATGTTCAAATGATTGTGAGGGATATTGTCTTCCGTGATACTCTTAAACCATACATTCTCTTTAATACCGAAGCGTCATGGGAATACAAAGATCTTTTCCCTGTCGATCGTTTTGACATCAACCCTTTTGATCTTGAAGTGGGATTGACGGAAGAGAAACGGATCGACTTTGAACGGCTCCATCACCGACTGAATCGGATGAAGAATAGCTTTCAACTCTTCGATGATACCGGCGCGCTGTGGGATCGGTTCTGCGAAAATTTAACCATCATTATCAATGATCCATCGAATCCAACCGGCTATACGGATTTTAATAATCTGGCTCTCATTAAGTTCTTAAAATTTCTCAACAACAATAAAATTACATTGCTGCTCGATGAAGCATACAGTGATGCAATAAAAGTTGACGACCCTGATGAACCGAAGTGGAGAACGATTTCTCGTTACGTGATGAATAACATCAGCTCGTTGCCAAATATCAGCATTGTTTCATCTCTATCGACGACAAAGAATCTTGGAGCGACAGGCAATCGGCTCGGCTCTCTCATTGCAACTCCAGTAAGAATCGATGTCATCGAATTTGCACGGAAACAAAACAGCGCTGAGAAGGGAAATACGAATTCCCTCTTCATGCTTGTTAACACAATTGAGTCAGCACAGCTCTCGAAGAAAATAAAAGATACAATGGAATCGGAGTTGCCAAAGGATGCATCGCGGTTTAAGATTAAAGCGATTATCGAAAATTACATTATAGATGAAATTGTCAGTTATGCTGAAAGAAAATCTGGAAAGAAGAAGCAAAAGGAGATTAATCGATTTTCGCCTTTCGAGGGAAGTCCACTTCATCTTTTTCTTCTTGATGAATTAGTATCGCTTGATAAACTCGATGTCTTAGGACTTCCGGATGACTTCAAGTACAAAGGGGAGCCATTCTATACCTATTACCAGGAACACATTGTCAAGGCAATCAATCAGTTTCGCGTGAATAAAATTTTCCGACATGAGTGTAATAAACGCCTTACGCTGGCAAAGAGTATCGCCAGAGATGTTATCCGACGAGAACAGGCGGAGCAATATTGTGATGTGCTGGAATCGGATGGCTCTTATCTTTTCAACATCATTTTGAAAGAATTCTTTTCGTTTCAAGACCTTGAAAAGTTTGCAAAAAAAATTGCAGAACAGCGTGGCATTGCAGTTCTTCCATATCAAACTGGCTTCCTGAGATTTTCGCTTGGCGATTACGTTGAAGGCTCTGAACAGAGCTATGAAATTTTTGGAAAAGAATTCGAGAATGCGCTTCGCATTGTCTTGAAATATTGGAAACTCTTCTATGCGGCGAAAACAAACCCTGAGAACAAAGAAAAGAGAACAGAAGATATTCTCGATGAAATATTTGCAACGTCATCGGACGCTGAATTTGTTCAAAAAGTTCTTGAGGATTACGATGTTATCAAAACGTTGAAGAAGACGAAGCAGAAGAGTTTAACCATAAGCCCAATTCAGCATCTCTACTATGCTTTTCCAGCGGACTCTGGCGTAACGATCAATACTATCAAGGATTCTCAAAATTCCGTATTTGAGTTCTATGAGAACATTGGTCAATGTCAGGATATTAAAAGTTTTGTGGGCAGCAAAGCCTTTACAAAAATTTATGAGTATCTCCTCTCACAGGTGCATCCGCAAATTTCAGCAATTAAAAATCTCGATTTTAATACGGTCGTTTCCAAATATGGGAAGGCAACCATCCTGAAGTACATCAGCAACAAAATTGATTTTCAGCCGAACAGCTATGTGCTCGATGATCCTGATGAGAAGAATATTATGACTGAAATTCTCATCGAGATGGAACGGCTGCTCTTCTCTGATTCAAAAGTAAAAATATTTGCCATCAATGCGTCGGAAGATATTCCTGGCGACAAAGCAAAGCTCGAAGGAGTTAATCGAATTCTCCGAAAATATATCGAAGAGCTTCTTCTGTATTTCAACCTTCCATTTGGAATCATGGGAATCGAACCGACAGTGGAAGAAATTGTCGATATGACGGCTGAGAAGTTTAATGAAGTCGTTGGAAAATCGGTAAGCGAATTTAACATGAAGCTTGCCGTCAATGGTTTTGCTTCGAAGATTGTGAATCAACTTTCTTCATACCAATTAACGTCTCAGCTTACTGGTTTGCTCTATGAGGCGGTTACCTCGTACGTCTTGAATGAATCTCTTACTGCCAACGAACGTATTCTTCGACTCTATCTTATGAAGCGTGAAGATTTGCTAGAGCGACTACTAAAGAATAAGCTCGATGCAATACATGCTTCTTTGGATGAGAAAGTGGAATTCGAGGATCAACTGATTCGAGAACAGTATGCCTATAGCATTTTTAGAAATGAAATCAATGAAATTCTCAATGCCATTTTAACGACTCGAGATATTAAAATTACTCAGGACGAGCTTCACTCCGAAGTAAGAGCTATTGCGCTCTTCTTTATTGATTTGATGAACAAAACCAAGTCAACGGAATACTATGAACGATATATCCATTTCCTGATAAAATTTGTGGAAGCAATGTTTCGCAGACAAAATTCAAGCATCAACGAAATGGTTCAGCATGGCATTACTATTCATAAAAACTTTTCTATGGAAGCTCCCGATGAAGGTCCTCTGACATGGATTAAAAAGGTTATGATGAAATGCGGAGTCATCGGCATTGAACAAACTGTACAAACTCGAACGCGAATTGTAACGGATGCCAAGAAACGCGTCTATCCATTCCACAAGGCTGATCGACCGGAAGATGGAAATATCATTCGTAACTATGCCGAGCCTCATGAATATATTAAGAGCATGGATATTAAACCGCCTTCGGTCTTTTTTGGACGGCGGCTCGAAAAGTTTGTGGAAAATATGGATGAGGATGATTATCGTTGTAAAATTGTCAAACATGGATTGGTTAAGGAGCTCTTTGTATTCCAGAAATGTTATCTCAAGTATTTGACTGATCTCTATCGGCTCATTCAGGCAGATGAAATTACTGTTGAAGATGTAAAGAAGTTTGTACCCGATGTTGTCATTTTCTTTGGCGCACCGGAAAAAGTTTTGTCATTCCCGCATATTGGATATTTTGATGTAAAAGGTCCACGGGGAAATATCAAAACTCTCATTACGCCGCTCCGAAAAGAGGTTGATTATTTTGGAAATATCAAAAAGCCATGGCTTACCATGCTCAATGAAAAGGTAAAGGAGATGGGAGGAATTCCAGTCCATGGTTCGCTCTTTGCTGTTGAAGAAGAAGATGGAAGCCTCTTTGTTGTTCAAATTGATGGCGATAGCGGCGTTGGCAAATCGGAAATGCTTGCGGCAATGATGTTGAAATGGCTCAAGAAAGATATTCCAGGCATTCGTTCTATCAAGATGATTGCTGGCGATATGTTCTTCATCTTTCCGGATAAAGATGGAAATCTCTACGGTATTGGAACAGAACAAGGCGACTTCTCACGCGTAACGGATTTCGATCCTGAGTATATCAAGTACTACTATTCGCTCTTTGCACGCGCAGCCGATAGCAACGTTGATGATTTGAATTGGCGAAGTACAATCAGCGGATTGTGCGATATTTCGATGCCTTTTAAGATCGACATTCTTTTGACTGCGAGTAACTTTGCTCGCTCTGAAGCTGGTATTACACGGTACGAGAATCCAGAAAATTTCCTTCTCTATCGGGATTCACATGGCGAGCGACGGGAAAAAGCTACAAGTTCCGATACGCCTCATCTGCAGCGCACTTTGCTTCGCTATACAAGCGACAAAAATATTGTCGAGGTGATGGATAAACATGGAAATTACATTGATGATGTGTTGAATTGGGAATGGGATGGTTTTACCGGCAAGTATTATCTCTGCGCATCGTATAAAATGATCGACAAGATTGATATTGAAGATGTTGTGAATAAGATATTCGTTGGTAAAGTATTCCGACAGAATAATAATACATACAAAATTCTCAAGGTGAATTTCGATATTATTAAGAATCGATTTATTGCGACAACTCATTGCACGATGCCAAATCCAGACGATCCTGCAAAACCGATCGAGACGAAGGCTGAAATTATGCTGGATCGAATGATATTTGAATCGCTCTTTAATGCTTTGGCAAGCACTCCTGCTGGACAACCGTTTGTTGCAGAGGAAGGACAAATCGAAGGGCGCAAGCACCTTATTCAAATTCTCAAAGGCGGCAAGGATGGAAAAGGAGCTG
>Ga0208825_1001808_pt1 | contig 15380 bp, 11 predicted proteins | sample AD_UKC113_MetaG_FD_184450 | JGI IMG/M metagenome (GOLD analysis project Ga0208825, IMG submission 184450) | Active sludge microbial communities of municipal wastewater-treating anaerobic digesters from Hong Kong - AD_UKC113_MetaG (SPAdes)... | ecosystem: Engineered > Bioreactor > Anaerobic >...
TTACTGAAGCACAAAACATCGCTGACTACAATGTACTCAAGCAATGCGCCATTGACGTTGGGCTTGATGTAGAACGATGGGAAGAAGATTACAAATCAAAAACAATCATAGACGAAGTAAGAAAAGACCTATCACGCGCTGAAGAATACGGCATAACCGGAGTACCTACACTCATAGCGGCTGGACAATATGCACTAGTTGGTGCACAGAAATACGAGCAACTAGAACGATGGTACAATAAAGTTTTGGAACAACTCACATTGACAAACAACCAAAACGCATAGGATTATACTATTCAAAAAATAGAATCAGGGCATCAATAGCAGTGTGTTAACTGCATTGATGACCCTGATTCGTCTATATATAAATCAATTATGTATTCAGAAAACTCTACTTGACCTTTCTTGCATACATCGACTTTTCGGTGTGTTCAACGCTATAGGCAAATCCGTGCTATTGACCGCGGTACCTCTATATTCATCTTTGCCAAGCGTTTAGATTCTTTCTCACAAACTGCCTGAAAGTTTGTGGCTCCTTCCTCATAACATCTTTGAAAGTAGAAGTTGTCTTCTTAGCAGTACCCAAACGAGTCATCATATAAAGCATGCTCATCACATTTGAGTACTCCTTGTCTAATCCCCGAACCTCAATCCAGTACTTCTTTGTAAGTGATGGGCTTGGATTTGCGTAAACGATTTTTCTACCAAGTTCCTCAGAAAGTATTTTCGCTACAGTGTAATAATCTATAGCTTCAGGGCCAGTAATTGAGTAAGCCTTATTGTTATGTTTTTCAGGTTCAGTAAGCACCTTTGCTATTAACTCACCGATGTCTTCTGCATCGATAAAACTTGTCAATGCTCTTTTAACTGGTACAACAATGCGATCAAAATACTTTATCTCAAATGCATGAACACCACTAATGTTTTGCATAAAGAAACTAGGACGAATATGGCAATATGGCAAACCTGCCTTCTCAATATATTTCTCAATTTTGTGATGTGGTGGAACGGGGTTATTTTCTACACCAATCAGTGATAAAAAACTTACCAATTTCATACTTCCTTTAGATTTCAAAGCTTCGATAAAAGGTTTCAAATCTTCAGGCCTTCCTAGATGTGGCGGACGCATAATAAAAACTCGATCTACATCTTGTAAAGCAGTTAGAAAGGTTTCCGGTTTTGTAAAATCAAAGAAAACATTCATGACTTCGTGGCCATATCTAGATTCCAATGCTCCTACATTAATATCCGCTGCAACTACATCTTGTCCGCTCTTAATTAAGTACTTAACCACATAGCTTCCTACATTCCCTAGTGCTCCTGTAACCATCACTTTACTCATCTTTTTCCCCCTTCAAGCAATATTGAATTTGCCCTTTCTAGCAGTCTAACCAGGTTTGAAAAATCTGTTTGCCCGAGTCCTTGACGCAGTCGTTCTAAATTCTTGATATACTCTGCAAAAGTATCATCAACCAATTTCTTAGCTTTTTCAGTTGCATTCAGAACAAAACTGCGCTTATCCGATGGTAGAGGCATTTTCTGAATATACCCATGCTTCACTAAGTTAGAAACCATAACAGTTATTCTTGATTTCCTCACCTTAAAAAAATCCGCTGCTATAACTGGAGTGATAGGCTTGTCACTATTACAGATTAAAATTAGTAGTCCCATCTCGCTTGATCGAACAGGTATATCCCTCTTGAAATTAATATTGAGTCGACAAAACATCGATACAACTTCCGAACTTCTTATCAATTCCTCATCCATATTGCACCTCAAAATAAAGTTAATCTAGTTAACCATATTATAGTTCATATGGTTAACTTTGTCAATCAAAATTTGATCTATCCTAGAATAGCCTGGTGGTGAAACCAGATTTCTAGCCGTCATGTCAAGCTCAGTTGACAAGTAGTTTTTACATTCATACTACCTAAGCTCAGCATCACAAAATCGCTATTTTCGATTACCTTTCTTGCCTTAATCCATTTTGCAAAAATCTATCGAGCAAAACAAACAAGAACTTCTAGAAGTTTTTTACAAACTACTAGAAGAATGGCAATTTGCAACGAAATAGCTGCATGAAGAGAATATTGAAAAATAGCTGACCATTAAGTGGATGAAAGAGTTGATAGGAAAGCTCAAAGAAATAGATTCAGTGAATAGTGTCAACTCAATTAAAGAATATGATAGGTAGGTATAACTAGTGCTAGACCACTCGAGATAGTAATTGGGTTTCCGACACACGGGATTTTGACTTGGTATAAGGGGTGCAACGGTTTGTTTCCATCTCTTTCAGAGAGTAGTGGGTTTCCGACTATATAAACAGTATAAAAGGAAGAGCAATATATCCGGAGGAGTTTCCATCTCTTTCAGAGAGTAGTGGGTTTCCGACCAGTAACAATCGATGGGTTTGATTTCCCCATCGTTAAAAGTTTCCATCTCTTTCAGAGAGTAGTGGGTTTCCGATATTTCGTTTCTTACTTGATTGTGTTTTTAATAGCTTTATTGTTTCCATCTCTTTCAGAGAGTAGTAGGTTTCCGACAACAATCGTCAAGTGGAAGCTTGGATAAAGGAATTTTAATGTTTCCATCTCTTTCAGAGAGTAGTTTCCTTCCGACTTGGTAGAGTTATTAGTTGTTACATCTAATCGATTAGGTTGTTCTCATCTCTTTCAGAGAGTAGTTTCCTTCCGACAAAGAAATACAAGTTTCACTGAGTCGACTTGGCATGTTTTGTTCTCATCTCTTTCAGAGAGTAGTTTCCTTCCGACCAAAAGTTAGGCTTGATTGTTACTGGCGAAACTATAAAATGTTCTCATCTCTTTCAGAGAGTAGTTTCCTTCCGACTTAACACCACACACAGTAACACTTGTGTGTGGACAATTGAGTTCTCATCTCTTTCAGAGAGTAGTTTCCTTCCGACTTTTTGAACAAGTTAAGTAGATACTTTTACAATAAAAAGGGTTCTCATCTCTTTCAGAGAGTAGTTTCCTTCCGACTTAAGTCAAATTGAAACACATGTACAAAGGTTAGGATTATTGTTCTCATCTCTTTCAGAGAGTAGTTTCCTTCCGACAGGATTCAAGTTTCTCCTGGTGGCGGGTTTATTTTCATCCAGTTCTCATCTCTTTCAGAGAGTAGTTTCCTTCCGACAATGACCTCTTCACAGAAACAAGAACAGCAATATACCCACAGTTCTCATCTCTTTCAGAGAGTAGTTTCCTTCCGACTTAAGTCAAATTGAAACACATGTACAAAGGTTAGGATTATGTTCTCATCTCTTTCAGAGAGTAGTTTCCTTCCGACTTTTTATAATTTTGAAGTTTTTGTCAAAAGTTAATAGATAGTTCTCATCTCTTTCAGAGAGTAGTTTCCTTCCGACTTATAATTTTGAAGTTTTTGTCAAAAGTTAATAGATAGTTCTCATCTCTTTCAGAGAGTAGTTTCCTTCCGACGTAACACGCTCCTTTTTTTATATTCCCCGTTGTAACCCAAGTTCTCATCTCTTTCAGAGAGTAGTTTCCTTCCGACGTATTTCTCTAGATACAAGGGCAAGTAACACGCCCTTTTTGTTCTCATCTCTTTCAGAGAGTAGTTTCCTTCCGACTTCAGTAAGAGGAGCAAGTAACACGCTCCTTTTTTTATATGTTCTCATCTCTTTCAGAGAGTAGTTTCCTTCCGACAGTATTTCTCTAGATACAAGGGCAAGTAACACGCCCTTTTTGTTCTCATCTCTTTCAGAGAGTAGTTTCCTTCCGACCAGTGGATAATTGAAGAGAAAGACAAGAAAGACAAAAAATGTTCTCATCTCTTTCAGAGAGTAGTTTCCTTCCGACAACACCACTAGGATTCAGGGATGATGAAATAATACCAGTTAGTTCTCATCTCTTTCAGAGAGTAGTTTCCTTCCGACTTTTCGAAAGAGGCAAGTAGTTGGGTTGCTTGCCTCAGCGGTTCTCATCTCTTTCAGAGAGTAGTTTCCTTCCGACTTATCAACGATAGCTGAATTTCTAATCAAACTTTCTAGGTGTTCTCATCTCTTTCAGAGAGTAGTTTCCTTCCGACATGCGTTTAGGAATGTTTTTTAGCGATGACACCAAAGCGTTGTTCTCATCTCTTTCAGAGAGTAGTTTCCTTCCGACATTATAGAAAATATTCTCACGTCTTTGGCAAGATTGGGGTGTTCTCATCTCTTTCAGAGAGTAGTTTCCTTCCGACGTAGTTGAGATTTTCCGAAATAATTCAAGCATATGGTCAGGTTCTCATCTCTTTCAGAGAGTAGTTTCCTTCCGACAACGTAAATTATATTGCCTACAGAGTATCACAAGAAATGAGTTCTCATCTCTTTCAGAGAGTAGTTTCCTTCCGACAGAAGATAAGTAAGAAAACCCGTCGCCAGGATTCTATGTGTTCTCATCTCTTTCAGAGAGTAGTTTCCTTCCGACACAATTTTAAGGTTTGTCAGCAAATTGTCGCGTTATTATGTTCTCATCTCTTTCAGAGAGTAGTTTCCTTCCGACTCAACAATATTTACAAGTTTACAACGTTTGGGACATGTAGTTCTCATCTCTTTCAGAGAGTAGTTTCCTTCCGACCTAGGATTATTTCTTTCGCGCGAAGCAAGCGCGTGGCTAGGTTCTCATCTCTTTCAGAGAGTAGTTTCCTTCCGACTCTAGGCTTCCACGATTGTTTATTCATGAGGATTTTAGAACGTGAAAAGGGAAACCTCCGCAATTTAGTCTTAGTCTAATTAAATTTTACCAAAAAAATTGACGAAAGTCAATTATTCATGCTGATTCCCCGCGGCTTTTTAAGAAATTAAGGATTTATGCGGGTGTTGACAACATCGTGAAAAATCGTGGAAGGTTTCCCTTATGTTACATTCGAAAAATGAATGTGCTGTATGATAGCATGAAATAAAGATATAGGTTGTGTAAGTTCAGTATTATAGACAAGGTGATATGAGTAAAGTAATCAAAAAAGTGAAAAACGTAACGACGTGCTCTATAACGTCTATTTATGCCATCTAAAGGCTATTTCAATGGCTATTTGTGTGGTATGTGTATTATGTGTATAATGACTTTGACACTTGCAAAAAAGGAAAAACATCTAAACTACGCATGAATAAACAGTAGGCTGAAGATTTTGTACTTCTTCATTTTTACTTCTTAGTCACTACACGCCTCAGTTCTCCTTTATTAATGATGCTTTTCAACACTTTCTTCCTCATTACCTCTATTATTCTGACTCTTTTTGGCTCTTCTATTCCAATTGTGTTTAGCTTCTTCCTTTGATCTTCATTCACATTTGCTATTACTTGAACTCCTTTTCCTCCTATTTTCATCTCTGCATATCTTGTGAAGACTACATCTCGGTCATAACGACGCTGTTGAATCAAGATATTTATTTCTCAAAGATTTCATAAGAGCAGAGCATGGTTTCAAGAAACTCTGTAAAATGCCGAAATACATCAATGGCTGAGTATACATCAACAATCTGTTCAAAGAGTTAGGAGGTGACAAATATGCAATTATTCAATTCTTAATTGCTATTATCATGCAAAGTTAACAGCATTTTTTGATGCTTTGCGCACCAGCTACTCAGTTGCGTTGAACATTATAAAATCCTGTGGCCCATACGGCAACGCCTGATAATCGTGCAGACTATCGAGTGGCACACTCGTTGCCTTTGGTTCAATTAGGCTTAAAGCATCTTTGATTGCACAGTCCAGGTGTTTATTCAATTGCACAAGCAAGATTGAAACGATGATAACTGTAACAGTGCAAAAAATGAGCTACGCAATGCCGAACCATGTTATTAACCTGAGGACTTTGTCACAGCAGTTCTTCTCATCATTCATGCTACTCACTTCCGTTCATAGTCGTTGAGTTGAATCGTTCTCGGTTAATATTACCGATGCTGCCATCTCTTTCAGAGAGTAGTGGGGTTCCGACTCTACCGTTCTACACTTGTTTATCAAAGCGGGTTTCGGAAGCCAAAAATGAAAACACTTCCAATCTAGTCTTAGTACAAGTTAAGTTTACCAAAAAAAACTGACGAAAATCAAGAGAATAAGCAAGAGTACAATCTGTTTTCACGAAAGTTAGGAAACAAGCTTATTTACGAATGGTCGTGAAAATGTATGAATAACTTCACGATTGGTTTGAAAATGGCCATCAATCCTAATATTAGGCTTTTGAGTTGGCCGTATGTATTTGTTATTACAAGCGCTGTCATTTTGTTGCCTGAAATATTAGATATATCCAAATTATGTTTTTTGTCAAAGAGCTGCTGTCAATTGACCATTGTGTTGAAGCCGCTCAGCAAATTATCAACAAATTCTTGTTATCAAACTGTTCTTCGTTATTTGAGTTTCAGTACATTCTTGAGTCTTTTGATAACCGTTCTTGGCTTTGCAATGAATTCTTTCTTCTCGATACTTTCGATTTTATCCCCTACTGATATATCGATTTTATCACTGTTTATTGATATGATAGCGTTTTGAATCATGAATTCAATGGGCGTCTCTTTGTTGCTGATTGTGGTATGTTCCGTCTCTTTGATTTCGAGTTTATCTGCAACTCTTTTCAGTTCCAAATACAAACGATATTCATCTTTACTTGAAATCCATAGTTCTGGAAGAGTTTTGGCAATGTTCATAAGCTTGAGAGTTGTGTAAAAATGTGACCTAACACCATATCTTCCTGGTTCTATTGTTTTGGACATTTTTTGCCAATCTTCTACTTCAAACAGTACATACAATTTTGAATCATCTCTTGGAATCTGTGAAATCTCTTTTCTTTGGACAACTTTCCAATATTTTATCTTGCCAAAATAGGTTATTCCAGCTTGTTCGCCAAATTCCTTCTTAGACTGGTACAAGGCAACATATCTAATAGCGAGAATGTTTTTGCGTACTTTTTCATATGGTATGTAATACATCTTATTACTTACGCATATGTCAAACTGTTCCTTGTTTCTAAGCGTTCCCACGAGGACATTTCTTTCCCCAAAATCTATGTTCTCTATGTATTCATCTAAGCCAATTGGAAAATTTGATCTTTCAATCGCGGACAGGGGTGTATCATCAACCAGTTCTTGGATTAAATCTTCAACCAACGTCGTAGCGCTTGGTAAAAATGGTAAACCACCCACATTTACTTCCTCTATACTTTTGAAAAACCTATGATTCTTGTATTCCTCTTCATTATTATACGGGAAAAGAACATAAGCACCAAAGATCTTTCTTGAATATCTTAGTTCACTCGAGTACTTGTGTACTATTGAATCCCTATACCTATGCATTGTGTTTATGTCGTCTTCTTCCGGACCAGGAGTTCCATAATTCTTGGCATAATTACTTCCATCAAATGCCGGATTAATTCGATATTTTGCATCAAAAACGTATTCATATTCTATTTGAGAACCTATTTTCTGTAATTTTAAGATATTATCAGGCTTCTGTGATAATGTTGGCAAATCACCAACTAGCGAATTGTATGAAAGAGTGAATTTTTCATTGTTAGCAGGATTTTTGTAGGTTATATTCGACTCTCTACCTTTTTTCAAAGTTACAAACAGTCCATTGTTACTAATTTTTATAAAGTCCTGTTTGACAAGTTGATACTTACCTTTCAATAAGCTGCTGATTTTGATGAAGCACCAATATTCATATAGAAGTGCTAAATCCTTTACTGAAATTCTGAATATGTCTCCGTTAAGTGAGATGCCTTTCAGGAGCATTAGATAATATTTGTATACATCTCTGTATCCGGGCGCCATGTTTATAACAAGTGTCATAGAACTCATCGTGTGTATGTTGCCAACATCTTTTAGAAAACTGAAGTCAATCCGCCTTTGCACCTCCACCTTCATATATTCTATCTTAGACGTAAAATATGAATCCGTGAGTCTCTCAAGTTTTGTGTAACTTCTCAATAAATCACTTAGCTTTCTAACGACAACTCTAAGAATATATTTTACAAGTCTGTTTTCGAACGTGTCGTATGATATTGTCTTCTTAACCATTAGCACTTTTTCCGGAGTATATTCTCCATCGTGGATTTCTCCTCTGGCCGGATTTTTTTGGAGCCATTTGATCGTTTCTTTGCTACAATTCTTAGCCTTGTGTGCAGGCACTATCACATCTTCATGATAAAGAACATGATATGGCCTCTGAATTATATAGTCCACAGCAGAAATAAATTTCTTGAATATCGTGTCTATAATAGCGAAAAACTCTGTTGGACTGTTGAATTTGTTCCACCTAAGAGTAGCACCGAAATAGGTTTTGCGAAGGAAGTCGAATACAAGATTGTATATTTCTTTATTCACATCTAACATGATATTTGCATAATCTGTAGCATAGTCGATTTTCGACGGGAATATTTCAATCGTCAAGGCTAGATAATCATTTCCATTCACTAAAATGTGTAGGTCGGAAAATCCTATTTCACTAGCAAAGTTAAGCTTACCCATTAGAAGTCTCTTGTCTCTTCCAACATAGTCTACAGAATCTCTTAGGTAAGCATTTTCATGCCAAAATTTAATATCTTCATCGCATTTCTTTTCTATCAGAATCTGATAATCTTGATTCTCAAAAAAGAGGGGTTCACACTCAATTATCTTGATAAACTTGCTCGACAATTTCTGATCATATGTCTGGGTATCAACCCCCGCTATCTGCACGGTAAAGGAATCAACGGATTCATTTAAGCGAATCTTTATCTTAGAGATCTTTCCTACATTCACTGCCAGAGCTTGTGCTTTTGGGTGACAAGGCTTACCTTTTATAACAAATTCAAATTTTGGGGTGGATATATAGATTAATTGGATCTCGTTACATCCAGTACGAGGTAAATCCATCCTCTTCAAACCTCTTTATCATGAAAGCTATCTTAATTGCAGACATTCGATAAGGAATTTCACTTTTAGAATCACTAATGTAACCTATTAACTTGTCTGCAAGCAGATCTTCGTAGTTCAGATCATTCAGATCATTATTTCCAACTTTCGCACATATTTTGAACAACTCAACAAGCGCTTTCTTAATCGACATACTACTGCCTTGTATTCTCGGTAAGATTTTCTGAAGAATTTCATAGTCCATGGCTGAGTTGAAATTCAGTAAACCACTGGAGACGCTATTGATTACGTAAAAACATATCTCGTCCCTTATTCTGTAGCCAAATTGTAAAGACGCTTCCTTGAGTAAGTTATTTATTTTCCCAAGTTCATTAATTACTTCATCTACTATTTCTCGATTACCAGCTTCTAGGCAATCGTCCAAGGTAATGAAATTACTTTTTAGAAAGTCATTTGACAGTTCAACAGCTTCAACATCTATTTGCTCATCTCTTTCGACGATACTTAGATCTACATCAGAAAATTCTACTGTGTTTGCTCTATCTAAAACTTTCTTGCTAAACGGAAATGTGGTTTCGTCCATGTTGACAGTGCCAATTATGTACAAATTCTCGGGGATATATATGCTATCATATTCTTTTCTTGCGTTCTCATCGCCACCAAAAAGTTCTTCTTGGATAAGTTTATCAGTCTTTATCTCGTTGTCATCTATCCTTCTTGTTTCCATTATCGATAGTACATCACTGAAATAATATTCAACCCGAGCTAGATTCATTTCATCCAAACAAAGAATGTACGGCTTTGCTTTATCTTCTATTGCTCTCTTTACAAAATCTAAGAGAATTCCAGGACGAAAAATACCGTGTAAATCTCTGTATCCTAGCAAGTCTGTAGCATCTGACCAATCAGGTTTGACGGGTACAAGCTTGAATCTTCCATTATTTGGTGTTGCACCAATTGCTTCTGCAAAGAGTCTAGCCAATTTGCTCTTTCCTGTACCAGAAACTCCAGCTAATATCACGAAAGGTTTTGTCTTCAAAGAGATGTAGAAGTTCTTGATTGTATCCAAGTTGTACTTGAAGCCTTTTGACTTGATGTAATTCCAGATCCTTTTTACTTCGGTGTCGATGTTCAATTCATATTTCTTAGATTGTTCACTTATAAAATTAGTCTGAGTTTGTTCAATTTGCTCAGCTGTTGTATCTTGTTGGAATAACTGTTTATACCTTTCGGCAACTTGAGCGTATATTTCTATCATCTTTCTAAGGTCTTCTCTCAATGTATCATCGTTGGGTAGGTTATCCTTCCGGTATTCTTTGTAAAAGATACAACCAGCTTCATACAAGTCGTTGCCTAATTTTATGTTGTCATCAGCAAAAAATCCATTGGCATTAATTTGTTGGCGAATTTGTCGTACTCTTGATATTAAAATATTTCTTGCTCCTGGTTTACGTTCTTCACGTACCAAAGATTCTGAACCTTGATTTAACGTCAGATAAAGTTTTTCCATGTCTTTAGAAAATAGGTATACAACATATATCCCCTTTTGTGGAGTAGATGTAATGCTTTTGTCCATGATGGCAATCCAAGGCACTTTTGTCCAGTTGCCAATGCCTACGGAACCCTTGATTTCGTATTTATCCGTCTTTACAAATTCAAAGCTACTAATAATCTGAGGAATCTTACTTACTATTAGTTGATATATGGGATGCTGACTATTCCGTTTGTCTTTCGTCGCGCTTAAGTAGTTGTCCATAACTTCTTTTATACATCCTTTTAGATCAAACGGCATATTCAAATCAGGTTTAGTGTCCATACCTATTCACCCCAGACGATGTTATTGGTATCTTACTATTCTTATTTTATCACAAAACCAATTTTTGATAGTCTTGAAGGATGCTCTTTGAAGTTCTAGGACTATGTGTATGATCCATCATCATCTTCGTGGAATTTATATAACGTATCAAAGTTCTTCCTTACTTGACTTATACGTTTCTGAAGTGGATAATAATTTGTATTGAAAAAGATAATCTGTTGGAGATATTGATTTGATAGATTTTAGTTTCTATCTTTGAGGAGTTGAGTTTTTGTGAGAAGAATATGGATGAAGATTAATCCGATTGTGTACGTATTTTTTGGAGCTTTGTTGTTTTCCAATTTTCTTGTATATAATAGGTACATTTGGTTACTTGATATCTTGGGTGTCATGTTCATTTTCCATTGTGTTAAGTTGCACACAGTTGCAAGGAACGTTGCCGTGAATGTCACTGCGAGGGCAAGAGTCTTTTCGAATGAACCTTTCGAGCTCAAAATAGAGATTGTATCCAAGAATTCGTCAGTTTTAAGTATAGAGGTGATTCCACCTTTGGTTGTAAAGAAGGAGCCGCGGTTTTTGACGTTAGAGCCATATAAATCGCAGGTTGTGACGTTTACAACGGCATTTGGGACCAGAGGGATTAAGAAATTAGGGGCATATTCGGTAAAGATTCGGAGTGTTACGAATCTTTTCGATGTGATAATAACAGAAGATATCAAATCTGATGTCCGAGTTCTTCCAAATCTCGAAGAAACTAATGCAATGGTTGAACGTATACTGGAAATGCTTCCCATATTGAAAAGTAAGTACAAGTTTGCAGAGGATGTCTCGTATATTAGGAATATCAGGGAGTACGAAAGTGAACCTATGAATAGAATCCACTGGAAGCAGAGTGCAAGAACGGATAAACTTATGGTTAAAGAATATGAGTACTCTGGCACTGCAAAAACTTACATTCTCTTGGATTTGAATCTACCAGCTGGCATATATTCAAAGGAAGCGTGGAGGTATATACATCGAAAATACCAAGAAGATGCGATCAAGGCTACGGCAGGATTGCTTCGGTATTTCTCTGAAAGGCACGAAAAAACAGGCCTTTTCATATCTCATTCGCGTGGTGCTTACAGCCTTGCTTTAAGCGATTATGTACTTTATTTCGATTATCTCGCAGAAGTAGAAGGAGAAATCAATAATGAGAGTACAACATCTGAGTTGCTTGGAGAGATAATCGAAAGTGTTCAACCATCCGATACCGTATTGGTAATCAGCATGTTCTTAACAAAGGAGGAAGTTGAACAATTGTTAAAGCTAAGATCAAGATGTGGTAGAGCCGTAGTACTGTTGATGCCGTACGGATTTCGCGAATCCAAAACGAAGAAATTCAAATCATATTTTGATGTCCCAGTCGAGGTGCGAGAGTTTTACAGATTTGCAAGGGTGCTGGAAGAGGAGAATATATTGGTCCAAATCTGGTATGAGAATACTTCCTTTATGGAAGGCATTCTCGATATATCAGAGAGAGATTACATTTAGTATTTAGGTCAAAATGGGGTGTTGCTGAATGGTGATTAATTTAGTGAGATTCTTTGTTATCTTGTTTTCACTCACAAAAATAGAACTGGTACTCTTTACCGATATCCATTTTTGGATTTGCTTAGGCCTTGCATTGTTTACTTTGTACCTTACGTATTATGGTAAGAAGTTGCTGTCAAGTATATTTCTAATTATGTCCATCTTGTTTTTGATCTCTTTCCTGAAATGGTTTGCCACTGCATTCAGTGTGGCTATATTGCTATCAATGATGAGCCAAAGTAAGAGGTTTTCAAACAAGTGGTTAATGCTATCGCTCTATGTCTTGGCTGTGAGTTTTATGCATAATGTTTTTACACCAATTTTTGTGCTTGCATATGTAATTTTGACTTTTTCAGAAGATCTCACGGCAAAGAATGGCAAGACTAAATTTCTTGCAATTGCTGCGTTGGTGATATTTCTATTTGCACCACTTCCCGATGCACATTTAGATGTGGAGAGTCTCACACATGGGATTGATTCATCAACAAATCTCGAAAGTACACAGAGTTCAACAGAAGGTCTTAGTGCAATACCAGACTCTGCGTTAAGCCATCAAGGTGCTGAGGAAGCCACCAATATATCACAAACTGACTATAACAAAAGACAATCTATGATTCAAAGTTTGGACTATTTTGTTAGGGGCGATTATATATTGGGTTTGATTATAGGTCTAATTTTCATAACGTATATGTTCATCTCTGTTGTGAATACGTCGGATGAGAAGCAAAGGAAAAAGGTGATCAGATCCTTACTCCTATCTGTTGTGGTTGTTTCTGTATTCTTTATAGTGTTGCCAGTTATTTTTAACGCTATCAACAGCAAAATCACCAATGTTAGTAGTGCTGAAATGGTGGGTAAAAATGAATTATCGAGTTCTCAAATGGCTGATGAGCATTCAAGCAGTTCTCAAGGTTCACAAGGCGATGGATCTGGAAATAATGGTTTGAAAAAGACTAATGGTATTGATACACTTACGATTTTGCTCATATTCAAAATTGTGACAGCAATTTCTGGTAGCATCGTTCTGTTTTTACTTATCAAGTCGTATATAGGCACTCTCCTAAATGCAGGAAAAGGGCAAGATGATGGTGAGGGGGCAGATGATAAACAAACAGAAGGTGGACAATACAGGACTAAGTATTCATACGATGAGATATTAAAAATGTATGGTGCAGAATTCGTACACCATGCATATCATTACGTACGTCAAGTACTGTATCCCAATTTAGACCATCTAACGCCTTACGAGCTTTCCAGTAAATTTGAATTTCCCGAGCTCAAAAGGCTTACAGACAACTACGTTGCAATAGAATACGCGCTAAAAAAAGATATCGAAGAACAAGAATTGGAGAACTTGCACAGAGATTTCATAACTATCTTAAACCATCCCGCCACCTATAGAGGTAAGGGATTTTGAGAGAAGTTTGGTCAACGACCCTTATTCTCTCAGGCTGGTCTAAACAACCTCTACACTGTAGAGCCAACAGGCTCATCAGTTTACTTATCCGCACAATTGTGCGCCAAAGGTATTTGTTGGTATAATTATATCACATATTTCTTTGTTTTGATAGTATCTAATAAGAAAGAAGGGTTGGCGATTCCTCTCCAACTTGCAGAAGTTGGAGTCTCCTCGCTGATTGAAGATGAAAATTTTGGAAAGTAGCATTAAGAATTCTCAAGGGTTTTTTGGAACTGATTTACGTTACGAGTCAAAGTGAAAAAGTGAAGATATGTTTTATTCACCTATAACTGGAACTTTGTTTATTATATCTTCGATAATTTCTTCCTTAGATTCTCTAAGGATTTTAGATTCAGTACTCTGAATTACCCTGTGTACCAATACGTAAGGTGCTATTTTTTTCACATCGTCGGGTAGAACAAAATCACGTCCGTTTATGTATGCCCAAGCCATGCTCATGTGCATGAGAGCTAAACTTCCTCTTGGACTTGCGCCGTACTTAAGCGATTGATGATTTCTTGTGGCTTCTACTATATTTACGATGTATTCTTTTACTTCGTTACTCACTTTAACATGCCTCACATTCTCCTTCTCTTTTGTAAACTCCTCCGCACTCCCAACAGGTTCAAGTCGCTCTATAGGATGTATGAAAATCTGAGATTCCAAAACTTCCATCTCACTTTCCTTATCTGGATAACCAAGACTGACACGTGCCATGAATCTGTCGAGCTGAGCTTCTGGTAATGGAAATGTTCCTTCATACTCTATAGGGTTTTGCGTGGCTATCACGAAAAAGTTATTTGAAAGTTTTCTTGTGATACCATCGACTGTTACTTGCCTTTCAGCCATGGCCTCAAGGAGCGCCGATTGTGTCCTTGGAGTTGCGCGATTTATCTCATCTGCAAGGAGTATATTGGTGAAAAGTGGGCCTTCTTTGAAAATGAAATTTTCATTTTTGCGATCGTATATCGATAGGCCAGTAAGATCAGTTGGTAACAAATCAGGAGTAAACTGTACACGCTTAAAATCAAGACCAAGAGATACCGCTATCGAACGTGCAAGGACTGTCTTACCGACGCCTGGAACATCTTCCAACAGTACGTGTCCTCCAGCGTACATTTCCGCAAGAATAAGTTTAATCTTTTCATCTTTTCCTTTTATCACCTTTTTAATGTTTTCCACGATTCTGTCGTGCAACTGTACCATTATTCTCTACCTCTATCTTTTAGGAATTTTTTATTTAGCTAATAACTAAATATTATTATATATGACTTTTCAGAAATTCCAACATTCAATTATTCAGTTTCTTCAGTCAGCTTTTCATTCTCTCTGCTTATGAATTCTTGCATGGTCTGTCTGGCAAGTTCGTCAACGAGGTTGTTGAATGGGTCTTTGTCGTGTGCTCTTACTTTTTTGAACGATGGATGCACAATGGATTTTAGCCTCACTAGTTCCTTAACATGTCTACGCATGGAATTCGGTGGTCTCCTGTATCCAGTTGCGAAGAAGAGTATTTCATCGTAATCGTGGACTATGACTGGCTCGCTGATGTTGTTATTGATGCAGTATTTCAATGCTTCAACAACTGCTATTATTTCTGCGTTTGTGGAACTGCCATTTGGCAGTTTCATCGCCTTTGAGGATTTGTACAAGATTTCTTTCTCATTTT
>Ga0208825_1001809_pt1 | contig 15379 bp, 13 predicted proteins | sample AD_UKC113_MetaG_FD_184450 | JGI IMG/M metagenome (GOLD analysis project Ga0208825, IMG submission 184450) | Active sludge microbial communities of municipal wastewater-treating anaerobic digesters from Hong Kong - AD_UKC113_MetaG (SPAdes)... | ecosystem: Engineered > Bioreactor > Anaerobic >...
TCCTGCAAATATAAACAAACTTTTTTACAACTATTTTATTGATATTTAATCGAATAGAATAAATTTAAGGAACGACTAACTACTTTCTAATTTTTTTCTTCTCACTTTTGTGTTCTCCAAAAGAAAGAACCATGTCTAATCTCTCTTTATCTATCGTCACATATATGAAACGTTCATTTTACATTCCTCCCATTGAGAAGGACTTTTATAACAATTTCTCAAAATTCTGAAAGAAAAATCCGTTATATGGAAAGTTATTTTGAGAAAGGAATTGATTGGATCCCAGAATATTATGAAAAGAGTGTTTGCAAAACAAATAAATTTATAGAGAGATAAGTGCTTATTATGGAGATAGTGAAAATACTGTTAAGATAAAAAACACTGCTATTCATCTTTTTGAACAGCAGTGTATTAAGAGAATAAAAACAGACATTGGTAGAGAAGTGAGAATTTAAAATTTGAATTTATCAAAAAAATTTTTCTCGGATTTGGGATCATTATTTTCTTTATCCAACTCATCACTCACAGGATCATCTTCACTTGGCTCTTCGCTTATTTCATTGGATTTTTGATCTTCTTCAAGGTTACTTTCTGTTTTTTTCTCGTCTTCACCCTGATTCTTAATAAAATTCATTACATCCTCTAATCCTTCACGAAACTTATCAAAATCTTCACGATAAAGAAATATTTTGTGCTTTTCGTAAGTAACCTGAACGTTTTCGTCAAAACCAACTTTCTTTTTCTTGCTTTCAGTGATGGCTAAATACAATTCATCTCGTCTGCTTTTTTTTACATCTAAATAATAAATACGATTGCCTGCTTTGATAGATTTTGAATAAATAATTTCATTATTCTTTTTCCCCAAATCAATTTTTCTTTTTTCTTCTTCCATGTTTTCCATCTTTTTCAGTTAGATTTTAAATAAAATAGAGAAAATACCTTCAAAATTTAAAGTTCAAATTTCTATATTTTTTTTTACTTTATCAAATTATTTATCTATTTTTTTCATTTTTAGATTACACTACTTCATTTTTGATGTGAAATGTGATAGTAATTTTAACAAATGGTCGTATGAAAAAGAAGAAAAAATATTTAACTTTGCCTTTTAATTTATAAAGTGACCATTGAAGATTAACTGTTGATATGATTAATCGCGTTTTAATTCGGATTAAAATTATTCAAATTTTGTATTCTTATTATAAGAATGAAGGTAAATCCGTACAATTAGCTGAAAAAGAGCTTCTTCACAGCATAGAAAAAACTTACGATCTTTACTATCATTTATTGCAACTTGCTATTGAAATTACTCATTATGCTGCTTTGCGTGTCGATGCGAGAAAAAACAAACTGCGTCCCACAGCAGAAGACTTGCATCCTAATATGAAATTTGTTGAAAATAAATTCGTTCAGCAGTTATCAGATAACCTTCAGTTTAACAGTTATTTAAACCAGCATAAACTATCTTGGACAAATTATCCTGAAATCATTAAAAATTTATTTGAAGAAATCACGACAGCAGATTTTTATAAGGAATATATGGAAAGTCCTCTCGATGATTATGAAGAAGATAAAAATCTATGGAAGAAAATTTATAAAAAAATTATTCTTGAGAATGAAGAACTCGATAATTCAATAGAAGATCAAAATATTTATTGGACGGCTGATATAGAATTGGTAGTGAGTTTCATTATTAAAACAATAAAAAAATTCAAATTAGAAAATGGTGTTCACCAAGAACTTTTGCCAATGTTTAAAGATGAAGAAGATGAAGAGTTTGCTCGAAAACTTTTAAGAAGTTCTATTAATAACTGTAATGAATTTAGAAATCTAGTTAACAAAAACACCAAAAATTGGGAATTGGATCGAATCGCTTTTATGGATATTGTTATTATGCAAGCAGCTCTGGCAGAATTAATGGAATTCCCAACCATTCCGGTGAATGTCACTTTAAATGAATACATTGAAATTTCCAAAATGTATAGCACTGAAAAAAGTGGCAAATTTATTAATGGTATCCTCGACAATATTGTGGGAGAGTTAAAAAAAGAAAATAAATTAATAAAAGTTATGACATTTAAGAATAATAAAAAATAATCGTTTATCTTTGCATTACAAGTAATTATTAACTTACTCTTTTTTAAAAATTTAGCAAATTAATTTAACAATAAAAGCAAAAATTATGGATTTACTAACTATCTTATTACAGGCAAAACCAGCCAATCAACCAAGCGGTGGAGGTTATACTGGTATTTTAATGCTGATTTTGATTTTTGTGGTATTTTACTTTTTCCTTATCAGACCACAAACAAAACGTCAAAAAGAAATAAAAAAGCAACGTGAAGCGATGAAACCGGGTGATCATGTAATTACTTCCGGAGGAATTTATGGAAAAATCAAAGAAGTTAAAGACAATGCTTTCATTATTGAAATTGCTGATAACGTGCGAATTAAAGTAGATAAAAACTCTGTATTTCTTACTGCTGAAGATATTCAGAATACTCCGTCTAAATAAAGTCGGAACCCTATGTTCCCTAATAACTTAATAAAAATATTAAAGTTTTATGGAGCAAAGATGAAAATGTTCTTTCTCTCAAAGGATGTTTTCATCTTTTTATTTTTTCTTGTACTTTCTACAGGATTCTGGTTTATTAATGCATTGAGCAAGCCACGTGAAAAGACAATTGAAGTTCCTCTACAATATGAAGGATTGCCACCTGATATTGCTATTACGAATTCTCCACCAAAATTTATTTCTTTAAAAATCAGAGATGAAGGCAGAAATCTTTTGAGTTATACTCGAAAAAAACTGAATCCTTTGATAATTCAATTAGCAAGAAATTTTCAGGAAAATGGAGAAATCATTGTTTCTACAGATCAACTCTTGAATAAATTCACTTATTACCTGCAACCTACTACACTCATTTTGGAAGCCAAGCCAGAAACTATTTTAATTAGATATGAAAAACTTTATAGCAAGGTTTTACCTGTAGAATGCAAAATCAATTTTGATCTTTTGCCTCAGTATATGATTAGCGATGAAATAAAGTTACAGCCGAGTAAAGTAAATGTCTTTGGACCAAAACTCTTATTAGATTCCTTGAAAACTATAAAAACTGAACCCATTTATTTAAAAAGCTTGCATGATACTACCATTATAACAGCTAAACTTCAACCGATAGCGAATGTAAGATTTTTACCTGACACTGTCGAAGTTATTATTCCGGTAGAAATGTTTACGGAAAAGAAAGTTCAACTGCCGATTACTGTGATAAATGCCCCTCGTAATATTTATGTACGAACCTTACCATCAAAAGTTATTGCCACTTTCAATATCGCAATGAGTCGTTATCATTCGTTTAAACCTTCTGATATTCAGGTGGCAGTTGATTATAATGAAATCAAAAACAATAATTCTGATAAATTAAATGTAAAGATTCTCAGATATCCTATTTATGTGAAAAACATTCGTTTGGATCCTCAACAAGTTGATTTTTTTGTTGAGAAGAATAAATAATTTAGTTATTAATTCATTATCTTTAAATAAATTATTATGTTACAGCGTATTCAGACATTATATTTAACAATTGTTCTTATACTTTCATGCCTCACACTTTTTTCGCCCGTTGCTACTTTGTTTAACAAAGAGGATTTAACTTTTTATGAAATAAATTATCGTGGTATTTGTCTGATTGAAGATGATTCTAAAACACCCGTTTCGTCAGTATGGGCTTTAACGGTCATTTCAGCTATTGTTCCATTAGTTACACTGGCAACTATTTTTTTTTATAAAAAGAGAATGCTTCAAATACGTCTTTCCATTTTCAATCTCATTATCATGATTGGGTATTACGTAATATTGTTCATTTACATCTGGTTTGCCACCAAAAATTTACCTGCTTCACACTGGAATTTAAAAATTGTTTCTGCTTTTCCGCTCGTAAACATTATATTGACAATTTTAGCTATGAGAGCAATTGTCAGAGATGAAAGATTAATTAAGTCACTAAATCGATTACGGTAAACGTAAAAAATAATTTTTGAATTGACTTTTATAACGTGAAAAAATGCTGATTTTTTTAATTTCAGGAAAAAGTATTTTTCAACAAAAAAATTAAACAAACCACCATAAAAACAAAACAACAAAAATCAAGGCAGGCAGTAAATTAATGATTCTCAGTTTTTTAATGCCAAGTATATCAATTCCTAAACCTATTAGTAAAATTCCACCCACGCTGGTCAATCCTTGAATAATTTCCGAAGTAAAAAACGAAGAAGCCCACATAGCCAGTAAAGTTATTCCACCCTGAAAAATTAACAATGGAATAGCAGCCACAATAACCCCAACGCCTAAGGCAGAACTTAAAATAATGGAAGAAAAACCATCCATTAATGATTTTGTAAACAACAAGTCAGAAGAACCATCAACACCTTCTTGAATGGCACCTAAAATAGTCATGGAACCGATGCAAAACAACAGAAAAGCCGTCACCAAACCTTCTGAAAAGCGATCTCCCCCCAAATGAAGTTTTCTTTTCAGATATTCACTAAACTGTTCTGCACCTTTTTCAATGTTCATCCATTCGCCTAATAACGCACCAATCGCCAAACTACCTACTACAATAATAATATGCTTCATATTCCATACCATACTGATCCCAATAGCAATAGTAAACAAACCAATAGCTTGAAAATATATTGTTTTAAAACGTTCTGGCATACTTTTATTTAAGAGTAAACCAATTGTTCCACCAATAATTACAGCACCTGTATTCACTAAAGTCCCTACCATGATTTTAAAAAATTAGATAATTTGATTTGAATTCCAGCATGATAATTTTTTACAAAAATACTAAAACTTCAACATAAAAAATTTTTCTTTGCTTCGACAAAATTACTATTTTATTGATCAAAAATTTACCACCAATCGTTTAATCGCATTTATTGAATAAAAATCATATTTTTATCCACCTATTTGATATGCCTACCAAAGCATATATCAAAGCTGCAATTATGAATAGCGAAAAATAACCAACCTCAACAGAAATAATAGTTGCTAAAACAGTACTGATTACCGAAAAATAACCATTAAAAGCCCAGCCCCAAGGAATATCCTGATTGTTTTTTTCAGATAAATAATTGATACCTAAAGGGAAAGGCATTCCTAAAAGGAAACCTAAAACACCTAATAAAATTACTGAAATCAATATTTTAAAAGGTGGTGCCAACCCTATTGTTGAAGTCAGAAGAGGAGATAACGTAAGTGCGTATAAAATAAGTATTGTGGCGATAATTATTGGCAAAGCACATCGTGCTTTCTTATTATTTTGGAGCATACCTGAGTAATAGCTTCCAAGTCCAGAAGAAAAAAGTAAAATACTCAGAGTCATCGCCGTAGCATAAGTTGGTTCGCCAAAATAAAAAGTAAATTGTTGAATAAAAACTATTTCTAAAAACATGTAGGCTAAACCCAACCCACTGAAATATATAAAAATCCACTTTTTGTTTTTACTTTTCCATTTTTTAAAAAGAAGAGGCAGAAGAATAAAGATTGCTGCAATAATAACAATTTGTATAAAAGTAAGAATGATTAATAAATATCCGATATCCAAAAAAGGAACATTACCCTTCCTAATAGAAGAAATCAACTTTGGAATAGCATTAAAACGAACAAATTGAAAGAAAAAAGGACAATTATCGGTAGTTGGATGAATTCGATAGGCATACTGTTGAATAAATGTTTTTTTGTGGGGAGATAATAAGCAATCAACATTAACAAAAAAAGTTGTGTCCTGAAGCATATTAAATTTATCACGTTCAAACTCTTTAGTTTCAGAAAGTATCAAGGGATCAAACATCCATTCATCACAAAAATGATGAACCTTCCTAATTTCTTCTTCACTGAATGGTGATTTTTTTACTAAAAAAGTTACTGCTCCCCAACTTCTTATGCCAACAACGTGTTTTAAACAGTTTTCAATTTTATTTTTATCAAGAAGAAGTCCAATGGTTGACAAAAGCCTGTATGCATTTCTAACAGGATAATCCATCCAGCAACTTAAGGAAATCATGCCGTCGTCAGAAAGTTTGTTCCACATTTCCTCTAAGGCTTCTATGGTTAATTCATATCTGGGTTCAACAGCATTAAGCCCTGAATTGCCAAAAAATGAACCAATAACAGGAAGTTCTATTAAATCATAACTGGAAACATCAGAAGTGATTAACACAGTACGTGCCATAGTTTGATGGAGTTTTACTTCATTGAAATCAGCAAAAGCATGTTGAAGTAAATTAAAAATTTCAGCATTAGCTTCGTTAGCTGTAATAAAAGGCACATGTTGCGATAAAGCCAGCGAAATATTTTCTCCTGTCCCGGCATTAAGAATCAAAGCGTTTTCAATTTTTTTAATATGATAAGGCAACGCTTGCGGTGTGTAATTTAGAATACTTGGTTCGTTTTTGTCCGACAATGGTGGAATTATGTATCCCGTCCAATCACCATTATTGAAAACGGCTTTACGTACAGGAAAAGAATCTTGATAAGCAAGGCTAACTCCGGGAGCATATCGAAGCACAGGCGAAGACACTATCTGTACAAAACCATACGGGCTTGGCTTTTTATATTCGATAGTGGCTTCGGGTAATAACATAGTTTTACTAATATCTTTGTATTCGGAAGGTACAAGTTGTGGTGGCTTGAAAAACAAAGTTAATAATATAACAGCCGAAATCAAGGTAGTTATTCGGAGAAATATCCCTGCATTTTTTGGAATCGAAATAACTCCACTCAAAAAAGCAATAATAGCAATGAAAAAAGGCTGATGTTCAGGAATTACAAATTGCATAAGGAATAAGGCAATAATTCCTCCTACTCCTGAGCCTATAAGATTAGAAAAATATATTTTCCCAATTTGATTAGCAAATTTCGAGAAACTTAAGCCTATAGCTAAGGCGCCAGTCAAGAAAGGCAGAAAAAAAATAAAATAAGTAGTAATCAGTTTAACAATGTGACGAGCATCATGAAAAATAAGCAAGGAATCGAAACGGATAGCTTCGGAATTTGCAATCAGCACTACAAAAGGTATAAGAATAGCTGTAACAATTAACAGCAAAGGAAAAAGATAGAAATAATTTTGTTCGAATTTTTCTCGGAAAATCGTCAGCAGTGTACCCGCAGCTCCAAATCCAAGCAAAGCTATGGATATAATCATATAAGCAAAGTGATACCACTGAACGTACGACAAAATCTGCATCAATGTAAGTTGAAACGCAATAATAGCAACCGAAATCAATCCGATTGCTACGTTGATGCGAATTGATGACGTCTGATTGTTCATCTCATTCTTTCTTTACTGAAATTTCAGTGATTTATTGATAATGTCCTGTTTGACTTTATTTTTTTCTAGTTAAAGGAACAAAACGGACAGGAATCAAGCTTTTTGTCGTAATTTTACCGCCCGATTTTTTGACTAACATTAGATTTTGAATATTGAAAGGAGAACCTACCGGAATAATCATGTTGCAATTGTCTTTTAATTGTTTGATCAATGGTGGCGGAATATTTTCGGATGCTGCAGTAACTATAATACCATCATAGGGAGCATGTTCTTCCCAACCATAATAACCATCACCTATTTTAACTTCTACGCTGTCATAGTTCAGTGCTTTTAATCGTTCTTTTGCAGCAAGACCAAGTTCTTCAATAATTTCGACAGTATACACCTTTTTCACAATTCTTGATAGAACAGCAGCCTGATAACCTGAACCTGTTCCAATTTCTAACACTATATCATCAGGACCAACATTCAACAATTCTGTCATGTAAGCCACAATATAAGGTTGTGAAATGGTTTGCCCGTAACCTATGGGAAGAGGACCATCATCATAAGCTCTATCCCGATATTCATCGGGAACAAACAAATGACGTGGAACACTTTCTATTGCTTCTAATGTTTTTTTATCGGTAATACCGCGTGACTGGATTTGATTTTTTATCATTTTTTTTCTCTCTTTTTCAAATTTATCCTGACCGTAAAGAGGGGGGAAAAGTCCACTATTTAGTAGGATAATTATAAAAATGGATAATTTTTTCATATTTTTCTCTTTTTCAGGAACATTAATGAAAAATATTTACTTTTAAAAGTTTCTATTGCTAATTATCTATAAAAAAGGTATTGATAATCAATAACTTGTAAATAAAAGCTATTAAAATCGATTTTTCAGAGTAGATTCATTTCTCATGGTTTGATTTTTCATTTAAAAACTATATCAAAACAAACATACATAAAAAAAATAATTTTTTATATGCCGCACAATAAAAATCAAGGCTATGATTGTTTTATAAGCAATTAACGTACTCAAAAGGTACAATTGTTTAATTTAAAATTACTTTCATACAAGAAGAACAGTCAGTGATCTTGACGTTTACAAAAATAGCATATTTATGTGTATCTTGGATGAACAAGGTAAAAAAACAGAAGAAAAATTTGATGTGACCACCCGTGAAATAAAACGGATGGGTCTGGTCATGAAATCACACTTTGTAAGTGAAGTGTGTATGGGAAGCACAGGTATTTACTGAATATCTATATGGCGTTTGCTTGAAAACGATTTTCAATTGCGTTTGGTCAATGCTCAGTTTCTCAAACAACTACCCGGACTCAAGACGATGTAAAGGATGCCGAATGGATAGCAAAGGTTTTTACTGAAAGAGTTGGTTCACGACAGCTTTGTCCCTGATGGCAACATTCAAAGTCTTCGTCAATACGGAAGGCGCATCAACGAGATAAACGAGGATTTAGTTCATTGTCAGCAACGCATCGATATGATTTTGCAGCGTTGCAATATTCGCTTAAGCAATTACGTATCCAATACCGACACAAAAAGTTACCGCAAAGTGATAGATGCATTTATCAAAGGTGAAACTTCATCCTATGAGTTGGTTAAACTCATTCAGGGACGCACTATCAATAGTCATGGTCAATCAACGATTCGAGAAGCTCTCGAGGGTGATGTCAAACAAAGCGACAGGGATTTGCTCAGACAATACACCCGTATGAATCAAAAAGTAGGCTATTTTTTAGTGCTTTCTTTCTATAGGTTCAAAAACCAGGTTCAAAATGTTGCCCTCTTTTTTATGTTTTGTTTATTATTTCTATTTTTGTTTCAGGAAATAGTATATGGTTTGTCCGGAAAGAATTCAGTTTTCGTTTTATGGTTATTACTATCAAAATGTATAAAGCAAGGAAGAATTTTTGTTTTTAAAACTATTTATAATAAAAAATATCAACTTTTATTTGAGTAAATTTATTAACTAATTAAAAGAAAGGAAGGAAAGATATTTTTTTAATTAACTATGATGTTGTACATCAAAATTTTATAAGCTAACATAAATTGATATACTTTGAAGAGAAAAATTTATAAAAAAATCCAATAGGATACTATTTTAAAAAATTTTTGAATAGAAAATTAGTTTACAAGTTTGAACCACAAACGAATCATCACATTTCAAGTAACAAATTAATTTTTCAAACTAAATTTTTTACTTGTGGATTTTAGATATAACTTTGAACAGGATTATTAGATTTTTCACCTAAATAAATAGAAATTTTTTGTCAAGCAAATTTGAGAATTTTTTACAACTTTTCGATTTTTTTCATTTCTATCTATTGCTTTAATATTTTTTCAAAAATTTACATGGAATATGCATCGACCTTCAAACATAGTAATTAAAAACAAACGTGCAAATTTTGAATATGAAATTTTAGATCGATATATCGCTGGTATTCAGCTTTTTGGCACTGAAATTAAATCCATAAGAGAAGGTAAGGCAAGTTTGGCTGATACTTATTGTATCTTTATTAATCATGAGTTATGGGTAAAGAATATGCATATCGCTGCTTATTCTTTTGGCACTTATAATAATCATGAAGTCCGCCGTGATCGTAAATTATTATTAACGAAGCGAGAACTGCTCAAGCTGGAAAGAGCCAATAAGGAAAGTGGAACGACTATCGTACCGCTGAAGCTTTTTATCAATGAAAAAGGGTTAGCTAAGTTGGAGATTGTCTTAGTGAAAGGGAAAAAGTTGTATGACAAACGTCAATCCCTGAAAGAAAAAGAAGACAAAAGGAATATTGAAAGAGCCTTTAAACAAAAAGAGCATTGAATTTGCTGCATAAGAATTTATTTTTACTTTATTTTTACTTTATAATTATAAAAATCATGTTTCGAATAACAAAAGAATAAAGGAATATTAAAAAATTGTAATAAAAAAACAAAAAGTAAATTATAATTATTTCTCGACACAGTTTTACTTTATTACTATAACCCTTAATAAGCATGATTTGTCTTTATTATGATTATTCATTATTTTTTCTACTTCCTGCTTCATTTAAATATTTTGAATGAAAAATATAAAATTTTTAAGGTAAGATTTGTCTCATGATTAAAATATATTAAATTGAATAAAAATACTTTTTACAAAATTAAATGACAATTGTCAATTTTGGAGTAGTCAAAAAACCAATTCTAATGATTTTTGGAAGTGATAAAACATTGAATATCAAGAACTAAATTTAATAAACAACTTTTATTTTATTCCCGGAGTCAAAAATCATTTTTTCTGCTCAACTAATTTATTTTTTACTTTTTCTCAAAATACAAAATATTCTCTACATTTGTTAAAGCTATTTATATATAGAATGATGAGGTTAGCTTGCTTAACAGATAGTGAAATATGGTTCTCTTTTAAGAAAGAAGAAAAATGGGCAATTTCCTACATTTACAAGGGATATTCTCCCAAATTATATCAATACGAGGTAAAATTTACTCATAAAAATTGGGAAAAACTTCTCAAAGCGAATAAATGATTGAATTTGAAAGTTTTTCATGAAAAAATTATAATAGAAACCATCAAAAAAATGAATAAAAAATTATTGATAGGGTTAACTTTAGAAGAACTTAAAACTATTGTAACTGATTTTGGAATGCCTTCTTATACGGCTAAACAAATTGCGGAATGGTTATATAAAAAACGAGCCCTTTCCATTGATGGAATGACCAATATTTCTTCGAAAAACAGAGCATTGCTCAATGAAAAATATAAGGTTGGGCGTTCTGAGCCTCTTCAAGTAACTATTTCAAAAGATAGAACAAAAAAATATTTATTCGCTACTGAAAATAACCATTTTATCGAAACAGTTTTGATACCTGAAGAAAATCGCGTTACCCTGTGCGTTTCTTCACAAGCAGGCTGTAAAATGAATTGCTTGTTTTGTATGACAGGAAAACAAGGATTCGTTTCTCAATTGTCAGCAGGAGAAATTCTTAATCAAATTTTATCCGTTCCTGAAGCCAGTGAAATCACCAATTTAGTTTTCATGGGCATGGGAGAACCTTTTGATAACACAATGGCAGTATTAACTGCTTTGGAAATTCTTACAGCCGATTACGGGTATGGCTGGAGCCCACACAGAATAACTGTATCGACTATTGGACTTATACCTGGCATAAAACTTTTTCTCGAAAAAACCAATTGTCATCTTGCTATTAGCCTGCATTCTCCTTTTCATGAAGAAAGGCTTCAATTAATTCCTGCTGAAAGAGCATATCCCATCAGCAAAATATTAGAAGAACTAAAAAAGTATGATTTCAGCAAGCAGCGAAGACTTTCTTTTGAATATATTATGTTTGATCATTTCAACGACACCATGCGGCATGCTCGAGAATTGGTAAAATTATTGAAAGAAATTCCATGCCGAGTAAATTTAATTCGTTTTCATGCCATTCCTGATGTTCCATTAAAAACTCCGAGTGAAGAAAAAATACTTTCGTTTCGTAATTATTTGAATGAAAATGGAATTATTGCCACTATTCGTAAATCGCGAGGTGAGGATATTTTTGCTGCTTGCGGAATGTTATCAACCAAAGCTAAGGAAAGTGAAACAAAAAATATATTTTAAAAAAATGATAAAAATAACGAATGTTTTCAAGAAAAATAGTCTGATAATTTTTCTGTTGTTGAATGAATTAAGTTTTTCTAATCTTCAAGCACAACAATTTTTAACGGTCATTTCTGATTCATTGACAGCTATTGCCAAAGAAGAAACTTATGTAAAAAAAATAACAATCACTAATTTTTCAGTAACCCAGAGACCGAAAAAAGTCATTATTACTGCTGATGAAAGATTAAGTTATATACCTTTCAGACCGGAAAATGTAGAAAGAATTTACAATGCTCTTAAAAAAATTTTGATACCTACTTACGAAGGGTATAAAATTGTGTGCCAGGTGGATAATCAGCCTATAGAAGATTTGATCCCAAATTATTATAGAATAAAAAAGAAAGATAAAAGTAAAATTTTTACAACAAAAAAAACAGAAATTCCTCTGGTCAAAAATCTTTCTCGTCCTTATAAAATTACAGAAGGATTGCAAAACAGACATATTGCTATTTGGCCCAGCCATGGTTATTATTATAATCAGAGTTTGGCTCGCTGGCAATGGCAACGTGCTCGACTTTTCCAAACAGTAGAAGATATTTATACTCTTTCGTATGTTTATCCTTACCTGGTTCCAATGTTGGAAAATGCTGGAGCAAATGTTTTGATCCCCAGAGAAAGAGATGTGCAAAAAAATGAAATTATTGTGGACAATGATTGTAGAGAGGATTTGTCAAAATACATTGAATTCAATCATTCATTTCAGTGGGAGAATGGTGGAGATGTAGGTTTTTCAAATTCCAAAAGTAGTTATTTGGATGGAGAAAATCCTTTTTTGATGGGTACTTATCGACAAATTTTATCTACAAATAAAAAAGATAAAGTTAGCTCTGTTGAATGGATACCTTTTATTCCTCAATCAGGCAAATATGCCGTATATATTTCTTATAAAACGCTTACCAAAAGCACTTCTACTGCACATTACACAGTATATCACAAAGGGGGTGAAACAGAATTTTTGGTCAATCAAAAAATGGGCAGTGGTACCTGGATTTATTTAGGAACATTTTATTTTGAAGAAGGTTGTAATGAAAATGGTAAAGTAGTACTTACCAACTTCAACTCAAAAAAGAATGAAATCATAACCGCCGATGCAGTAAAATTTGGTGGTGGTATGGGAAATATTGCACGTCAGCCTTTAGCAAAAGGATTAATAACAAATTTGAAAAGTTCAGAAGAACTAATAATTGAAAAAAACAAAATCCCAGACAAAATTTTTCATCAAGATACAATTTATGAACCTGAAATAAGTGGCTATCCACGATTTACAGAAGGTTCGCGTTATTGGCTGCAATGGGCTGGATTTCCTGATAGCGTTTATAGTTATACAAAAGGGAAAAATGATTATATTGACGATTATCAATCACGCGGATTGTGGGTCAATTATTTAATTGGTGGATCACCACTTGCTCCTTCTGATAAGGGATTAGGAATTCCAATTGATTTGTCGCTGGCTTTCCATACCGATGCTGGAACAGTTCTCACCGATTCTATCATTGGAACTTTGGGGATTTGCACTATTCTTAATTCATCTCAAAAAAATATTTTCAAAAACAAAACTTCACGGTGGGCTTCACGTGATTTAACGGATATCGTCCAAACGCAAATTGTAAGCGATATTCGTGACATGTATGCTCCAGAGTGGACTCGACGTGGTATTTGGAATAAAAGTTATAGTGAATCAAGAATACCAGAAGTTCCTTCTATGCTATTGGAATTACTTTCTCATCAAAATTTTGCAGATATGCGCTATGGACTCGACCCGCGTTTTCAATTTTTAGTGAGTCGTTCTATTTATAAGGGAATATTAAAATACTTGTATTCAGACCATCCTGATAAATATTGCGTACAACCCTTGCCTGTAAAGCAATTCAGTGCTCAATTCATTGACACAACCACTTTAAAATTACGCTGGACAAATGAAATAGATTTTTTGGAACCAACTGCAGTACCAGAATATTTCGTGGTTTACACTAAAATAGATGATAATGATTTTGACAACGGAGTTTTAGTAAAAAGAAATAATTATACTGTTAATATTGAGCCAGATAAAATTTATAGCTTTAAAGTAACAGCCGTGAATAAAGGTGGCGAAAGTTTTCCTTCTGAAATTCTTTCTGCTTATCGGGCTCCTGATGAAAAAGGTGAAGTGTTAATTGTAAATGGCTTTACCCGATTAAGTGCACCTGAAAGTTTCTCAATAGATACGCTTTATGGTGGCTTTGTCAATGAAAAAGATGGAGGCGTTCCTTATTTGTATCAATGTAATTTCATTGGTAAGCAATATGAATTCAGAAAAAACAGACCGTGGATAACGGATGATGCTCCTGGTTTTGGTGCCAGCTATGCAAATTATGAGGGGAAAGTATTAGTGGGGAATACATTTGATTATGTTTTTTTACATGGGAAGGCAATTAAAGAAGCAGGTTATTCATTTTCTTCTTGCAGCAGCGATGCTATTATCAATGAAGAAGTTGATTTGAATGATTATAAAATTATAGATGTAATCTTGGGGAACCAAAGACAAATTTATATAGGTAATAATAAAAAATCTCCTTCTTATAAAACTTTCCCACTTGATTTACAAAGAAAAATCAATTTATTTTGCCAAAATGGGGGGAATTTATTTGTAAGTGGAGCTAATATCGTTTTCGATTTATGTGACAATCTATTAACTTTGCCAGAAGATAGCTCTTTTATTGAAAATACTTTAAAATTAAAATATTGTACTCATCAAGCTGCTGTAACAGGAGAAGTAAAATTTGTAAATTCACCTCTTCCTTTTTTTAAAAAAATGAATTTTAGCTATTTTCACGAGCCTAACGAATTTTGTTATTTTGTCGAGTCGCCAGATGCGTTTGAACCTAATGATAAGAAAGCTTATACGATTTGCAGGTATTCAGAAAATAATTTAAGCGCTGCTGTAGCTTATGATGGAAATTATAAAGTTTGTGCTTTTGGTTTCCCGTTCGAAACCATTATTTCTGAAAATGATCGACAAAGCATCATGAAATCAATTTTATCATTTTTCACAACACATTAATCGTAATTAATAGACAAAAATTATCAATTGAAATCTTATTATTCTAAAAAACCTTAATAACAAATATTGCAAAATCGAGATTCTCCTGTTTAGCCAAAGAGAAAAAGTCGCTGTTAAGATACTTATTATCCACTATTTTTTAATTATCTATAAATATACTGGTTACCAATAACTTACTAAAATATTTTAATAATAATCATCATACCTTTATTTTATTGTTTATAAATTATGATGTTAAACCCTAACTTCGCAAAATTTACGTAATAGGTAGTTCTAATTTTTTCAAAAGAGTAGAAGTTTTCTTGGTAATTTCAGCGGTATACCATTTATCGTTGAT
>Ga0208825_1001811_pt1 | contig 15346 bp, 12 predicted proteins | sample AD_UKC113_MetaG_FD_184450 | JGI IMG/M metagenome (GOLD analysis project Ga0208825, IMG submission 184450) | Active sludge microbial communities of municipal wastewater-treating anaerobic digesters from Hong Kong - AD_UKC113_MetaG (SPAdes)... | ecosystem: Engineered > Bioreactor > Anaerobic >...
CCATCTCAAGAGCAATTCATCAACTATATTATTGATCTTGAGAAATTAGCCGATGATGCGCTCCTTCCATTTTCATACGATTCCGTACACTCATACTGTCAGAAAATGAAAGAATTGGGATTTCCGCCGGTTCATCATTCGGAAGAATACATCAAAGAGTATTCTCCTGTTTACTATGTCATTTCAGGGAAATGCGCCAGCAAACTTCTTGAAGGAAAATGTCAATGACAACTCGGAATGCACTTGCTAAAATTGCAGAAGCGTATGTAAATCTTGTTCTCGCAGTTGGCGAGCACGATCCGTCGTACGTTGATGCATACTACGGTTCGCCTGAACAACAACAAAAAGTAAAAGATAATGTTCCCTCGCTCGGTTCGATTCTTACAAAAAGCAGAGAACTCATCGAAACTCTTGGCAATACCAGCGTACCTGCTGACGAAGAACGTCGGAAGAAATATCTTCAAAAACAGCTTCAAGCTCTCGAAGCACATACGCGCCAATTACAAGGCGAGCGCTTTAGCTTCGATGAGGAAGCTCGTCTGTTGTACGATGCAGTTCCTCCAAAATTTACTGAAGAGCGCTTCATCTCGCTTCTTCAGGAACTCGATACTTTATTTCCTGGAACCGCCACAATCTCGGAACGCGTCGAGTCATACAGAAGAAACTTTATTATTCCTATCGACAAGCTCGAAAAAGTGTTTCACATTGCGCTCGAAGAATGTCGCGCCAGAACGCAGAAGTATATTCCTTTGCCATCGTATGAACAATTCCATCTTGAATTTGTGCGAGAGAAATCGTGGAGCGGTTACAATTGGTACAAAGGCAACGGCGAAAGTATTATTCAAATAAATATTGATTTACCAATTTTTGCTGAGCGCATTGTTGATTTAGCGGCTCACGAAGGTTATCCAGGTCATCACGTCTACAACATTCTTCTCGAGCAGGAATGTTTGCGGCAACGACGCTGGATTGAATTTTCTATCTATGCGCTCTACTCGCCACAATCTTTCATTGCAGAGGGAGCCGCAAATTATGGAATCGATGTCGCTTTTCCAGATAACGAGCGAATGATATACGAACGAGATGTTCTTTTCCCCATCTGCGGATTCGATCCACTCGAAGCGGAACGATACAGCGAGCTTCAGCGGATTTCAACTCAATTGAATTATGCTCATAATGAAGCTGCCCGCAATTACCTCGATGGACTCTGGACGACAACTCAAACGCAGGAATGGCTTGTTACGTATGCTTTAATGTCTCCGGAACGAGCGTTACAGCGTATTCATTTCTTTGAACAATATCGAAGTTACGTGATAAATTACAACTTTGGGCTCGATCTTGTAAAACGTTACTGCCAAAATCAAATCGGAGATGAAAAAAATTTTTCCAAACGATGGGAAGTTTTTCGTACATTGTTTTCGATACCTTTTGTTCCATCTGAATTAGTAATGTAGATGTCGCCAATCAAAACAAAAATCCCAAGAGAAAAGCTTCCTTTCTTTGAACGCCTGATGGCGGAAGTAAACTATCGGCTCAAGAAGGTGGAAGATATCGATTGTGGCGGAAAATCTATTCCACGGTACTTTGGCGAGTTCTGGACATCGAAGCAGCGGCAGGCGCACTCGCTCCATGAAATTTCCTACCGCGCATGTTTCAAGCCGCAGTTGCCAAAATTCTTCATCGAACATCTTTCGAATCAAGGAGATGTTGTATACGATCCATTCAGCGGTCGAGGCACCACAATTCTCGAAGCAGCTTTACTTGGACGCAATGTTATCTCGAACGACATCAATCCACTTTCACGAATCCTATGCGAACCGCGTCTTTCACCGCCTTTCTACGAGGAAATTGAAACAAGATTGAGAGAGATTCCTATGCTCGAGAACGTCGAGGCTGATATCGACCTTTCGATGTTCTACGATAAAAAAACGGAAAGCGAAATTATCTCGCTGAGGAATTACCTGAATCAACGGAAAGAGGCAAATGAAGAGGATGCCATCGATCGATGGATTCGGATGGTTGCAACGAATCGGCTGAGTGGACATTCGGCTGGATTCTTTTCTGTCTATTCACTTCCACCGAATCAAGCTGTCAGTCCTGAAAGTCAGAGAAAAATCAATGAACGATTGCAGCAGCAACCTGAATATCGAGACACACGCACAATCATTCTCAAAAAATCCCGTGCATTGCTCAACGATGTTACTTTATTTGATAGAGAGAATTTAAATTTCGCTGCAAAGCAAGCTCGCTTTCTCACTTCCGACGCCCGCGAGACGAAAGCCATCAAAGCAAATTCTGTTCAAATTACTGTTACGTCCCCACCATTCCTCGATGTTGTGAATTATGCCCAGGACAACTGGCTAAGATTTTGGTTTAACAACATCAACCCAGAGGTAGCCAACAAAACCATCACCGTCGTCAAGACAATCGAAGAATGGTCTGCAATAATGTTTGGAGTTTTCCGCGAGCTCTATCGAATTACAAAACCGCAGGGATTTGTTGCATTTGAAGTCGGCGAGGTCAAACGCTCGATTCATCTTGATGAATTTGTCGTTCCATTAGGAATCAAAGCAGGATTTACGTGTTTGGGAATTTTCGTCAACAGTCAGCAATTTACAAAAACATCGAAGATATGGGGAGTCGAAAACAATGTAAAGGGAACAAACTCAAATAGAATTGTACTCTTTCGGAAAATCGAAAAATGATCGTTCAAATATAATCATCAACCTATTCTAAAAATCGTATGAATACACAAAAGCAAATTCGTGAAATAATTCGCAGAGCGTTAGAAGAAGACATCGGAAGCGGCGACGTAACTTCTGAATGCACAATCCCAAAACAATGGGTGCTCACAGGCGATCTCATCGCAAAAGCCGATGGAGTAATTGCAGGACTTTCTGTTGCACAGGAAACATTCAAAATGCTCGACCGCTCAGTTGAGTTCAAATTGCATGTAAAAGACGGCTCGCGTGTAGCTCGTGGTAAAAAAATTGCCACTGTTAAAGGTAATGGTCGTGCGCTTCTTAGCGCAGAACGAACTGCATTGAATTTCCTTCAACGCATGTCCGGCATTGCAACTTCCACACGTGCATTCGTTGATGCTGTGAGCAGCACAAATGCAAAAATTCTTGATACCAGAAAAACAGCGCCTGGATTGCGAATCCTGGACAAACTCGCTGTTCAACTTGGCGGCGGAATGAATCACCGCTTTGGACTCTACGATATGGTTCTCATCAAAGATAACCACATTGCCGCGGCGGGCGGAATTACACAAGCGGTAACACAAGTGTGGAAAAGAACCGGCAATACTATTCCAATCGAAGTGGAGGTTAAAAATTTAGAAGAACTTCGGGAAGCAATCTCTTTGAAAGTAGACAGAATTCTTTTAGACAATATGGATACAGCAACAATTCGAAAGGCTGTTGAATTTACCGCAGGTCGCATTCCATTGGAAGCTTCAGGGAACGTTACACTCGAAAATGTTGTTGATATTGCTAGAACAGGCGTGGATATGATTTCAATTGGAGCGATAACACATTCGATAAAAGCATTAGATATTAGTTTTTTGATTCGGTAAGGATAGAAAACTATGACTGCTGAACAGATGTACACTTCCCTTGCAACAAAGCTTCACGGAATTGTTCCAGAGATTGAACTCCGTTACAAAGCTGAACTTGCTGTGCAAATTCTTGAACTTAAAAAACAAAGGAACGCTCTTATCCTTGGTCACAACTATATGGAGCCTGCGCTCTTCCACTCGATTCCCGATGTTACTGGCGACTCCTTTGAGCTTTCTCGCGCTGCCGCAAAAGCGAAGGAAGATATTATTGTCTTTTGCGGAGTTCGGTTTATGGCAGAAACAGCAAAAATTCTTTCACCGAATAAGACTGTTTTGTTGCCAGCAGAAAAGGCTGGTTGTTCACTTGCAGATGGAATCACAGCAGAAGATGTTCGTACAATAAAAGCTCGATATCCAGGCGTACCGGTCGTAAGCTATGTCAACACAACGGCGGAAGTAAAAGCCGAATCCGATATCTGTTGCACTTCAAGCAATGCAGCAGCGGTAGTAGAATCGTTGCACACAGAAACAGTTATTTTCCTTCCTGATGAATATCTTGCCCGCAACGTTGCAAAAGAAACCGGCAGACATATCATTTTCCCAACAAAGGATTCAGCATCCAGCACAACGATCGATAAAGTAATAATAGGATGGAACGCTCGGTGCGAAGTGCACGAAAAATACACTGTTCAAGATATTATCGATATCCGAAAACAATTTCCTGACGTTGTCATTCTTGCGCATCCTGAATGTAACCCCGAAGTAACTGCTGCAGCGGATTTTTCTGGAAGCACTTCTGCAATGATTCAGTACATCGAACGTACAAACGCACCGCGGTATCTCCTGCTTACTGAGTGTTCAATGGGAGATAACATTGCTGCATCTCATCCTCAAAAAAATATGCTGCGTCTCTGTTCGGTACGCTGTCCCCACATGAATGAAATTACACTTCAAGGCGTACTCGATTCTTTAAAATATACTCGTTACATTATTGATGTGTCTGAAGATATTCGGGTACGTGCTGCTCGAGCTCTCGAACGAATGCTCGCAGTATCCCCAACAGTTAAGAAGCCTATAGATTAAATGAGTACCATCGAAGAATGTATAGAAACCGATGTATTGATCATCGGAAGCGGAATTGCAGGATGCACAGCGGCTCTTGAACTTGCTTCTGCCGGTATTCAGGTTATGCTCGTTAATCGAGCGAGTGAACCAGAAGAATCAAACACAATGCACGCTCAAGGCGGTATCATCTACACAGGACCGGGTGATTCGCCAGAACTCCTTGCCGAGGATATTCAATATGCTGGCGCTGGAATTTGTAATCCACGCGCCGTTGAAATTCTTGCTAATGAAGGACCTCGTCTTGTAAAATCCATTCTCCTCGATTCTCTCAACGTACCATTCGACCGGAACCCCGATGGTAATCTTGCTCTTGGTCGCGAAGGTGGGCATTCGGTGCCTCGAATTATCCATGCAACCGATATGACAGGTAGCGCAATCGAAAAAAAACTGATCGAGGCAGTCAAAAAAAATTCTAATATTACGATTCGTACAAAATCGACCGTTGTCGATCTCCTGACTCCTGCCCACCACTCAACGAATCGGCTCAATGTGTATGATCCGCCAAGCTGTATTGGAGCTTATCTTCTTGAGCAGGATTCTGGAATTGTACAGCGAGTTCTTGCACGAGCAACAATTCTAGCAACTGGTGGAATCGGTCAAGTGTACCTTCGCACAACAAATCCGCCAGGGGCACGAGGCGATGGATTAGCAATTGCGCATCGAGCAGGAGCTCGTACCATCAATTGCGAATATGTTCAATTTCATCCAACTGCGTTCTATAAAGAGCATGGACCTTGCTTCCTCATTACAGAAGCTATGCGAGGAGTTGGTGCAAAGCTCATCAATCAACGTGGCGAACCTTTTATGGAAAAATACGATCCTGAATGGAAAGACCTCGCTCCACGCGATGTTGTTGCACGAAGCATTCATCAGGAAATGCTTTCTCAAAATATACCCAACGTCTTTCTGGATGCAGCTTCTTATCTCTCCCCCCAGGAAATTAAAGAACATTTTCCATTTGTTTACGAGCAATGTTTGAAAGCTGGCGTCGATATTACTCGAGATCCAATTCCTGTTGTTCCTGCTGCACACTATTTCTGCGGCGGCGTTTGGGTCGATGAATGGGGAAGAACAACAATCCGACAATTGTATGCCGCCGGCGAAGTATCCTGCACAGGGATCCATGGCGCCAACCGTCTTGCTAGCACTTCTCTCCTTGAAGGACTTGTCTGGGGATATCGAGCGGCGCATCACATTATTGATTCGATTTCATCTTTGAAACTTTTTCCACACGATCAAATTCCGCCTTGGCAGGAAACCGGCGCCACTCAGCCGGACTCAGCGCTCATTACACAGGATATGATCGTTATTAAACATGTAATGTGGAATTATACCGGGCTCATACGCACTGTCGATCGGCTACAACGCGCTCTCCGCGAGCTTCATCATCTCGAGACAGAAATTCAACGCTTCTACCACGCTATAAAATTAAATGATAGTATTCTGGGTTTACGTAATGCAGTACGCGTTGCCATTATCATTACGACTGCTGCATGGGAAAATAACAAAAGTATCGGCTGCCATTATCGCCAGTAAAATCGCTATTTGGCAATATGTTATGAGAAATGGATAGAAGCGAAAAATCAAGATTCAATACATATTGCTGATTCAACCGCTAAAAATAATCTCAATGAACTTCTTTGACTGCTGCAAGTTACTAATGTATAATTTTTGATAACTCAAGGTACTTACTTCAAACAGAAGGAGAATTATATGTCTAATCGTCTCGATGAATTTCGCAATTATCGCCAACGTTTGAATAATCGTATTACAGAAATCGATCATCTTGGCATCAAACGATTTTTTAATCTCGACACCACTGCATACACCGATGGCGCTCTCGACGCTAAAACGAAAGAGCTGCTCGGACTTGTTGCGTCCTGCGTGCTAAGATGCAACGATTGCATTGATTACCATCTTATTCAATGCGTCAACGCAGGCTGGAGCGATGACGAACTGTACGATGCGCTCAATGTTGCACTGATTGTTGGAGGCAGCATTTTCATTCCTCACCTTCGGCATGCTGTCGAAACTCTCGATATACTTCGCGCTGAACAGAAAGCAACGATGGTGTAATTCATTCATCTTTCATTGCATTTGAAGCATCTTCTTCTCAACTTATTAAAAAATATGTATCACAATTGGAATTACAATTCTCAATGATTCAAGCAGTAATTTTCGATTTAGATGGCGTGCTCGTTTCCACCGATGAATATCACTTTCGTTCATGGCAGAGGCTCTGCGATGAAGAAGGATTTAATTTTTTTGATTATGAATTCAATCACAAATTTCGTGGCGTTGCTCGAATGAAATGTGTCGATATCCTTCTGGAAGCCGCAGGCAAAGAATGCACTGCAGAAGATAAGCTCGCACTTGCAGAACGAAAAAATCGTTACTTCAATGAACTTTTAGAAAATGTAACTGAAAAAGAATTGCTTCCTGGCGCTCTCGACACTCTACGCGAATTACGCCGACGCGGCATTAAAATCGCAGTCGCATCGAACAGTAAAAATGCAACGAATATCATCCACAAAGTAAACATCGCTGAATATCTCGACACTATTGTTGATGGTTACGATATTAAAAACAACAAACCGCATCCTGAACCATTTCTTCTTGCAGCAGAGCGATTGAAGGTTGAACCTCAGTACTGCCTCGTTGTAGAAGATGCTGTTGCTGGAGTTATTGCAGCTCAAGCGGCAAACATGAAAGTGCTTGGAATCGGCGACCCATCATCCTTACCAAATGCGCCAAAACTTGTCAAAAATCTAAGTGAAATTACAGTTGACGAAATACTCAATCTGTAATTGAGAACTTCGGCATTGGGTTGGCTTGTCTTTCGGTGAAAAATGGCGTACTTTGATTATAGTTTTATTCAAAACAGTTGAATCTATTGAACATTGACCTCGTTTCTGAAGGTCATTTTTTTTATTCACCAGCGACGTTCTATGCCACTTGAGCGCCATTTTGAAGAATTTATTAAAGAGCATCATCTCTTATCACCCAAAATCCATGTCCTTTTAGCTGTAAGCGGTGGAGTTGATTCAATGGCAATGCTGCATCTTTTCCATCATATTCAACAAACATGGCAACTCACGCTTACGGTCGCTCACATTAACCATTCGTTGCGAGGTAACGAATCCGATGAAGACGAATCGTTCGTAAAGGAGAAATCGAGAGAACTTGGAATTCCATTCTACTCGCAACGCGTCAATGTAAAAGCCTATGCGCATTCAAAAAAATGTTCTACCCAAGTTGCAGCTCGCGTTTTGCGATACAATGCGTTGGAATCGATTCGTCGTCAGGTTGGCGCTGACGTCATCGCAACCGCTCATCAGGCAAATGATAATGCAGAAACAGTAATGCTGAATTTAATTCGAGGCGCAGGTATTCGAGGACTTGCTGGAATTCCAATACATAACAAAGAACAATATAGCATCCGACCTCTTCTCTTTGCAACTCGGAAAGATATTGAAAGCTATACGACAGAACAGAACATTCAATACCGTAATGATTCATCGAATACCTCCCTGAAGTACAAAAGAAATTTCATTCGTTCCATTGTCTTCCCTGAATTGAACAAAAAATATAAGCTTGATTTTGTGTCTTTCTTCAACTCAATCGCTTCCCAGATGAATTCTGTTGCTCAACAGCTCGACAAATATATTTCATCATTCATGCCATCATTGCTTGAGAAGAAAAATGATAAATGTATCATAAAGTTAAGTAAATTACAGAATCAACCGCCCTTTATTCAGGATGAAATTTTTGCACAAGTTCTTCGAACGATGAACATCGAACCAACAGAACATCGAATTCGCACTCTCGACAATCTTGCATCTTTGCAAGTTGGGAAAATCATTACTTTATCGCATCGTGCAACAGCGGTAAAAGATCGTGATACTATCATTATCGAACGACGTCAGGAGCCGTTGCCTTCGATTGAAATTGAAATTGGAAGAGAGTATACATTCCCCAGTTTCACGTTCGCTTCAAAGAATCTTCACTCTATTCCTGATTATAGTCAGTCAAACACAAACATTGCATACATTGACGCTTCAAAATTGGGACGACATTTGATTCTAAGGCAATGGAGCGACGGCGACAGGTTCATTCCTTTGGGAATGTCTCAGCCTAAAAAGTTAAGTGATTTCTTTACAGACTTGAAACTGCCTCGTCTCGAAAAATCGCAGACGCCTATTCTTGAGTCCGATGGCGCTATTGTCTGGATTTGTGGAAAACGAATTGACGATCGATTCAAAATTACACCTTCGACGCAAGAGTGTATTCAGCTCACATACAAAAAAGCAGGATAATCTATGGAAAATCGCATTATCGTAAATGGAGACGTTTTTGAACTCTTCATCTCGGAAGAACAAATTCAGCGGCGCATAAGCGAACTCGCTCATCAAATCAATCAAGATTATAAAGGAAAAGCTCCAATCTTTATTGGCGTTTTGAATGGCGCATTTATTTTTCTTTCGGACTTAATCCGTAAAATTACCGTCGATTGTGAAATTGATTTTTTCAAACTCTCGAGTTATGGCGATGCAAAAATTTCGTCGGGACAGGTGCGTCTTCTAAAGGATTTGAATTGTCAGGTCAACGGCCGAGATATTATTGTTGTAGAAGATATTGTCGATTCAGGGTTATCAATGTCATTCATCAAATCGCTCATCGAAAAAGAACATCCGGCATCTTTGCGAATTGTCTCGCTATTATTGAAAAAAGGAATCCCAAAAATCGATTTTCCCATAGATTACGTTGGTTTTGAAATTCCACCCGATTTTGTCATCGGCTACGGTTTGGACTATGCGCAAAAAGTTCGTAACTTAAATCAAATATATAAATTAGCTTCCCCAAACAAAGTCAATCATTGAATGGGGGAAAAGGAGTTTTTAGTATGATTCGTTTCTTTCAAACGAATACAAAGAATAAAAAAGAAGAACATAACACATCGCAACGTAAACCAATGCAACAACGAATACCAAAGAGGCCGTTAAAACCACAGCAAGATGAAGAGACGCCCTGGATCAAGATTGGAAAGATTTTTCTTAGTTGGTTTGCTATTGTTTTCGCCGTTTTCTTCATTATGTGGGCATTTAGAACAACAGAAGAAACTGAATATGAAATTGCATATCCTACATTTCAACAATTGCTCAATGAGCAAAAAATTCAAGATGCTGTTATTAAAGTAACAGGATACAATTTGTATGATTTCCATGGTAAACTTAAAGAACCAATGGATATCCTCACAGCGACTGGAAAAACTGCAAAAGATGCACGCCGTATTGCTTTAACGCTCCCATACACAAGTCTGGATGAATCACTCGTCAATGACTGGGTAGCAAAAGGTTTACGATTCCGCGTTGAAAAAGAAGAAAGTGTATGGCTCAACATTGCAATCAATGTACTTCCATGGGTTTTGATACTTGTCATCTGGTTGGTATTGTTACGAAGAATGCAGAATAATGCCGCTGGTGGAGCAAAAGGATTATTTGCCTTTGGAAAAAGCAGAGCAAAACTCCTCACCGAGGGTATGACGAATGTAACCTTTAACGACGTTGCTGGCGCAGACGAAGCAAAAGTAGAGTTGCAGGAAATTATTGAATTCTTAAAAGAGCCTGCAAAATTTCAGCGGCTGGGTGGAAAAATTCCACGTGGCGTCCTTTTGCTTGGACCTCCAGGAACTGGAAAGACACTTCTTGCACGGGCTGTTGCAGGAGAAGCCGGTGTTCCATTTTTCTCCATCAGTGGTGCAGATTTTGTCGAAATGTTCGTTGGCGTTGGAGCAAGCCGAGTACGGGACTTGTTCGAACAAGGTAAACGTCATGCTCCTTGTATTATTTTTATTGATGAAATCGACGCTGTAGGACGGCATCGTGGCGCAGGACTTGGCGGCGGACACGATGAACGTGAGCAAACACTCAACCAGCTCCTCGTTGAGATGGACGGGTTCGAACAGAACAGCGGCGTTATCATTATTGCTGCAACAAATCGTCCGGATGTACTGGATCCAGCTCTCCTTCGTCCAGGAAGATTCGATCGACAAATTGTGGTTGATCGTCCAGATATGAAAGGACGAGAAGGAATATTTCGCGTTCATACAAAGAACATTCCTTTATCGGATGATGTTAAGCTCGATGTGCTCGCAAAAGCAACACCAGGACTTGCAGGCGCAGAAATTGCCAATATTGTCAATGAAGCTGCGCTCTTAGCTGCACGTGAGAACAGTAAAGTCGTTACGATGCGACACTTTGAAGAAGCAAAAGATAAAGTGATGATGGGAATCGAACGCAAGAGTATCATTATTTCTGACCGTGAACGAAAAGTTACAGCATATCATGAATCAGGACATGTTCTGGTTGCAAAATTTTTGCCAGATGCAGATCCAGTTCACAAAGTTACAATCATTCCTCGCGGTCGAGCGCTTGGTGTAACCACCTATCTACCGATCGACGAGAAACACACCTATTCCCGCGAATATCTCGATGCGATGATTACTTATGCATTGGGTGGGCGTGCTGCTGAAAAAATTGTTTTCAACCGTTACGATACCGGTGCCGGAAATGACATTGAACGTGCAACTGAATTAGCACGCAAGATGGTGTGTGAATGGGGAATGAGCGATAAACTTGGACCTCTTGCTTTCGGTGCTAAAGAAGAAGAAGTTTTCCTTGGACGCGAAATTACTCGTACAAAAAATTATAGCGAGCAAACTGCTATTCTGATTGATGAGGAAATTCGACGGATTGTAACATCCGCAATGAAGCGCGCAGAAAAAATAATTCGTGCAAATATCGATACGCTCCATCGACTTGCAAATGCGCTGCTCGAGCGCGAAATATTGAACTCTGAGGAAATTGATTTCATAATGCAAGGTAAGCAGCTTCCACCTGTTGAACGAACATCTGGTAATTCTTCGACAAAAGAAGAGAATAAATTTTCAGATGCTCAAAAACAGCTTCAGCAAAAGAAAGTCAACACAGCTGAAAACAAGAAACGTCAACAGTAATGACAGAATTATTACGACGTGCTTTTGAAACGATTCACCCTATAGATTCATCTGTAGACCAATTAGAGCAAAAAGCTACAATTGATTTTAAGAACGAGCTTATTCGGAAAGGGATCCATTTACTCTCCCTATCAATTCCGATAATTTATTATTTCATTCCACGTTCGCTCGCACTTCGATTACTTATTCCTATCGCTGCCGCTTTTTTAATAGTTGATCTCGGACGATACTATGTACCAGCAATAAGCACATGGTTCTACCATTGGTTTGGATGGCTTCTCCGTCGTCATGAACAAGGAGGAAAAATTAAGCGTCTTAACGGCGCGTCAAATGTTTTAATTTCCGCGATACTCTGTGTTCTTATTTTCCCAAAAATAATAATGATCAATGCTTTTACAATTCTTATTATCTCTGACACATCCTCAGCCCTCATTGGAAGGCGATTTGGAAAACATCGGTTCTTTGCAAAAAGTTTAGAAGGATCAACAGCGTTTTTTCTTTCCGCTGCGCTTGTAATTCTCGTAACGCCAAAGATTCAGTATCATCCTATGGAGTATTTGATTGGAATTTTTGCAGCTTTTGTTGGCACAATCGTCGAAGCGCTTTCAAGCCATATTGATGACAATCTTTCAATTCCGCTAAGCATCGGCTTCGTTCTCTGGGGATTATACGCTGTGTTACTACCTTCTTTTCCTCTTTAACCTTCATCGAACATACAGCTCCTAAAATTTTCTTTCATAAAAAAACCCTCACCGTACTATTTCTTTTTTCCGATGAGGGTAAGGAGGGGTATGTTGGGTGTTTCATTGTTTCAAATATTGTCGAATGACCTGTTCAATTTGTTCTGATGACACTGGCTTTGTAAGTATCTCATTGACTCCTAAGCTTTTAAGATAGTCTCTATTTGAATCTGAATCATGTCCTGTAATGATGATAATAGGTATATTTTTGGTCTCAGAATCTTCGCGCAATTGATGCACCAGCTCATGTCCATCCTGCATTGGCATATCACAGTCTGAGATTACTAGTTTGGGATGAAATTCCCGCGCTAGCTGATACGCTTCATTTCCATCAGAAGCATGAAGTATATTTACATCGGGTGCGACACGTTCAACATATCTTGAATGAAGTACACGAACGCCATGCTCATCATCAACGACAAGGACATTTGCTGATTTATATGTTTCACTTTTAGGAAATGTGAGCACGAATACCGTTCCCACGCCGACTTTACTTTGCGCCTTTATTTGGCCATGATGCTTCAGCATTATTTCATGGACAACCGGCAAACCAAGTCCTGTGCCTTTTTCACCCTCCAGCCCTTTCCGAGTGTACTTTTCTTCAATTTTAAAGAGCTTATGGATATCTTCTTCGGGAATTCCTACGCCTGTATCCCTGACACCAACTACCCATTGGTTCTGTTGTTCTTCAACCAATTCAATAGAAACCACTCCGCCTTTCGGCGTAAACTTTAGCGCATTACCTATAAGATTGTTAAATACTTGTAAAAGCAACTGCATGTCGCCGCGAATGTTGAGTTGAGGAGGCAATGTCGATAGAAGAGAAATTCCTTTCTGATGTGCAAGTCCACGCAAAGAATTGATGCTTTTGTCAACGACATCATACAGGTCAATTTCGACATGCTCCATTTTTATTCTGCCTGTTTCCAATCGAGTCCAGTCAAGTAGTTTATTTACAAGCGAAAGCTGATCCTGAGCTGCTTCTTGGATATACTGTACAAACTGAACCTTCTCATCTTCGGTGATTTGCTCGTGTTCTTTAATAAGAATATCGCAAAATCCTAAAATACTGCTAAAAGGCGATCGAAGATCATGCGATAGAATAGAGAAGATTTTATCTTTTTGTGCATTGAGTTCAGAAAGTTCTCTTTTCGATTTTTCAAGAGCCCATACATATTCCTGAAGCTTTTGCTCCATATGTTTTCTGGAGGTGATGTCTTCAATGATTCCCTCATATTCTTTAACATTTCCCTTTTCATCTTTTACTGCACGCGCAGTTTCCAGAACAGTTACAATTCGACCATTTTTTCGCTTGAGCTTAAGCTCGGTACGAATAATGTACCCTCGTTCTTCCAACGTCTGATTCACCAGGGAACGCTCTTCCTGATCTGCATAAATAATACGCGCTTCATCTGCAGCGAGCAATTCATAAAACGAATTATATCCTAAGAGTTTTAGCATCGCTTTATTGGCATTGATAAGTTTCCCGTCTTTCATTACTTGAAACATTGCCATAGGCGAATTCATAAATAAATTTCTGTACCGCTGCTCGCTTTCCTCCAGAGCTCGCTGTGCGACCAGTTCCTTTGTTACATCACGAAATTGTGTGAGCATATATTTTTCCCCTTCTTCATCGCTCACATACGTGCTCATAACCTCCGATTCAAGCATCTTTCCATTTAATAGTTGATATCGCCGAAAGAATCGATTACGGATTTCATTCGATGCGTACATACGAGCATATTCTTCGGATAACGCTTTTTTATTTACTTCATTACCGTACACGTCTGAAAAGTGATGCCCGGTTACTTCATGCTCTGAGACGCAAAACATTTTACAAAACGCATTGTTAACCGCAACTATAATTCCCTCTTTATCACACAATCGAAATCCATCAGTTGCATTATTCCAGACGGAAAAGAGAATTCCCCCAAATTTCTCTAACACATTCTCTGATAAATGAAGAGCCGCATTCGATTCATATCCTCTATGTGTAGCATTGGGATTACTATGAAAAGGAATGATACTGGGCTTGTTTTTATTTGTCTCTTTTCTTGCTGTTTCCATAACCCGCTCCTTAACAATTCTCTTATATGGTAAACAACAATCTCAATACCAGAGCAAAAGCCTCTTATTCCCCACAAAATCCATCGTTATTCTTTTCCAATTTTTTGAAGTTTCTACAATCATCAAATTTAACATTATCTATAGCTATCTTTCGCCCTAAAAAAATTTGTGTTTACTATGCCCTACAATATCTTGGCATCGAATTGAGTAAGATTAAAAATTCTTTTTGATGTAAAAGATTGAAAAGAAAATATATCCTTTGTAGAAATTGCAGACAATCTGACGCAAGCGAATTTCATTTTATGAAACAGCCCACATTAAAATCTTTCTTTTTCGCCCAAATTCGTACTCCAAATTTCTGTGGTCTGGTATGATTTTCTATGGCACACCAAATGAAATAATTATTCAAGAGAGTGAAAGGGAACGACAATGAAACGGATATTAACAATAGCAATAGCAATCATCATTGGAACAGCAATTACTTTTGCTGGCGATAATACTCTAACAATTACCAAAACATCCTCGACAAAAGCTGCCGTCATCCTTAAGAACGTTGAACCAGTCGCTGGATTACAATTTACCATTCAAGCTTCATCTAATCTCGTCCTTCAGAAACCAGAACGCTCCGAGCGTACTGTTTCTTCCGATTGGACAGTTGCGTCCTACATTGTCAATGATACGGTTGTCAACGTTGTGATTGTCAGCCTTAGTCAGACACTCTTTGAAGCAGGCACTGGCATGCTTCTCGAACTCGCCTTCGCCGAAACAGACTACAGTGATGAAAGCGCTATTGCGCTTGTCAATGTTAAAGTAGCAAATCCAAAAGCAGAGAAAGTATCC
>Ga0208825_1001812_pt1 | contig 15344 bp, 12 predicted proteins | sample AD_UKC113_MetaG_FD_184450 | JGI IMG/M metagenome (GOLD analysis project Ga0208825, IMG submission 184450) | Active sludge microbial communities of municipal wastewater-treating anaerobic digesters from Hong Kong - AD_UKC113_MetaG (SPAdes)... | ecosystem: Engineered > Bioreactor > Anaerobic >...
CAATACTCTTCGGTGACCTTGTCCTCAACCAGTTCGGGTACTGGGCATGGGGAGCACTGGCTCTTATTATTGTGGTATTTGCATTACGAAATTCATTCAAATCAAGCTGGAGTAAAAAAACAGAAAAAGCAATGGGCGATCTACCTCCTTCATTTATTTCCGTGTTCAAAAAGTATATGCCGGATCTTAAGCACAAATTTCACGGCATGCCTACACTCGACGATCTCAAGAAGACAGTCATGAAGGCTGAACATATTCCGAATTCAATACTATATATCCCGGTCGGGCTGTATTATATCTTCCTCGGATTGAAATACAGAAGCTTCACACTTCCCTCCTCCTCAAACCCGAATATTGAAACCGGTGGTTTCATGGGTGAATCGAAGTCCTCCGTACTAAATATGGTGGGGCCCGAACAGCAAATATGGATAGCCGAATTTGCAACAATGCACAGGAATGGAGTGCCGGGTGAAAAAGATCTTGAAAACGCCATCGCGCTGATGAATGAGAAGAAACTGACATTTCCTGTCGTTGCAAAACCCGATATTGGATGGAATGGATATGGAGTCAGGCTTATCGAGGATTCAAATCATCTTCTTCAATATATCTCTGAATTTCCTCATAACGAAAACATCATTCTGCAGAAGCCTGTTCCTTATGATGGTGAAGCAGGCGTATTCTATATAAGGATCCCCGGTGAGGAAAAAGGGAGAATACATTCTGTTACCTTACGTTATTTCCCGTTCGTCACAGGCGACGGCAAATCGACACTCAGGGAACTTATTGAAAATGATGAACGCACGAAACTAAGATCAGGCTATTACCTCGGAGGCAAACCTGAACATGTGGGCTTTAACGAAACTGACCTCGAACAAATACCTTCAGAAGGCGAACTTATAAGACTCTCATTCATTGGCAGCCTGAGAGTTGGCGGCCTTTACAGGAACGCCTCCCATCTCATAACACCCGAACTGACGGAACGTTTTGACATGATCGCCAGAAGTATGCCGGAATTTTATTTCGGCCGCTTCGATATCAGGTTTGAATCAATAGATAAGCTCATGAAGGGAGAGGGATTCAACATTATTGAGATAAACGGTGCCGGAGCGGAAGCCATACAGGCATGGGATCCAAACAGCGGTTTGATGTCCCTGTACAGGGAATTCTTCAAAGCCTACAGGATGCTTTTCAGAATAGGAAATCTTAACAGGGCAAGAGGTTACAAACCAATGCCTTTCCGGGATTTCATAAAAGCAATCCGCCATCAGAACAGGTTAATTGGACAATATCCTCCTGCCGGATAATCAATTTTTGCTATATTTACCTGAACTATAGCAACCACTTATGAGGCCTCCTGCGAGCATCAACAAAGCTCTCTTTATACTTAATCCTTATGCCGGCATCCCGCCTGTGAAATTCATAATCACAAAGGAGCTCGACCGCAGGAGAAATGAACTTGCCTGTTACAAATCTCTGAGTATTGATGAATCAGGCGATCTGATCAAACAGAACTTCGATAAATATGACATTTTTGTTGCAGCTGGCGGCGACGGGACTGTTCATACGGTAGCCTCGCAGCTGAAGGGAAGCGGAAAGGTGCTTGGCGTTCTTCCCATGGGTTCAGGAAACGGCTTTGCCAAAGAACTCGGCTTCAGGACAAACATCAAATCGCTTCTGAAGGATATTGAGAAAAACCAGGTCATCAATGTTGATGTAATAGAAATCAATGGCAATCTTTGCCTGAATGTTGCCGGCGTTGGTCTCGACAGCATAGTCGCCCATTCGTTCGACAAACTCAAGACCAGAGGATTCTGGTCATACGCTGGATTGACGTTTACAAGCTTTTTCCGGCTTAAGCCAATAAATATCACAATCGAAATTGAAGGCGAGCCACCTTTCGACGAAGAACTTTTTGTACTTACCATCGCCAACACCCGGCAGTTCGGATATAATGCATTTATTGCCAGCGATGCACGACCCGACGACGGCAAAATGGATCTTGTTATGATCAGGCCTTTCCCAAAGCTTTTGTTCCCCGTGTTCGTATACAGGCTTTTCACCGGGAACCTGAATAAGTCAAAATATGTAAAATACCTTTCAACAGGAAAGAATGTCACAATAAGAACAGATGAGTCAAGATTTCATATCGATGGCGAACCTGTAATTTTTGAAGAGGCCGTAACTGTCAAAATCAGGAAAGATGCCCTTAAAGTACTGAAAGTAAAACATAACAAATTAAACCGACAATATTTCTGAAATGAGAAATTTTCTTTTACCATCACTGCTTATGCTTTTTGCATTTCAGCTCAACTGTCAGGTAAACAGCGACATTAATGCCCGCCGGGTATCTCTTCCCAACGGGTGGCAGCTTACCCCTGCAGGAAAAATAATCCCGCTTGGAGATTTACCGCTTAATATCGCAATATCGCCTGATAAAAAGCTGGCTGCAGTTACAAATAATGGTCAGAGCACTCAGACAATCCAGCTGATCGATCTTAAAAAAGAGATTGTCACCGATTCCGTTGTTATCGGTAAATCGTGGCTCGGACTTGCATTTTCATCCGATTCAAAATCCTTATATGCTTCAGGGGGAAATGATAATTTCATAATCAAGTATTCGATCAGGAAAAACGAACTTATTAACACCGATACCATTAAATTGGGCCTCCCGTGGCCCGAAAAGATTTCGATAGCAGGTATAGCAATCGATGACAAAAAGCAGGTTCTGTACACTGTTACAAAGGAGAATAATTCGCTTTATTCTGTCGACCTTATCACCAAACAGATAATTACTCAGGTTCCCCTTGGAGGAGAAGGTTATACCTGTATACTCTCTCCCGACCGGAAAATCCTTTATGCCACATGCTGGGGCTGCGACAAGGTGGTGGTGTTTGATACATACCTGCAGAAAATCACCGGAACTGTCACAGTTGGAGATAATCCTAACGATATGTGCATTACAACCGATGGCAGGTATCTTTTTGTTGCTAATGCCAACGATAACAACGTATCGGTTATTGATACAAGGCAGATGCGGGTGCTTGAAAATCTCAATACAGCACTTTATCCCGATGCGCCGGCCGGTTCGACAACAAACAGCGTTGCTCTCAGCGCCGACGAAAAGACACTCTATATCGCAAATGCAGATAATAACTGCCTCGCAGTATTCGATGTGTCAACCCCGGGTAAAAGCAAAGGAAAAGGATTTATTCCAACAGGCTGGTACCCGACCTGTGTCAGGACTGCAAAGGATAAGATCCTCGTGGCCAATGGCAAGGGGATGACATCATTGCCCAATCCATACGGGCCGAATCCTGCCCGGCGCGGTGAGGAAGTAGTATATCAGGAAGGCGGAAGGGAACATACTATAAAAGTACAGTATATAGCAGGGCTTTTCAGGGGGACAATGAGTATCCTGAACACTCCTGATGAGAAGGAAATGGGAACATATTCAAGGGCGGTCTACGCCAATACTCCCTATACCAAAGAAAAGGAGCTTAATACCGTAAGTGCCCCGGGAAATCCCGTACCGGCAAAGGTGGGCGACCCGTCTCCCATCAAATATGTCTTTTATATTATCAAGGAAAACCGCACATACGACCAGATACTTGGCGACATGCCCGAGGGGAACGGCGACAGGAACCTTGTTCTGTTCGGCGAGAACATAACCCCAAACCATCATGCAATCGCCAGAGAATTTGTCCTTCTTGACAATTTTTATGTTGATGGCGAAGTAAGCGCCGACGGTCATAACTGGACAATGGGAGCATACGCAACCGATTACCTTGAAAAGAACTGGCCTACCAGCTATGGAAGCAGAGGTGGTTCATATCCGGGCGAAGGTGCAAGGGAAGTCGCAAACAACAAAGTGTTCTTCTGGGACCAGTGCAAACGTAACGGAGTGAGCTACCGGACTTATGGTGAATTTGTCGATAACAACGGACCTACCATCAAGGTTCTCGAAGGAAATTACTGTAAGAATTTCACTCCGTGGGTCCAGTCGGTCCGCGATACTGTCAGGTTCGGACAATGGAAACGTGATTTTGATTCGCTTCTTGCAATTAACTCAGTACCAAGATTTAACAGCATAAGATTCATAAATGACCATACCGAGGGCCTCAGCCTTAACAAGCCAACTCCTTTTGCACACGTTGCCGACAACGATCTTGCAGTGGGTATGTTTCTTGACTATCTGAGCCATAGCCAGATATGGAAACAGAGTCTTGTCATTTTTGTAGAGGATGACGCACAGAACGGACCCGATCACGTCGATTCACACCGAAGCATTGCGCTTATAGCCGGGGGGTTTGTAAAGGAGGGATTTGTTGACCACACTCCCTATACAACAAGCTCATTGCTCAGAACCATGGAGCTTATTCTTGGCCTCCCTCCGATGACACAATATGATGCAGCTGCCAATTCGCTATGGAGATGTTTCAATAACACTCCTGATCATCCGCCCTACAATTACAAGCCTGCGAAAGTGGATTTGAATGATAAGAACAAAGCTGAAAACAAATGGCAGGCATTGAGCGAAACCTTTGATTTTACAGTTGAGGACAGGGTAAATGATTTTGACTTCAACGAGGTTATATGGAGATCGGTAAAAGGCATCGATTCCCCGTGCCCTCCTTCTGTCAGGGCTGCCTTTCTCACAACAGAGGCAGAAGATGATGATGATTAAAAATCCCCGGCAATATTAAGGACTCACTGTTTCCTGACCGGCAGCACAAAGTTAATCGGAACCATATACCAGACAGGCACCGGCCGGCCGTTCTGAATGCCGGGCTCGAATCCGGAAAGAAGGCTGGCTACGCGTTTTGCTTCTGCATCGAGAAGCGGATCAACTCCCTTAATAACAGTAATACCTTCCGTATTACCTTCCGTGTTAATTATAAACCTGACAATTACTTTTCCCTGAATGTTTTTCGCCAACGCTTCCTGAGGATATATGGTATTCTCTGCAAGGAACCTCAGAAGCTCAACCTCACCTCCGGGATAATAAGGCATTTGCTGCACTGCAACATAAGGTTCGGCAGGAGAAGGAGCCGGCGTTACAACATCAACAGGTTTTGCGGGTCTTTCAGCCCCGGTATTTTCAGCAGATTTGTTTTTTTCATTTTTAGTGATCCTCCCGGCAGTCTTGTTATCAAAATCAGGCCTGGGCAACACCTGGTAACCTGTCTTATTTGCAGTTAATGCCACTTCTGAAACAGGGGCCACCTTATTCCCCGAAACACCATCATCGGAAGGTTTATATTGAGGTGTGGCAAAAGCATAAAAAATGAACACCATGACAGGCACTGTCATGAATAATCTTGCTTTTCTGTAAGGCGGCCAAAAGGTTTTGTTCATCATTTCAAACCGCTTCTTATTTAAAGAATAACCAAAATAATTGGTAAGGTCAAAGACCTTTGTTTCCAGAAGCTGGTTGACCAGAACAGCCTTATACAAAGCCGGGTTAGCAATGGTTTCAACAACCGCTTCGTCGGCTAAATATTCATGGTTTTGCCGTATCAAACGGACATAGATCCATGCAAAGGGGTTAGCCCACTGAATCAGACGGATCACGTCGGCAAGCAACAGGTCGATCCAATGCATCTGACCGACATGGACAAGCTCGTGGTTAATTATTGTATCCAGTTCAGGACCTGATATCGACGGGTTTATGAAGATGTAATTTAAGAATGAGAATGAACCGCCATACTCTGATGACCTCACAATCTTTGCCTTGCCTGCCCTTGCAAACTTCTTCCCTCTGATTCTTTTCAACAGGCTGGCAATTTGCCCGAGAGACTTGAAAAGCAGAAACACTATCCCGCCAACATAAAGAGCAATCAGCAAATTGCCGGCATCAAACCCGATTCCCGGAAGGTGTGACCCGCCTGATTTCTGTCCGGTTAAGCTCTGAAATCCGGTGAGCCGGGCATCTGCAGGAAGTGCCGTACTGTAATGAAAGGTTATGAGGGGGAAAAAAAATGAAGCCAGGATACCTGCCACAAGATAATATCTTTTAATCCTGAAAAACCGTTCATTTCGCAGGAACAGTAGATACACGAGTGAAAAGCCGGAAAGCCATATCGACGACTTAAGCAGGTACCAGGCAAATGATTCCATTATTTTGTCTTTTTTGTCTTTTTAAGTTCATTCTTTGTTTCCTCAAGCATTCCCTCAAGTTCTTTTATCGACATGTCTTTTTCCCTTGCAAAGAATGAGGCCATTGCCGGAAAAGAACTGTTGAAATAACCGTCGAGCAGCCTGAAAAGCTGGCTCTTTGAGTATTCTTCCTTTGAAACAATGGGGTGATAAAGATGGGTGTTCCCATAAGCTTTATGACCAACAAAACCTTTCTTTTCAAGGACTCTGACAACTGTCGATACCGTGTTCCTGGCAGGTCTTGGCTCATCGAAACAGAGACGTATATCTTTCACTATCCCTTTTTTCATGTTCCAAAGTATCTGCATTATCTCTTCCTCTGCCTTTGTCAGGTGTAACCTCTCCTTTTTTTTCATTTTATTTCCCTCCATTTTTATATTTGATTAACTGATTCTTTCTCATCGAGCTGAGCCATCTTTTAACATCAAACTTACTCCTGTGGCAATATTTGCGATCTTCGCGGCAATCAATCAGGACCAGGCAGGCCCATACCACAAAGGTATGACTAATTGTTCAGTTGGACAACTATTTTATAAATATCACGCCTAACAAATTAGTCCCCGGCCGTTTGTCTGTTTTTGCCCGATCCTTACAGGACCACATGAGGAAAATAAGGTTCTTACAAACATAATTTTCCACATTTCACAAGATTCTCATAATTTTGTCAGTCGCAGAAACATTGTTATTAAAGCTCTTAATTTCAGATAGCCGGTGAAGAATTCAATGACCCTTTTCGGATGCGGACCAAAACTTGCAATACTTTGCCTTCCATATATATTGCTTTCACTGACAGTAATGTACAAATATCCCGATTTCTTCGATCTCCCCTTCCTTGACAATTTACCCGCCAGGATATCCGGATTCATCTGGCTTGGCACCGGAATAATCTTCTGGGCTTACTCTGCAGCATATTTTCTTAAATACTTTAAACCTGGATTTCTTCTCACGAAGGGTCCATTTGGCCTTTGCAGGAATCCTATCTATTCATCGATCATTGTGTTTATCATCCCATCCCTGGGAATCATTTTTCATTCAGGACTTACATTATCCATAGCACTTGTGCTGTACACGGGTTTTAAAATTTCCATTCACGGCGAGGCAGGAATTCTCAGGAAGATCTTTAAGCTGGAGTATGATAAATATGAGGCATCAGTCAATGAGATATTCCCTTTTCCACGCCGGATTTTTCAGCAGTGAACAGCATTGGAACCTTAACAGTTGTAATGAACTCATTGCCGTCCTGACTCAGTTTCCAAAACCTAAAGTCGGGAAGCAGCCTGACGGCTATATCTTTTCTTTTCTTCAGCTGCCAGATCTTTGTAAATTTTCCTTACATCTTTTCTGGGCGACCTGCAAAGAAATACCTTAAGCCCTTTTTCCCTGAAAAAGATATTATCAACACTGCCTATTTCTCTCACTTCCGAAAATATCTCATCCATATCGTTCCGGTCGCGGTAAATATAAATCAAAGGACCGTCCGGTATCGAATCAGGAGCCCAAAAGACATAGCTTTCATGGAAAGTTACAGCTTCAGGCAGACCATATTTTTTACCGTAGAAATATACTGCTCCCGCATAACCGTAATTTTTTTCCCCAAAAATCGTGCATTTGGTTTTCTCTTCTTCCGTCAGCGAATTGTACGCCCTGGCAACAATACCTGCAAGTTCGTTCCAGCCAGTCATATCAGCATATGCCTGAGAAAAGTTATGCCGGGTTCCGTTATCCCATTCAAGGAGAGGATGAAAAATAAAACTGCGGGTCATGCTGACATATTTTTCGTAACCGGCGTAAGAAAGAACCGGCAGTCCTGAAGGAAGTGCGAGCAGAGACATTATCAGTGAAATTACAACCAGGCCGTTGCGCACATGAAAAAGCGGTCCGTTGAAGTATTTCTCAAGAGCATATCCGCCTGCTGCAAACAGGACAGGCATTATCACAAGGCCATAATAACCCTTGCCTTTAAGGAAGAGCAAAAGCATAAAAACAATCAGTGATGATAGTCCGATAAATCTTAATTGCTTCCCTTCCCTGCTGAAGATCAAAAATACAAGGCCGGCAACTGAAATCAACATGGAGCCCTGGCAAAAGGCAAAAAGAGATGTCGGGAAGTAAAGAAATCCAAGCAGATCAAGCTGGTGGCTTTTCAACTCACTCATATGTATGATAACCGGCCAGCCATGCTGGTATTGCCATATCAGATTCGGCGCCATGATAAAAAGGCATGCAAATACCGCCATTAGAAAATACCTTGATGCCAGCAAGCGTCTGTAAGGACTGAAAAACAAGGCCGGAATGATCCCGGCTGCCAGGAAAAGCATTGAATATTTGTTCAGAAAGCCCAAACCTGTAAGGACACCTACCGGCAGCCAAAGCACCGGCCGGTTTGTTTTCACCAGTTTGATTATGAACAAAGTTGCAAGGACCCAGATAAATTCTTCGAAAGAATTGGGAGTATAGAGTGTCCCTGTAAGAAGGAATCCGGGAGCAAAAAGATAAGAGGCTGCCGCGATGGCCAAAGCAAAAACGCCACCTCCTATCTCTCTGATCAGTAATGCAATCAGGTAAATCGAAGAAGCCCCGAGAACAGCGGGAAAGAACCTGATTCCGAATACCGAAAAACCGAAAATATTATGCGCCAGAAACGCAATAAATCCAGTCACCGGCGGCACTGTAGCATAGCCCGCGCTGAGATGTTCACCCATATTGAAGAAAAGCATCTCGTCCCTGAGAAGTTCATACCTGGTATTTGTCAGGAAATGAAGCGACAGCTTCGCGGCAATAAAAATTACTGTTATAATCCAATATCCGGCCGGGCCGGATTTACCTGGCAGCTTTCCCATGTCTGTATGCATATTTAATGTGGTTAACAAGCCAGGAATAGAATTCAGGATTTCCATCATAAGACTGGATGTTTTCAAATGCAAGGAGAAAGGATTCCTGCATCAAATCTTCAGCCTTGCTTTTCTCACTGATTATCTGAAGACAAAGGTTATAAAGAGGCTTATAATAAAGTTTATAAACCTGTAACTGGGCTCTCTGATCTCCCCTGCGGCAGGATTCAATAAGTTCATTGATTTCTGACCAGCAATTTGACTGAAGGTTTACAAATTGTTTATTCATTGTGAATTGCTTTTTGTTGTTGAAGCAAATCTACAATCGCAATATCCCGGATAAAGAACATCCTTATAAGGATGATGTACATCCTTATCGGCATGTATTTCAATCAGCATCAAATTATCTGATTAACAGGCACCTGACGATTTTTTGAATTCGGAAGGAGTCTTGCCTGTCAGCTTACGGAAAGCATTATTAAAAGCGGTTTTGGAATTATATCCAACCAGTTCTGACAACTCTTCAATGGTAATTTTTGCCCCTTTATCACCCTTAAGTATATCTTTTGCTTTTTCAATCCTGTAGTAAGCGAGAAGCTCAAAAAAGTTTTTCCCAAGCTTTTCATTTATCACCTGTGAAACATGATGGTGGCTCTGCCCAATCTTCTTTGAGAGATCCGAAAGTGAAGCCAGGTTTTCCATGAAATATTCCTTTTTTTCAAATTCCGTGATTATTTCATTAAGAATCTTCTGTTTACTATTCTCATTCAGGGATGATTTCCGGTATTTCACGTCGGGAAGGTCAATAAATGAAGCGGTCCTTTCAAAGTAAGCCGATTCATTCATAACTCTCAATGTGGTCATCAGTGTGAAAATTCCCACATAGACTCCAATGAAATAATCTCCAAGGTCACCCTCGAAGTTTAATTTCACAAAAATGAAAATAATCACTATGATCAGCAGATGAATCACCATGTTTCTCAGAGACCTGAGAACATCATCCCGGGTGCTTATTAATGTAGAACCCGACAATCGGGCAGTCCGGGAGATCTTTACAAAAGAAAGAACAACGTAGAATAAAATCTGAATTGCAGTCACAAGATTAAGATATCTCTTCAGATCCAACGGATCTGGCCGGATCGTGGTTTTGACGTCGAGCCTTGGCCAGTCGGGGTGATAACTTGAAACATAGGAATTATATTTAAACTCATTTGTCTGTAAGTAATCAAACATCATATAGCCAAGATACAACAGCGGGAGGATGAAATGGAGCCACTCCTTTTTTGATGGCATCTGATCTATGCTTTTTTTTACAAACAAATAAAGGAAAGGGCCGAGAATGAGATTGAGAGGCTCGGTGAAATTTGTTAGAGACAAAACTCTTACAATAAGTCCGGTCATGTTTAGAAACTGCTCAAATATGCAAAGTGAAAGAGAAAGCAGAAGCAGACCCTGATACCTGTTGGCCGGATTATTGGGAGATCTTTTAAATATGAAGAAGAATGAAAGGACAAAACCCAGGAATATTCCAAGGAAAACAAAAATTGAAACCGCAGAAATATTCACTGCCTCATTCATGATCCAAATCTAATTATCTTTTATTTTAATACCTGATTTTGGATTTAAGATAGAATATTTTGGTGTAATTTGCTAAACCGGAACAAAAAATGAAAATATCATGAAAGAAAGTATCAAATGCGGAACCAGTTCATCAAATGCCGTATATGGCCTTGGCTTTATAGGCGCTGCAATTTACTTTATCTCGACAGCGACAGGTTTCTGGATGGGAGTATTGGGCTTCCTGAAAGCTATTGTATGGCCGGTATTTATTGTATTTGACCTTTTCAAACATCTTGGTGCATAGACAGCCCGGCTTTCTGCAGGTTTCCCCTGCCTCAATAATCGAAAGAAGAAGCATTATCCTTAATTCCCCGTATTATTTCAATCCCTTTTGAGGTACCTATCCTCGAAGCACCCGCTTCGATCATTGCCAGGAATTTTTCCGGGGTATGTATAGCTCCGCTTGCTTTTACTTTCAATCCCTTTGGAGCAACCGTATCATGCATTAATTTAACTTTTTCAACTTCACATGGTTTGCTTCCCCTTAACAGCCCTACAGATGTTTTAACAAAATCGGCGCCAACATCAGCCACAATATTGCATGCCCTGACAATCTCTTCATCTGTTAAAAGTTCTATTTCAATAATAACTTTCAGAAGAGCATTTTTTGCTCTTATCTGTTTCAGTACGGCATCGATGTCGCGTTTGACATGATCGGTTTTACCGCTTTTAAACGCTGAAATATTCATTACCATGTCGATTTCATCCACACCCAGATCAAGATAGGCTTTTGCCTGCTCCTGCTTAATCGAAATCAGCTCATTCCCGAATGGAAATCCCACTACGGTTTCAAGCATAACGCCCGAATCCCTTATTTTCTCCTTGGCCAGGCCGATATAATGAGGAAAAACGACTACTGCATGAAAAGAATATTCAACAGCTTCTCTGCAGAATCTTATGACTTCATCTTCCGTTGCATCCATCTTCAATGGACTATGGTCAATAAACCTTGAGTATTTGGAAATATCCATAATTCTTTGAATAAGTTAAGATACCATGTATTGTTCTTTGTGACAGGTTAAAGAAACAGAACGCTGTTCCAATGTCTCAAATTTAATTCTTTGGTCCGGTAAATGTTGCAGATTAAACAGAAAGGTTTTGTAAAATTGTATCTGTATCTTTTTGAATGCTCGTGTATGAAAAACAAAGTTGCTCCTGAGTTTCTGCTATGCCTTATGGCATTAAATATAACCTACGGGCAGGCATCCCGTGTGCTGACTGAGGCTGATTACCGGCATGCAGCCTCGATGCTGGGCCCGAATGTTAATAAATTAACAGACAACGACATAGCCCTGAATGGCTGCCCGACGGGAGGTTATGGTACAAATCAATGAAAGGAAGTAAAGTTGAATTTGTACTGTTCAACCCTGCCGATGGGAAAAAAGTGGCTGCCCCTACAAGAAAGGAACTTTTTGAAAAAGCTTCATTTGTACCTGACAGGGACAACGTTATGTTTAATGAGATTATATCCCCCGACAAAAAATATGTGGCATTTATCCGTGACTGGAATCTCTGGATCAGGGAAACTGCAACAGGAAATGAAAGGGCTCTGACTGCCGATGGAATTGAAAATTTCGGCTATGCAACCGACAATGCAGGATGGAAACACAGCGACAGGCCTGTTCTGAGCTGGTCGCCCGATTCCAGGAAGATTGCCACATTTCAGCAGGACCAGAGACATGCAAGTGACATGTACCTTGTTAAAACCAGGGTTGGGGCTCCTGAATTACAGACATGGAAATATCCGCTTCCCGGAGACAAGGATATCATCAGGATCTACAGAGTGATTATTGATATTACCAGGGAACCTGCCCTGGTGGTAAGACTGAAAATGAGCAGTGATGCCAGAAGAGGAACTCTCTGCGAAGAAGCGACTGGGGACATCTTTATCTTTATGATGCTGTAACCGGAACATTGAAGAACCAAATCACTTCAGGTAATTTCGTTGTGAGAGAGGTTCTTTATACAGATGAAAAGAACAGGAAAATCTATTTTATCGCAGGAGGCAAAGAGGCAGGCGTTAATCCCTATTACCGCTATCTGTACAGGATCGATTTCTCAGGAAAGAATATGACCCTGCTGACTCCCGGGCACGGAGATCACAGTATCAGTTTTTCTCCGGATAAGAAATATTTCATTGATACCTGGTCGCAGCCTGATGTCCCGCCGGTTACCGAGGTCAGGAACATTAAGGGCAGACTGGTATCTGTACTTGAAAAGACGGATATTTCGCTTCTGACAGCAACTGGCTGGAAGCCTCCTGTCCCGTTTACAGTGAGATCTGCCAATAACAGGTGGGATCTTTACGGCCTTCTTTTCACACCAGCGGCAATTAAAGAAAATAACAAGTACCCGCTTATTGTAAATCTTTATCCCGGCCCCCAGGGCGGCAGTGTTGGATCATGGAGCTTCCTCGCCGCCCGCGGTGACTGCCAGGCCCTGGCCGAACTTGGATTTGTCGTCGTGCAACTCGAAAGAAGCTGCAATCCCAACAGGTCCAAATCATTCCACGATGCATGTTACGGAGATATGGCAGAAAACACATTGCATGACCAGATCGCCGGTCTGAGACAACTGGCAGAACGTTTTGCCTATATCGATCTTGAAAGGGTTGGTGTGTGGGGACACTCTGGAGGAGGGTTTGCAACTGCTTCTGCAATGTTCAAATTCCCCGATTTCTTCAGGGTGGGCATTTCAGAATCGGGTAATCACGACAACAGAAACTATGAAGACGACTGGGGAGAAAGGTATATAGGACTGGAAAACATCGACAAAAACGGTATATCCAGCTATGAAAGCCAGGCAAACCAGATATATGCCAGGAACCTTAAAGGCAAGCTCCTGCTGATCCATGGAGGCATGGATGACAATGTTCCCCCTTATAATACCTACCTGGTTGCAGATTCGCTCATCAAGGTCAACAGGGATTTTGACTTCCTCATTTTGCCGAATGCACGACACGGATATGGTTCCGACAGCTATTACATCATGAGACGTCGATTGGATTATTTTGTCAGATATCTTATGAATGCAATTCCTCCGGCTGAATTTAACCTTAAGGTTGAGACTGATCCCCGGCTGAAAGACGGAGAATAAACTTTTCCCGGTCAACGGGTGAACCGGTTTATTCAATCATCCCTGCAGCAAGTGTTTCATTAGTTCCTTCATCAATAAGGATAATGCTTCCGGTTATATTGTTTTTACTATAACTGTCGTACGACAATGGAGAAGCAGTTCTGAGTGTTATATTTACTATATCATTCATTCTGACTGGTTCGCCGGTTGTTTCTTTTTCAAGCGTACTGATGTTAATCCTGTAGTTTACCGACTTCACAATGCAACTTGTTTCACGGCTGTTGTTCCTGATGAAATACCTGACACCTGTCTTCAGGGGTTTTTCGTTAAACCAGCATAGCATCATGGTTATATCCTGTCCTGATGCTGCAAGCCTGTCGGGTTTAACAATTAAGTCGCCCCTGTTTATGTCAATATGGTCTTCTATCTGAAATGAAACCGAATCACCTGCCGATGCTTCTGCCAGGCTTTTGTTCATTATGTCAATAGATTTGATCTTTGACCTTAGCATGGAAGGCATTACAACAATTTCATCACCTGTCCTGAATGTTCCACCTGCAACTCTTCCTGCATAGCTTCTGTAATCATGATATTCCGACGACAGCGGCCGGATGACAGTCTGAACCGGGAACCTTGCATCCGACGAATTTTTGTCTTTTTTGATCTGAATTGTTTCAAGTAATTTCAGGAATGTGGTTCCTTTATACCATTTCATGTTTTCAGAAAGTTCCACAACGTTGTCTCCATATTTTGCGCTAATTGGTATATAGTGCACATCCTCGATTTTTAACCTGACAGCCAGATCTGACAGGTCATCCTTTATTCTGACAAAATCGGTTTCTGAATAATTTACCATATCCATCTTGTTTATACAGAATACTATATGCCTTATGTCGAGAAGCGTCGCTATAAATGAATGCCTGATAGTCTGTTCAAGAACACCTTTTCTGGCATCGATAAGTATTACAGCCAGGTCGGCGGTGCTTGCTCCTGTCACCATGTTCCTTGTATATTGTATATGCCCGGGAGTGTCTGCTATAATGAATTTTCTGGACGGAGTTGCAAAATACCTGTAGGCAACATCAATTGTTATTCCCTGTTCTCTTTCAGCCCTGAGGCCGTCGGTTAGGAGTGACAGATCAACATCTTCTTTTCCCAGCCGTTTACTCGATTGAACTATATGTTCCATCTGATCCTCAAATATTGATTTGCTGTCGTACAGAAGCCTTCCTATCAATGTGCTCTTGCCGTCATCAACACTTCCGGCAGTTGTAAACCTGAGCAGGCTCTTGCAGTTATTGTGTCCGTTATCTTCCATGGATTGTTACATTAATGGTATGTGGTTCGGGGTTTGAGGTACAGGGAAAAAGTAGTAAGGATTTTACCCCGGATCTTATACCTCCTATCTCACACCTTACACCTCGTGCCGTTAAAAATATCCTTCCTTTTTTCTGTCTTCCATAGCCGCTTCTGACCGTTTATCATCATATCTGCCTCCACGTTCAGTTACTCTTGTGGCGGCAATCTCCGAGATAATCTCCATCAGCGACTGAGCTTTCGATAATGTCACACCCGTGCAGGTTATGTCTCCGATCGTTCTGCACCTTACATCCGCCTCAAAGACTTTCTCAGATGGTTTAAGCTGCATAAAGGGAGCCCATG
>Ga0208825_1001815_pt1 | contig 15325 bp, 8 predicted proteins | sample AD_UKC113_MetaG_FD_184450 | JGI IMG/M metagenome (GOLD analysis project Ga0208825, IMG submission 184450) | Active sludge microbial communities of municipal wastewater-treating anaerobic digesters from Hong Kong - AD_UKC113_MetaG (SPAdes)... | ecosystem: Engineered > Bioreactor > Anaerobic >...
AATCACGCTAAAAAATAAAAGCCGGCTTTTCTTAGCAACAGCCCTGCTCGGCCTGACCTTGCTGACTCCCTATTTTACGCTGGCTCAACAACCAGCTGCTCAGGCTCAAAAGGACTCAGAGATTATAGCCATAGTTGGAGCCAGAATAGTTCCGGTCACCGGCCCGGTCATTGACTCTGGCTCGATTCTGATTAAAGACGGCCGGATCGTCGACCTCGGAGCTAAGGTTTCCATCCCGGCTGGAGCGAAGGTCATTGAAGCTACAGGGCTCACTGCTTATCCCGGGATGATTGACAGCTATTCCTGGCTCGGCCTGGAAGAAATTAGCGGCGTCCGGGCAACGGTTGATAACCGCGAAACCGGACGGATTAATCCCCAGGTCAAAGCCATCGAAGCTCTCCGTTATGATTCCATGCACATTCCAATTGCCAGGGCCAATGGCATTGTGGCGGCAGTGGTGGCCCCCTCTGGCGGCTTGATCTCCGGTCAAAGCGCCTTAGTCAAACTGGATGGCTGGACCAACCGGGAAATGGCCGTCAAAGAATCGCTGGCCATGATGATTGAACTTCCAGGCATCAGACGGGGCCGCGGCGATTTTTCTGGCTTCGGACGGCAGCAACCTCAGGTCACAACTGAGAAAACTCTCGATGAGCTGCGGCAAATTTTCGGGAAAGCCCGGATGTATGAAAAAAGAAGAGAAGCGGCCCATAAAAACCTCCTTCTCCCGCCGCCAGATTTTGATGAGGCCAGCCAGTCTCTGCTGCCGGTGGTTAAAGGTGAATTGCCGGTGATCTTCTCGGTTCATGCTGATAAAGATATCCTCCAGACAATCAAATTTGTTCAGGAAGAAAAAATAAAGGCGATTTTCTATGGAGTTGAACAGGGTTTTAAAGTTGCCAAAGAAATCAAAGAAGCTGGTATTCCCTGCCTTATCGGTTCTCTCTACAGCCTGCCTCCGGTCTGGGAAGATGGCTACGATGCCCTTTTCATAAATCCAGTCATTCTCAATCAGGCTGGAGTAAAAATTGCTTTTTCCTCCTCAAGTGCCAGTGCCGCCAAAGACCTCCCTTATCAGGCCGCCAAAGCAGTAGCTTTTGGGCTTAAGCCGGAAGAAGCTTTAAAGGCCGTGACCATTTATCCGGCCGAAATCTTTGGCGTGGACAAATTGATGGGCAGCCTGGAGCGAGGCAAACTGGCTAATCTTGTTCTGGCCGACGGAGATCTGCTTGAACTCGGGACAAAAATTCTAAAAGTTTTTATTGAAGGCAGAGAAGTTTCACTTGAAAACCGCTACACCGAGCTTCTCCAGAAATTTGAACAGAGAGATAAAAAGGAATAAAAATAACAAATGAGGAGGACAGGACGGTGGCTGAGTTCCTGGCGGGACTCGATCTCGGGGTTCAATCAGTAAAACTTGTTGTCCTTGACGAACAATATAAAATTCTAAAAAAGGAGACAGAGCCCGTCAAAGGAAATCTCCTTCTGGCCACTGAGAACCTGCTCAAGAGAACTTTTCCTTCTGACCGGGAAGCCAGAATTTATATAGCGGTTACCGGAGCCGGTCAGAATAGCTTTGCTTTCCCGGAAAATATACTTAAGGTCAATGAGGTCTCAGCTCTGGCTTATGGGGCCAGCCGCGTTTTCCCGGAGGCCAGATCAGTTTTTGATATCGGGGCGGAAAGCGCCCGCTGGGTCGAACTCAAGCCGGGTTCTCCTCAGAAGCCTTTTCCAGAAATAATAGATTTCTCACTCAATGAAAGATGCGCCGCCGGGACCGGCCTCTTTCTGGAAAAGCAGGCTTACCGTCTGGGTTTAACCATCGATGATTTTTCGGCTTTAGCGGCTCGGACCAGAAAAGGTGCTCCGGTCGCTGGCCGCTGCAGCGTCTTTGCCAAGTCTGATATGATTCATCTCCAGCAAAAAGGCACGCCGCCTGAAGAAATCGCTTATGGAGTTTGCTTGGCCTTAGTAAGATCTGCCACTTCTTCTCTCCTTAGAAGCAAAAGCTGCCCTCTGCCTGTTGCCTTAGCCGGAAACACAGTCAAAAACCAGGGACTAATCCGGGCCTTTAAGCAGATCCTGAAAGCAGGAGAAAAGGAGCTTATCTATTCTGAACTATCTCCATATCTGGCCGCTATTGGCGCTGCCATTCTGACCAGGATCAAAAAGGATAGTCTTCAACCCGTCTCGCTGGCTGATTTCCTCGAGAAAACCAGGCCGCGGGTGGAACTCAAGGCTTTTGATCTTCAACCGCTGGGCCAGCTATCAGCCTCTCCGGTTGTCGAACCTGACCGGATATTTCCCACCACGGTTAAAGGTTATCTCGGGATTGATGTTGGTTCGGTCAGCACCAACCTGGTGGTTATGGGTGAAGACAGTGAAATTCTAAGCGGGGTTTATCTCCCGACCAGGGGACAGCCTTTAGAAGTGGTTAAGGAAGGGCTGGCCACGATTTTATCAAGATTTCAAGGCGGCCTGGAGATTCTGGGTATTGGAACAACGGGCAGCGGCCGCTACCTGGCCGGGCGCCTGCTTAAAGCCGACATCATCAAAAATGAAATCACCAGCCAGATGAAAAGTGCCGTTCACTATTTCCCGGAGGTTGACACCATCTTTGAAATTGGCGGCCAGGATTCGAAATTTATCCAGGTTGAGCACGGCCGGGTCGTTGATTTCAACCTCAATAAAATCTGTGCGGCCGGGACCGGCTCCTTTCTGGAGGAACAGGCCAGCCAGCTGGGCTTTAAAGTCGAAGATGATTTTGCCCGCTTAGCTTCTCTCTCTACCCGCCCTCATAATCTCGGCAGCCGCTGCACAGTCTTTATGGAATCAGAGCTTCTGCAGGCGCTGACCCGCAACGAGCCTCTGCCTGACTTAGTCGCCGGACTGGCTTATTCGATAGCCAGAAACTACCTTGAAAAAGTAGTTGAACGAAGACCGGTCGGCCAGCATATTGTTTTCGAGGGAGGGGTAGCCTCTAACCCGGCAGTGGTTAAAGCTTTTTCCCTTTTGCTTGGACGGGAAATCAAAGTCCATCCCTACCAGCGTCTGTCGGGAGCCATCGGAGCTGCTCTCGAAGCCCGGGAGACTGTCAAGAAATCCGGCAAAAAGTCACCAGGCCTCAATGATATTCGCCAGATCCTGCACCAGTCTTTTCAGCCCAGGAGCTTTGAATGCCAGATCTGTTCCAACCGCTGCCAGGTCATCTCGGTTGAAGCCGGGAAGGAGAAGGTCTTTTTTGGGGATATCTGCGAGCGCTATACTTCGGCCCTGGCCGGGGAAAATCCAGCCTCAGATTTTCATAACCCGCTGGTCTTCAGAAACGAACTGATTGATGAACTCCTGACTTCCCAATCCAGTAACGGGCCGGTCATCGGCCTGCCCCGGGGCTCAGCCCTTCAGGAGTTTCTGCCTTTCTGGATATCTTTCTTTTCCAGCCTGGGCTACCGGGTTAAGTTATCGCCTGAAACCGGCCCTGAAATTCTGGAGGCCGGACTCAGGCTACAGCCAGCTGAAATCTGCTTGCCGGTTAAAATAATTTCCGGCGAGATCAAATTTCTGCAATCCGACCCGGAAGTAAAAAAGATCTTTCTGCCCAGTCTGGTTGATTTTCATAGCTGGAAAAAAGAATCGTTCTATTTTTGCCCTTACACTGAAAATCTCCCCCATATGCTGCCTGAAGGGATAAGAGAGAAGCTCCTGACTGCGCCCGTCTATCTGGCCCCCGAGGCCAGGAGCCGGAAAGCCTCCTTTGAGAATCTGTCCAAGGTGCTCAATCTCCCCCACGAGAAAATCAGGCAGGCCTGGCTCCGGGCCTCAGAGGCTCAAATTGAATTTAACCAGAAATTAAAAGCCCGGGGAGAAACTCTTCTCAGGGAAGCAGCAGCGTCTAAGAAGCCGGTCTGGGTCATGGCTGGCCGGCCCTATCTTCTTTATGATAATTTTTTTAACCTCAATCTGTGGTTTCATCTGGAAAAACTCGGAGTGGCAGCCATCCCCCTGGATTACCTGCCAGTTGAAGATCTCGCTCTGGCCGATATTCCGCTGGAAGCTTCAGATATCCCGCCCTGGAGATATCCTCAGAACCTCCTGAAAACAGCTGCCTGGAGCCGCCGCCAGACCGGGGTCTTTCCCGTTTTTCTCAGCAATTATGGCTGCGGAGTGGATGGCTTTGCGGTCAAGCACCTCAAAAATCTAATGGAGGGCGTCCCCTATCTCTTGCTTGAGTTTGATGAACACCGGGCCGAGGCCGGGCTTATCACCCGGCTCGAAGCTTTCGCCGATGAGGTCAATCAATACCGTGGTCAAACCAGAAAATCAGGCAGGATAAAAAACGTTGTTGATCCCGAAAATTTACCGGTCGAAGAGCTACACCGGTATCCTTTTAAAATTCCTTATTTTGCCGACCATGCTCTGGCTTTTGCCGGGGCAATGAAAAGATCAGGGATGCGGGCAGAAGTTCTACCGCCTCCCGACGAGAAAAGCCTGGAGCTCGGTGAGAAATACACTTCCGGCAAGGAATGTCATGCTTTTTCTTTTCTGCTCGGGGATCTTCTAAAACTGGCCTTTGACAGTAACGGCCAAAAAAACGAGCCTCAGATTTTCTTTTTCCCGGGGGCCCGTTATTCCTGCCTGCTCCAGCAATATGGCCCTTCGATGCGAAATCTGCTGCTTGAACTGGGCAAAAGCCAGATTATGGTGTTGACTCCTACTCTTGAATATATCTGGAAACTGGTCGGCTTTGACGGACTGAAGAGCCTCTGGCAGGGCCTGGTAGCCATTGACCAGCTGAATAAAACCGCCTGCCGCCTCCGTCCCTATGAACTCAACCGGGGTGAGACCGCCCGGGTCTTTAAAAATGGCCTTAAATTGATTGAAGAGGGATTAGCCAGCGGCCAGTTAGAAACCAATCTCGAAAAAATCAGATCTGACTTTAAAGCCATTGAGACCAGAGAGGAAGACCGGCCCGTCATCGGTATAGCCGGCGATATTTATACCCGTCAGAATTATTTTGCCAATAATTATCTATTCGAGAGACTGGAAGAGCTGGGCTGTGAAATCTGGCCATCTCCTTTTATCATTGAAGAAGTTAATTTCACTTTTGACCGCGGCTTTTATGAAACTTTATCTCAGGGCAAGCTCGTCAAGAGCCTGGCTTATGCCGGTTTGAACCTGATTAAAGAACGAAAAAGGCGTCAGGTGCAGAGAAAGCTCGAGGTAACTGACCTCGAGATAAAAGAGCCGGATTTTAAGGAGCTGGTCAAATTCACCACGACCTATCTCAATTATGATAATAACCAGAGCCTTTTTCTGAATGTGGCCAGGCTGGTTGATTTTGCCCGCCAGGGAGCCGATGGCCTGATCAATGTGATTTGTTTTAACTGCATGTTAGGCCTGACCTCAGCCGCCATTTCCGGCCGGATCAAAAATGATTTCGAAAACTTGCCTGTGCCAACTCTTATCTACGGTGAAAACGAAAGCAGCAGTGCCAGCAGCCGGCTGGAAGCTTTTGTTGAACAGGTCCAGGCCAGATACAAGAAGAAAAAATTAAATCAGGCAGTTAATCCCTGAAGCTGCCCCCCTGACTGCTCACTTAGCCTGTCTATGGCGGCAGGTCTGAATCTTAAATCGAGGTCAAAATTACAGCCAGTATACCGGACAGAAAGACTCCATCAAAAGTGCCTGCTCCTCCGATAGAAGCTACCGGTGCCCCCAGACCGGGTATTTTTTTAAGATTCATCAGATCAGCTCCGATCAAGGTTCCGAGCGTGCCAGAAACATAGGCAATAACCGGGGCTGAATGTAAACCTTCAGGGGCAATCAGCGAAACCAGGAAAGCTACCAGGGCGGCCACCACCGGCGGGAAGAGGGCCGGAGTGGCGATACCCAGTCCCTGAACGGGACGGGCCACCCGGTTGATAAGGAAAGCCACAATGACCGTAGCCAGAACAAAAAGCCAGAGAATGGATCCCCAGCGGGAAATAACATAAAGACTTATTAATCCGGGAATAATCGCCCCGCCAACATTGACCGCCAGAATAGTTGTATCGCTGGCCGCGGCTACTGGCACCTGGAATTTCCAGCCATAGAAATTGACAACCTGTTGCTCTATTAGCTGGCCGGAATGCATCTTTTTAACTGGAATATTAATACCACTCCCCAGCAAAGACAGAAAGAGCAAGAGAAAGACGGCGTCAGGCGGCAGGCCAAGCCGGTGAAAAGCAAAAGAGATAACCCCTAATTTCAGCAAAAAGAACAGGCCGCCGAGAATAATAAAATAACCAAGAAGAAAAAGAAGAAGAACAGGCAAAAAGAACATTGGCTTTTACACCTCACTCTGGAAATGATTCTTCTTAATAATACATTCATCAGCGCATAATAGAAAGATATTTAATTACGGGTTTTAAATTTTGAGGCCTGGCCTCCGTTAAGAGTTAGAAAAGAAACAATATAAAAATTTTATCTACGTTATCTACCAAATCGCTTCAAGAAATAATAAAATCTATCCTGTTTAAAATTCATAAAACTTTCCTAAAAGGTAAAACTAAATGCAGACCAAAGTCTCAAAGGCCAAAACTGAGCTAATCGTCGCCAGTGTTCTGTTAGCCCTTCTTTTTGTTCTAGCTCCGGCCGTCCGGGCAGCCGAAGTTAAAAATGTTATCCTTTTCATCGGTGATGGTATGGGCGTCAGCACCATGAGCTTGGCCCGCTGGTTTAATGACAGCCAGCCACTGAGCTGGGATCAATATGTCTGCGGGCTGGTCAGGACCTATTCGGTTGATAATCCGATTACCGACTCCGCCGCTGCGGCCACTGCCATGGCCACCGGCTACAAAACAAAGACTGGTTTTCTGAGTGTCCTGGCAGACGGTCAGGACAGAGCCCCGGTTGCTACTATTCTCGAAGGGGCAAAATTAAGCGGCAAATCAACCGGCCTGGTGGTGACCTGTAACCTTCAGCATGCCACCCCGGCCGCTTTTGCTGCTCATTATCCTTACCGGGCTGATTATGAAGCTATCGGCGAGCAGATGGTCTATACCGGTGTTGATGTTCTGCTGGGCGGAGGGCTCAAGTATTTTACTGGAAGAAAAGATAGAGAAGACCTGCTTCAGGTGCTCAAGCAGAAAGGTTATGCCATCATCACCAGCCCGGAGGAGTTGAGGTCAGCCGGAAGCTCGAAGCTGGCTGGACTTTTTGCTGAAGTAGATCTGTCCTACGACCTGGACCGCGATCCCGCCAAAGAGCCATCGCTGGCTGAAATGACTGGAGCTGCCATAAATCTTCTGTCCAGAAATAAAAACGGCTTTTTCCTGATGGTCGAAGGCAGCAAAATAGACTGGGCTAACCATGATCACGATCCGGTAGCCGCGGTGACCGACATGATAGCTTTTGACCGGGCCGTCAGAGTAGCGCTTGATTATGCCCTTAAAGAGAAGAACACGGCGGTAATTGTAGTGGCCGACCATTCAGCCGGAGGCCTGACGATCGGCAATGAAAAAAGCCCGTCAAAATCCGGTGGGGAAAAAGTTGGTGGCTTCGTTAATCCTTTAAAAGCGGCCAAAACAACTGGCGAAGGTCTGGAAAAGCTTCTCCGGCCGGGGATGAGTGCGGCTGAAGTCAAATCCATTGCCGGTGAGCATTACGGCCTTGGCGATCTGACTGAAGAAGAGCTCAAGACGATCATGGATTATCTGGCTGAAGCCGCTAAGAATTCGAAGCAGTCAGGAAAACTTAAATCCATAGTGGGTCCGATGATGAGTAAAAGGGCCATGATTGACTGGACAACCAGCGGTCATACAGGAGAGGAAGTAACCCTGGCCGTTTATCATCCAGAAGGACTCAGGCCAACCGGTGTAATTGAAAATATAGATATTGCCCGTTATGCGGCGGGGCTAATGCAGATAAATCTTGAAACTATAACCAGAGAGTATTTTATTGAAGCCGAAGCAGCCTTTAGAGCTAAGGGAGCCCAGGTTGAACTTGACACGGTTACGGATCCGGACAATCCGGTGCTTAAAGTCAAAAAAGACAACCGGAATCTCATCATTCCAGCCAATAAGGATTTCGTTGAAATAAATGGGGCCAGAGTCCAGACCAGGCTGCTCAACGTCTATAACCGGAAAAATTTCTATGTCTCCCGCCAGGTCCTCAACCTTCTGGAAAAATAGGGACACAATCTATATTTCCTATTTTTTTAAAGGCCATAGACACGTTTATAAAACCTTTGGGCCAGATCCAAGATGTCATCTTCTCTGGCCAGGCTGTTGAGCCAGCGTTCCGGGATAGCGGCCAGACCATAATAAAGTCCGGCCAGCCCGCCAGCCACCGCTCCGGTTGTATCAGTATCATCTCCCAGGTTTACTGCCTTTAAAACTGTTTCCTCGTATGATTTGCTATTTAAAAAGCACCAGAGGCCCGCTTCCAGAGTATCAATTACATACCCGCTGGAGTTTATTGATTCTTCGGGCAGCTCCTGGATATTGGCTTCTAAGATTCTGGCAAAATGAGGCAACTCGCACCTGTATGGCAGCCGAGAGTAATACTTTATGGCTTCGCCAGCCATTCCTTTATAAGCTTCCTCTGGCGCCTGGCCCCGTAGAAGATTAACGGAAAACTGAATATATATTCCGCAGCCTATTTGACTTCGCGGATGACCGTGAGTTAAGCAGGAAACCTGATGGGTCAGTTCAAATTGCTCTGGTCGGCTCATCTTCTCGACATAATAAGCCAGTGGCAAAATTCTCATCAACGACCCGTTTCCATTGCTGAACTCATCTCTTCCCCCGGCCTCGACCGGATTTACACTCTCATTCAAGCGACTGATAGCCTGGTCCGTCGTGCAACCCACATCAAAAGCCTCGCCATAGGGAGTCCAGTATCCTTCGTCCCGCCAGCAGCAGAATTTATGAGCTATATCCTGAAGGTCAAAGCCCTGGCAGAGTGATTCAGCCAGGCAGAAAGCCATCGAGCTATCGTCAGACCAGGTTCCAGGCGGCCGGGCGTATGTACCATAACCAATCATATCGGTAACAGGTTGCTTTTTCCGCTCACTTCTCTTAGTGAATTCAACCGGGACACCCAGGGCATCGCCCACAGCCAAACCAAACAAACCACCAAGAACCTTATCTTTTTTGCTGCCTTTTTTCATCAGATACTCATCACTGAATTCCATTTCGCCCGGATAATCGGTCAGACAAAAAGCTGACTCAAGTACTAAGCCCAAGGAAACAACTTGGGTTTGAATAAGGCATCTTATTATTACCAACTTTTTGCTTCCGCCGCCCCATAAGCCCTTCTTCCCAGGTTACCATAGGCAATAGCGAAGCCTTCATTAATTTAAAAAGAAATTTATTACACTCTAATCATTTATCCGAATTAAACTATTCATCTTCCTTAAGCCAGTTGCTCTTCCCACCAATACGGGGCACTGACAAAGAATTTTGAGGCGCATAGATTTTTGGTGCCTGGGTAGTGTAGGGGTTGTTGACGCTGTAAGCAGAGTGAGGGCTGCCGTAAATGCTATATGGATTATTGATGCTCACCGGCGAGTATTTACTCCCATAAATACCATACGGATTGGACACCGATTCTGGATCATACTGGTTCGAATTCAGACGGCCAAGATATTGCCCGTCCTCACCAACCAGAATTGGAGAGCTGGCTCCTGAAACATAAGGGTTATTGACACTCGACGTTGAATAGGGTGAGCCATAAGGTGAATAGGGATTATTGACACTTTGAGGCGAATATTTACTTCCATACTGGCCATAGTGATTAGAGGTAGATTCTGGATCAAATTTATTAGCTGAATATTTCCCCAGATATTTATATTTCTGGTTGTTCGGGCTGCTCGTCTGTCCATAAACCAGAATAAATGAAATTAGCAAAACAAACAGAATGGCCAAAACTTTTTTCATGGTTTGCTCCTTTTCCTTTTACCTAATTGAATTATAAGCCAAAATCAGATCGCAAGGCAAATAAGTCCAATAGCTCCACAGCTTGACAGGGAGTCTGCCAGGTTTTATATTTCCCGGCGATGAATAAAATTAACCTTACTTGCCACAGCTTATGGTGCGTAATTTTTAAAATTGTAAAGGTTGGAAGGAACACCTCGCTGCGCTCAATTCTTCTGGCCCTGGCCAGTGTGCTTTGGCTTCTATCACCCGTTCTCGAAGCAAAAACCACCAGCACCTGGCCTCAGTCATATTCAGTCCGTCAGGATAAAGGCCGTGGTCTGCTCATCCTCACAACGCCTTATTACACCATTGAACATGACTTGAAACGGGGCGGTACCATATCCTGCCTCACCCTCCGTAATGGTCAAGCTGTCAACCTTCTGGTTAGCCCGTTGAGCGCCAGACTCCGGATTGCAGATGGCGTCGTCTGGACAGATCTTCTTGACCGCGCACCCCGAGTTTCTTATGAGCGGCGCGGCCTAAATGTCATGGTCAGCGTGGATAGTGCCATGTGCGACCCGGATGGCCACCCCTCAGGCCTCCGGCTTCGGACAACCTTCGAATACCGCTGGGGTTATATCAAAATTCACAGAGAGTTTACCGGACCGGCCACCAGTCATCTGCGCCTGCTTGAGCTATGTCCACTGTCAGCCATTCTCTCTCCAGGCCTTACAGATTATGGCTACCGGGCAGGTGTCTCAGAAGACGAAAGTGTTCCGCCCTTTGATTTCGGAAGTAACCTCTGGGGTCAGCTTCGCCCCGGTGCACCCGGCGACCATCCTCTCGAAACCCACTTTGTGCCCCGTTCAATGATCCTGCTCAACCCCGGTGTCGAAGGTCTGGAATGGTTTGCTGGAAATGATCTGGCCCAGTGGGAGCTCGGGCCGGCCAGACAGCGCGGGCACGGGCGTTGTTCTCTTTCCCTCAGTCAAAACCCACCTGGCCTGGCTTTAACCATTTCGCCCTACTGGTCCGACGACGCAAGAGCTGCTATTGCCACACTACCTTCTTCTGCCCCTGCTTATAGTTTCGACTTCTACCTGGCCTTCCCTCTCCTTGAAGGCCACGCTTTTAAACCCTGGCTCCACCGGTCTTTTAACCGCAACCGCGGCGACTGGGTCTCAACTGAGGAAATCAAGCAGTGGGCAGCCCAGGGCTACCAGACGGTCCATTGCCATCATGACGGCGATTATTACGGCGATGGCCTCTTCTGGCGCGATGGCTCTTATCCGCCCTATCCTGATATGGATCGCTATGACCGGGTTCTCGTCGACTGCCGCCAGGCTGGTATCAGGACAGCCACCTATTTCTCGAACAAGGAGCTTCACCCGAGTACTGAAGCCTATAAGGAACACGGTGAAGAGTGGGGCCGAAAAGACCGCGCCGGAAACCTCCGGCATAATTTCTACCAGCCAGGCAGCGAGTTCGGTGCCCAGATGTGTCTGCGGTCTGGCTGGCTCGATTACCTGAAGCTTTCAATTGACCGGGTGCTCAAGAACCATCCCCTTGACGGCGTTTACTACGACTGGAACGTCGCTCTGCTCTGCCAGAACCCGCTCCATGAAGGAAAACAGGCGGGCGAGAAAGCCGCCGGCCACTGGGATATAGATGAGCTTCTAAATCTTATGGAATGGACGCGTCAGCGTGTTGGCCCGGATGGACTTATCATCATTCATAACACCACCGTTCCGATGTTCGCCACCGAGAATTTTGCCGATTACGTGGTCGCTACCGAGTGGGGCTATGGGAAATGGACCGATCGAGCTCCCGACCCGGATGATCTTCCTCTCGAATGGACTCTGGTTGGTGCCCGTCCCCGTGGGGTCATCAGCTATGGAACAATTCCGGAAGATGCGCCACGCCGGCTTCATAAGCTATTTGTCTTAGAAGCATTTCTGGGTGGGGTGACTCCCTGGCCGGCCAGCCCGGAGACTTTAGAGTTACTCCCGCTATTAAAGCCTCTGGGTAACATCGAATCTTACAAGTTTGCCGATTGGCGTAACAAAGCCATCAGTCTTTCCGAGAAAATTTGCGCTTCGGCCGTTTATAGCCGGCCCGGCGAAGCCTATCTCTTACTTGTTAACCTGGGCCAGGAGAAACAGGAAGTGGCCTGTGTTTTGTATCCGGAGAAACTTCCCTACCGGCTCGGGAAAGTGACAGGTGCTGAGATTGTGGCGACTAACGGGTACTGGTCTCAAAACTCTGAAGGTCAGGCGACCTCCTTTTTAACTGGCAGCTCCGCCCTCCAGGCTCCCGTTGTCCTTGATGCGGCCGCTCTGGTCACCACCGGAATAAAAGTTACCATACCAGGTGATGGAGCCATCGTTATCCGCATAAAGTAACCGCCATAAAGCCTGGCTCAGAGTCTATAACAGTTCCCTGTAACTTAGCTTCAGTCAGATCAGATCTGCCCCTCTAACAGAAAAAGCCGCCGGGCTGTCGACATAAGATTGGAACCAGTGGTATACATTTTGAAACAGAACCTGCGGCTGCGACAGAAAAACATCGTGAGTTGCACGCCATTCACAGAGTTAGTCCAATTCCAAACTGGAAGCGGCTGGAGTAAATGAGTCCCTGCTCATCGACGGCCGCTAAGGGCAACCGGGCCGAAGCTCCGATCTGAAACTTTTTGAGCTCAAGCCCCAGACCAAAGGTGAGGTAATCATAACTCGGGTGAGCACCATATGCTGGGAAATTAGCTGTCTGCGGATCGTGAATGTAACCGGCAAGAATATGCATCTTGTTCTCAACAGTTGATTTGAGCTTAATGGCATAATCTACCCCCGTAGAGAATCGAACTGCATCTTTTTCTGACCGGTTGGGATAAATATATTCTAAATATGGGGAAAAATGACTCATTTCAGAAGAAGACCAGTCCCAGTAAGAGACATCCGAGAAAAAGTTAAGATTATCCAGGATTTTTATGCGGCTGCTAACTGTGAGAACAACTGGAAGCTTATAGGAACCTTTGTCCCTGACCGGATCAATTATATCGCCATCTTCTAAAAGCTCGTAATAAGTGTAGCATTTAACTGATATCTTATAAGGAGGTTGGATGGCCAGCCCAAGAGTCACAGTTTGATTAACCTCCCAGACCAGTCCGAAATCAAAAACAAGAGAATGGATATCTATATCCCAGTATCTCTCCTCCAGTGAATAATCAGTATAGTAATTATGATTTATCTGGCCGGTCCGGTAAGCTGCGCTCAGGCCGATCGAAACTTTGTCAGTTATCTTCCGAGCCATAGACAGCCCAAAATTATGGAGCTTCCCATCCTGTTCATCAAAGTTATTATAATTGAATATTTTCGGCCGGTTATATTCTTCAACCAGAGAATAAGCCAGAGCAATTCTCCATTTTTCATTACCCGCCATGAGCCCCGCAAACTCGGGATAAAAGGTTGTTCGTTTGTAGCTCGCTACCTGGTCATCATAATTATAAATATTCCTGGCATAAGCATGAGACAGCCTGGTTGAAACAGCGAGATTAAATCCAGAGGTTAAAGTCATACTGGCCGGGTTCAAGAAGGCGGCTTGTGGACCTGGAAAACCAAGAATTGTCTCCCCGGCCGCTGATGCCAGCGGAGAATATATACCAAGAATATTAGTGCTGCCGAGAGGATGACCGAAGTACTCATCAGATTGCGCCTCTAAATTACCGGCTAACCAAAATATTAAGCCGACCGCAAGAACTAATAAAAAAGAGACTCGCCAACTTCTTTTTTCCTTCATCTAAAACCCTCCAAAAAGACTTTTTGCAACTCTGTTCGATTATATTTAAGTCCAGCTTATCCTGTCAATTTTTCGAATTGCCTTTCAATAAGTCTCGTCGATCCTTTAAAAAGCCCGGGTTTTTCAACTGGAGCAACTATTAGAATCTTTGCCAAAAAAACTAAATTCAAAGACTGGAGAGAATCCGGTAAATCCGGCAACCTTCTGCTTGAGAAAAATAGATTAGATACCCTGGCTCTATTAAGATACGACTTGATTCTATTAAGGCCCGGCCGGATTCTGTTTGGCCGGTCGAAGGCATCAGCCAGGAAGAGGTCAATTTCCCCTGGAGATCGAAGCAATCCAGACGTGGCTGGCCGTCGCGGTAGAAATTGCCAACGACGGCCAGTCTATCAGGCAAAACAAATATGCTGCGAACCGCATTAGCTTCTTTTCCTGCCTTATCAAAAACCTTAGCCCAGGAACCGGAAAATTCGGGCTCAGGTGCCCTGACCTCCCAGACTCTTATCTCTTTGCCGGCCAGGTCATAAAAATGGATAAGATAACGGCTGCCGGACGACGCTGCCAGTTCCGTTCCGAGGAAGGCAAAAGCTGGATCCTGGACATTGACCAGGCCTCCGCCGGATAATTTTTTCCCATCATCGCTATAAGCTTCTGTCCTCATCACATCGGACTTCATCTTAAAAAGCGTTACCGCTCCTGCTTCTTCTGACCACTTAATAACAGTATGCTCAAAAAATTCGGTCTCTGAGGCTCTTCTCCCGCTTAGATAATAAATATTCCCTGACCGGCCGAGGATCTTAGAACAGCCAACCGGTAATTTCATTTCCCGCTGGAGCTGCCCCGCCCAGTCGTATTCAATCAAATGAGACCTTTCATCCAGGATGACCAGGGTTTTATCGTCAGCCAAGATATCATAGACATATTGATATTCACCTGGCCCCTGACCGTAGGAGCCAATGGATCGCTTGTTCTGTCCATCAAGCGAGATGGCCATGATTTGATGCAACCTGCTATCAAAAAAGACAAATTCTCCCTGTGGGCTTATCCTGCCGGCTGCCGGTGAACCAATATCAGGATAGTCAGAGAGATTAAGAACAAGTTCAACCTTAAGCTCTGGCAGCGACTTAATATCAGGAAGCGACTGAGAAGACTCCTGTCGACAGGTGATAGTCAATCCCGATATAACTAAAATTAAAGCCATCAGAAAACAGAGTTTTTTGATTTTCATTCTGGCCTCCCTTTGGCATTATATATCATGCTGCCCTTAAAAACACAGCAAACCAAAAATCTGATTTTCTGATGATCGAGCAGTTTGAATTAAGACCGGGATTTCCTTAGAATAGTTTTTCGGCGAACGATAATACTTCATTTTCTAAGGGACTGAGCAAGCATCATGAGTCCTAAAAACTATAAGAAACCGGACTTTACCTCAAGAGAAGCCAGGGCTATGGCGGCTAAGGCCTTTGCCCTGTCACCGAAGGAAATCAGGCCCCTCCCTGGCGATCGCTCTCAGAATTTTCTGATACAAACTAAGTCCGCCCGGAAATATGTTTTAAAAATCGCCTCTTCCTTTGACCACCTGGAGGAACTTGATTTTGAAAATAGAGTCATCTTGAAGCTGAGTCGGGAGCTTT
>Ga0208825_1001823_pt1 | contig 15293 bp, 5 predicted proteins | sample AD_UKC113_MetaG_FD_184450 | JGI IMG/M metagenome (GOLD analysis project Ga0208825, IMG submission 184450) | Active sludge microbial communities of municipal wastewater-treating anaerobic digesters from Hong Kong - AD_UKC113_MetaG (SPAdes)... | ecosystem: Engineered > Bioreactor > Anaerobic >...
TATGCTCAAAATTAGGAGTGATATAGAAAATTAATATAAATAATGAAATTTATGTATCAATTTTACTTTATAGCAATAAAAGAGAGTGTTGCTTGGCTACTTTTTAAAGTAGTTTTGCAACACCCTCATTAATATTTGCTGTAATTACTCTGATATGACACCTTTTTTATCTACCTTTGCATTGAATGATAGTTGTTGAAGCTTATCAAACAGCTGTTGTTGTTTATTTTTATCTTTAAGTAAAACCGGACGGTAATTTTCTATGGCACATGGAGAAATTGTTGCAGTATATGACTTATCCTTGTTAAATGCTACATTTAGTATCATGGTATCATTCTTGACATTTGTAAATACGAAATTCCCAAGGCTGTATGCAATCAATTTTCCATTATAAAATTCAAATCCCTGTAGGACATGGGGGTGAGCACCTATAACCAGATCGGCACCGCCGTCTATGTATTTTTTTGCAAGATTCCTCTGATAGGTGTCGGGCTTTGTATTGCGTTCAGTACCCCAGTGTACGTATACCACAACTATATCAGCATTCTTCTTTGCTGTGCTTATTTCAGAAAGAAGCCTTGTTGGATTGTAGGTCGTAGCAACACCGGGCTTGTTTTTTCCGGCATTCCATTCAACCACAGGAATTACATGGCTTGATCCGATTATGGCTACATTGAAATCATCTACTTTGAAATACTTTGCTATGCTTGCCTCGTCAAGGTCATGTCCTGCTCCTACATATTTTATGCCTGCTTTATCTAAATAGGTAAATGTATCAAGCATTGCATCCTGACCAAAGTCAAGGATATGATTGTTTGCAAGAGTAACGATATCTATTCCGGCGGATGTAAGAACATCTACACTTGAGGGCTTGGCACGGAATGTGAACTGCTTGTCCTTGGCTTTTGTACCCCTTGTACTTATTGGACACTCGAGATTTATCATTGAAATGTCGGCTCCTGCAAGAATAGGTTTAACATCGGATAATATATAATTTGCTCCTTTATTGTTAATGACATTAGCTACGCTTCCGTCGAGCAAAACATCTCCTCCGAAGGAAAGTGTCAAAGTATTCTCGTCATTTGGTAATGCTGTTACTGTTAAAGGTTCTGATATATCAGGAGTTGGAATGGCGGGTGATGAAACAGATGATGAAACTAGTGCTTGAACAGAAGGTTCTGTGGAAGCAGCTGTTGCAATAGATGGTGTAACTATTGGAGTCACAATAGAAGGCTCATTTGCAGTTGGTGTTGAGAAAGAAGGTTTTGCCGTTGCAGTAAAGGCGGATGTATTCTGTTCTTTTGGAGGTGAAATGTCTCCAATATCTGAATTGGCAGTTTGCTGATGGGCAGGGGGAATAAAAGGAGTTTGCCTGTTGGATACATAATCATAGGCAAAAATAATACCTGCCGTAGAAAATAATAAAATAATTATTGTAATAATTGCTTTCTTCAAATATTTTCATCCTTTCAATATATTAATTCTTAAAACATTAATTTATAATTCTTAAAATAATACATGAAAACTTATTGCATATGTTACATAATGTATATTAAGCAAGTACAAAGGATTTAAGCAGTATAAATACTATTATACAAGCAAAATAAGAAATAATCTAGATAATGTAATATTAAATAATTGGCATGTTATAAGTATTGTATTAATGGTATTTAATCATACCTTATTGTATTGATTTTTATGCTATAAAAATGTAATATAATCAGTAGCAGTAAGAAAACCTAATATTAAGTAATAGTAGGATATAAGTGATTTAAATTAACAAAATATAAAATGGAGAGGGCATATGGATAAATCAAATGATTTGATAAAAAAGCTTCAGGATAATATGAATGAATTCAGCAAAGGTCAAAAGTTAATTGCGTGGTATATAATAAATCATTACGGAAAAGCTGCATATATGACAGCGGCCAAGCTGGGAGAAGATGTTGGAGTCAGTGAATCTACAGTAGTAAGGTTTGCCAATGAATTGGGGTACGACGGGTATCCGAAGCTTCAAAAGGCATTGCGGGAACTTATTAAGAGTAAACTTACGGCGGTACAGAGATTGGAGGTTTCATCCAATAGAATAGGTGATGAAAATATTTTAAAAAGTGTTCTAAGCTCTGATATGGAAAAAATTAAAGTAACCATGGAAGAAATAGACCATAAAAGTTTTAACAATGCCGTTGAGACAATATTAAATGCTAGAAAGATATATATACTTGGGGTTAGAAGCTCAGCACCCTTAGCGAGCTTTTTAGGCTTTTATTTCAATCTGATATTTGATAATGTGAGGCTTGTTCATACAACCAGTGTCAGTGAGATTTTTGAACAAATTATAAATGCATCACAGGGAGATGTTGTAATAGGAATAAGTTTTCCCAGATATTCAAAGAGAACTATTAAAGCTATGCAATTTGCAAAGGACCAGGGGGCTTCAGTAGTTGCAATTACCGATAGCTATGAGTCGCCTGTTGCGGAATATGCCGACAGTTCGCTTATTGCAAGAAGTGACATGGCATCTTTTGCAGATTCTCTTGTAGCTCCGTTAAGTGTTATTAATGCACTTATTGTTGCTGTAGGAATGAGAAGAAAGGAACATCTGTTTAAAACTTTTGACAAACTTGAAAATATATGGGATGAGTATCAAGTTTATGAAAAACCTGATAATGTTGACCAGTTCAGAAAAGCTGATTTTTAGATCCCTGGAGATTGTGGTGTATTTTGCACCACAATTTCTTACGATAAAATCAAGGTACAAATTGATTTGTATTTTTTATAATGCATTAGGAGCGGGAGTATGAGAAAAAGGGTATTCGTAATAGGCGGTGGACCTGCAGGAATAATGGCTGCCGGAAAGGCATGCGAGCTTGGAAATGATGTTATGTTATTTGAAAAAAACAACAAACTTGGGAAAAAGGTTTTGATCTCCGGTAAGGGGCGCTGCAACATAACCAATAATACTGACATTGAAGGGTTAATTAAAAATACTCCCGGAAATGGAAACTTTCTTTATTCCTCTTTTTACACATTTTCAAACCAGGACTTAATTTCAATGCTGAACGGACTAGGGTTAGAAACCAAGGTTGAAAGAGGTGAAAGAGTTTTTCCCGTATCTGACAACTCAAAGGATGTTGTAGATACTTTATGGAAATTCCTTGAATTGAAGGGGGTAAAAGTCAGGTTGAATTCTCCTGTTGATAGCATAGTTACAAAAGACGGAAAGGTAACAGGAATAATCACCAGAGATGGGCAAAAGCTTGAATGTGACTCTGTTGTGGTAGCTACAGGAGGTGTTTCATATCCAGGAACAGGCTCTACAGGTGACGGATTCAAGATGGCAAAGTCATTAGGACATCGGGTTATAGATCTAAAGCCGTCTTTAGTGCCTCTATTGACTAAGGAAAAATGGGTTAAGGATCTTCAGGGTTTATCATTAAAAAATGTTGAAGTTACTCTTAAGAACATGAGAGGCAAGAAAATATACAACGATTTTGGTGAAATGCTTTTTACCCATTTTGGGGTTTCCGGGCCAATTATTCTTAGTGCCAGCAGGCATATTCTTGATTATGGATTTAAGGATGTTGTGCTATCCATAGACCTAAAGCCTGCTTTAAATGAGGAAAAGCTTTATGACAGACTGACAAGGGATTTTGAAAAGTATTCGAGAAAGCAATTCAAAAATGCCCTTGATGATTTGCTTCCAAGTAAGATGATACCTGTTGTTATTGACCTGTCTTCCATATCTCCAGATAAATTTGTAAACCAGATTAACAGGGAAGAAAAAAGAAATCTTGTTAAGCTTCTTAAAAACCTGGAATTAAACATTTGCGGTGCCAGGCCTATCAATGAAGCAATTGTAACTGCAGGAGGAGTATCAACCCTTGAAATAAATCCTTCAACAATGGAATCAAAGCTTGTTAAAGGACTGTTTTTCGCAGGAGAAGTTATAGATGTGGATGCATATACAGGAGGTTTTAATCTGACTATTGCTTTTTCAACGGGTTATCTTGCAGGGGCAAACTGCTGATAGTATTTTTTTACATCCATATGCATATAATTAAAATGTTTGATATTAGAGAGCCATGTCACACTCACAAGGGTAAGTGATTTTTTGATCATGGCTAATATTAAATATTAAATATGCATGGAGAGTGTATGTGAAATGAAGATTACAGGTTTTAAAGTGACAAAAGATAAAAGCAACCAAAAGAAAAAGATTAAATCTTTCTCTGAAAAAGCTTTTGTTATAACTTTTTTTATTTTGTTCGCTTCGTTGATCCTTACACAGATATTGCTGGTGTCTCCGACCACAAGAAGATTTCTTGTGAAGGATGTTGAATTTGAGGGAAGTCCGTTGGAGGTAGTAGAGAACCTTTATTCCGAGGGCGAGTTGGAACTGGAACTTCAAAATATTCAAAAGGATGAGAATATTAACGTTTTGATAAATGGAGATGAAGTTGCAGCGTTCTCTGATAAGAGTATGGTGTTGAAAGTCAGAGATGGCGATGTTTTGGAAATAGACGGTACAGGAACGAATAATTCTGCCGTTGTCAAAGTTATCAAAAGTAGCAGCAATATTGAAAACAACTGTGTTGGGAAAGAATTTACAGTTGGATCTGAACTAAAAAACCTTTTTAGGGTTAAAATTTCGGGGTCATTAGGGGAAAATTGATATTATTCATAAAATTTCTAAAAAAGCATTTTGAATATTGTCTTTTTTGTGATAAAATAGAAACTATATTAAATATGTTATTAATCTTACATTTAGCAGAGCAAAATAACGAACGCTTTACCGGAATTTTGCGATAGATAAATGTAAAAGATTAATCGTATTTAATATAGTTTATTAATTATTAAAATAATAGAATGATAGTTATTTGTTAATTGATTTTTATATGGGGAGTTAAAATTTGATAATTGCTTGATAGAATATTTACATCTCTAAGGCGGTAAGTGTGTTCTTTGATTATTGGCAGTGATATTATTTCAGCCTAAAAATTTTTTGAGGAAGTACTTTATCTGTCAAGGATAAAGTACTTTAATTATTTGGTAAAATATAGTGATTTATAAAGTTCGAATACACTTAAATAGGGAATAATAATTTCATACTATATATGTATGAATTATAAATATATAAATTATAGATTATGAATGGAAAATCACATAGTGATTTTAATTATATATAAAAGTATGTAAAATATATTTATTTGTATTGGGGGAAAATACATTGAATAAGAATAACAGAAATTTACTGGTTTATTTGTTGGTCTTTATTTTAATATTCCAACAAGTGATTCAGGGCTTTGCAGCTATGAATGTACGAGATGATGGCATGGCTGATATGTCAGGAAAGGATTTGACAGGTGTGTATCAGGCTGAACCTTCATTGAATCCGACAATGACAAATACGCCAATTCCAATAAGTACTCCAACAAGCACAGTACCGGAAAATTCGGCAGCGGTACAAACATCCACAACGATGATTGCATCACCAACGCCTGTAATTACAATATTCTATTCTTCTGCTCCTACGGGAGTATCTACGGCTAGCCCGTCAAATGAAGAAATACCGACGTTGACTTCAAACGAGACACCGATTCCAACAGAAACTTTGTTGGTAACACATACACCGATCCCGACAGAAAGTTCGGTGGCAACACATACACCGATATCAACGGAAACGTCGATAGCAACACATACGCCGATTCCGACGGAAATTCCTGACGTGAAAGTTTTACCTAAACCTGACGGATTATCATTAGAAATCATTGATAACTCTTCTGTAAAATTGTCCTGGAATAAAGTGAAAACTGACACTGAAGTAAAAGGATATGATATTTACAGAAACGATACGAAAATTGGCACAACTGATGCTTCAGAGTATACAGATAACGGATTAGCCATAGGGACAAGCTATAACTATTATATTAAGGCATGTGATGTGTCGGATAATGTATCTTTGGCAAGTGACAGCCTGTTATTGGTTCTTGGTACAACCACAATAAACAGTGATGTGGTTTTAAACGAAAACAGAGTTTATCAGAGTATTAACTTAACTTCCGGTAAACTGGATTTAACAGGTCATTCATTGTATGTATACGGCAACTTGAATCAAACAGGCGGAACAGTGTACATAGATGGGGGACGACTGGAAGTATCAGGTAACTATGCAATAAAAAATCCAAGTTATTACACATATGCATCTTTAACTATGACAAATGAGGCTGACTATGTAAAGGTAGGAGGAGGCTTTACACAGCACTCATATTATAGTCATGAAGGCTTGCTGACAGCAGGAACAATGGAAGTAAAAGGAGACTTTATACAGGATGTCAACAGCTCATATTCCGGACACTCTGCAAACTTTAAGGCAACAGGTACCCATAAAGTAATATTGACTGGTATAAGCCAGCAAAAAATAAGATTTGACAGTCCTGCATCATCTTGGTTTGTTGATCTTGAAAATAAAAATACTTCGGGAAGCCCGCTGATAGTAACCGGAGGATTTAGTATAAGCGGAAAATTCACTAACAACGGATATGGGTTTGGTGCTTCGTTAAATGTAGGATCAACAAACTGGAAATTAACTGGAGATGAAGTAATAGAAGGAGACCTTAATGTAAGCGGAAGTACCGTTGATTTAAACGGTAAGGTGCTGAGGGTAAAAGGTAACCTGAACCAGAGCGGAGGAACCATTGATTTAAAAGGCGGTTCGCTTCTTGTAGAGGGTAATTCAGAAACAAATTCAAGTGGGAAGTACACTCAAACGGGCGGCACCATGTACATAGATGGGGGAAGGCTGGAAGTATCGGGAGATTATGTTATGAAAAATCCAAGTTATTACACATATGCCGATTTAAGAATGACAAATGAGTCTGACTATGTAAAGGTAGGAGGAAGCTTTACACAGCACTCATATTACAGCCATGAAGGATTGTTGACAGCAGGAACAATGGAAGTAAAAGGAGACTTTATACAGGATGTCAACAGCTCATATTCCGGACACTCTGCAAACTTCAATGCGACAGGTACCCATAAAGTAATATTGACTGGTACAAGCCAGCAAAAAATAAGATTTGACAGTCCAGGATCGTCTTGGTTTGCTGATCTTGATAATAAAAATACTTCCGGAAGCCCGCTGATAGTAACCGGAGGATTGAGTGTAAATGGAAAATTTGTAAATAATAGATCTGGATTTGGTGCTTCATTAAATGTAGGGTCAACAAACTGGAAACTTACTGGAGATGAGGTAATAAACGGAGATTTAAATATAAGTGGAAGTACCATTGATTTGAACGGTAAGATACTTAGAGTAAAAGGAAACCTTACTCAAACAGGAGGAAACATTGACTTGAAAGGCGGTTCACTTCTGGTAGAGGGTAATTCAGAAACAAATTCAAAGGGGAATTACACTCAAACGGGCGGAACCATGTACATAGATCAGGGACGACTGGAAGTATCGGGAGATTATGTTATAAAAAATCCAAGTTATTACACATATGCCAATTTAAAAATGACAAATGAGGAAGACTATGTAAAGGTAGGAGGAAGCTTTACACAGCACTCATATTACAGTCATGAAGGCTTGCTGACAGCAGGAACAATGGAAGTAAAAGGGGACTTTATACAGGATGTCAACAGCTCATATGCCGGACACTCTGCAAACTTCAATGCGACAGGTACCCATAAAGTAATATTGACTGGTACAAGCCAGCAAAAAATAAGATTTGACAGTCCTGCATCATCTTGGTTTGCTGATCTTGAGTATAAAAATACTTCCGGAAGCCCGCTTATATTTAGTGGAACTTTTAATGTATGCGGAGAATTCGTCAATAACGGATCAGGATTAGCCGGGCTAAATGTCGGTTCTACAAACTGGACCCTTACTGGTGATGAAGTAATATATGGGGATCTGAATATAAGTGGCAGTACCCTTGATTTGAATGGTAAAGTACTTAAGGTGAATGGAAATCTCACTCAAACGGGCGGAACCATGTACATAGATGGGGGGCGGCTGGAAGTATCGGGAGATTATGTTATAAAAAATCCAAGTTATTACACATATGCCAATTTAAAAATGACAAATGAGGAAGACTATGTAAAGGTAGGAGGAAGCTTTACACAGCACTCATATTACAGTCATGAAGGATTGCTGACAGCAGGAACAATGGAAGTAAAAGGAGACTTTATACAGGATGTCAATAGCTCATATTCCGGAAACTCTGCAAACTTCAATGCAACGGGTACCCATCTGGTTATACTAAATGGGACTTCTATGCAAAATATAAAATTTGATTCTCCTGCACAATCTTATTTTAATAAATTGAAGATTATTAGATCTGTGAACAATGGCTATAAGTTCAATACAACACCTGTGTGGAAAGAACTTGAGATATATGATGACGAATTACCGTCAACTCCTGATAATCTTAAAATTAGCAGGAAAACTGTATCTAGCATTTCTCTGTCCTGGTCTCCTTCCTATGATAATGTAGGTATTAAAAATTATGAAATATACAGAGATGATAAAAAAATAGGAGAGTCTTTATCACCAGAGTATGTAGACAATACAATTGAGTTTAATAAAAATTACAAATATAAAGTAAGGGCTTTGGATGAAAACGGTTTCTTTTCCGACTTTTCAAGTATTATAAACGCTGCCGTTACGGATAAAGAGGCACCATCCAAACCGGATAACTTGAAACTTGTTTCAAAAACATTTACATCTATAAAATTTACATGGACCCCCTCGAAGGACAATGTGGAAACGGTTTGCTATGAGGTATATCGTGATGGTGCCATGATCGGTATTGTGGAAGTAAATGAATTTGAGGATATTGATCTCCTTCCGGGGGAAAAACATAGTTACTATGTTTATGCTTTAGACGAAACCAATAACAGATCTGAAGCAAGCAGCATATATACCGAAATCAGTAAAGTAGATGATGAAGCGCCTTCAATCCCGCAAGGCTTAAAACTTGTATCAAGAAATGATATTTCATCGTCCATTATCTGGTCGCCATCAACTGATAACTTTAAAGTTGCTGGTTATGAAGTGTATAGAGATGGGGTTAAGATAAAGGATATTACTGATGCAGATACAACAAAGTTCGAAGATAGTGGTTTAACTAAGATGACTTCATATACATATACTGTAAAGGCTTATGACTTTTCAGGAAATTTTTCCGAAGAGAGTGACCCGCTAATTTTCACTACGGCACCTGCAACTGTTACTATAAGTACTAATGCTGTTTCAGAGCAGGATGAGCTTTATGGAACTGTGTATTTAACTGGAGGAATTTGGGATTTAAATGGAAAGACTATTACCATAGATGGGGATTTAATCCAGTCAGGCGGAACCCTTTATGTAAATGGAGGACAGCTCAAAATATTAGGTAACTATAGTATTAAAGGCTCTAGTTATCTTAAAATGATAAACGATGCAGATTATGTATTAATTGATAAAAACTTTTTAATGCAAAGCGACAATATAATAAAGGACAATTACATAAATGCAGGGACTATTGAAGTAAAAGGGGATTTTCTGCAGAGGGCCGGCGTGTTTTATAACTATGGAACTTATCCTAGAACGGATAACTTTGTACCAGGCGGTACTCATAAAGTAGTTCTTAGCGGTACAAATATTCAAAAAATTGATTTTCAATATCCCGGAAGCTCATATTTTAATGTATTGGAGCTTAAGAACACTTCTGAGCAAGGTGTTCAATTTATAAATAATATAAGTCTGAAATCACTTATAAAGCATGATAGTAAGATTACCCAAAGTTCAGTAGGTTCAATGAACTGGACTTTAAATGAAGATGTGGAATTGGACAGCAGTTTATATATTTCCGGAAGTACAGTGGATTTAAATGGATATAAGTTGACTGTGAATGGTGATCTTATTCAGTCAGGCGGTATCCTTTATGTAAATGGAGGACAGCTTGTAGTTAATGGTAATTATTATATTCAATCAGAAACAAAGGCAGCAGATGGTACTTTGTCCTATGGAAGAAGCACTGGAATTATAAAGATGCAAAATTCAAATGATTATGTAAAGGTAAATGGAAGCTTCCAAGTACAAAGTGATAATATTATAAACGATACATTATTAAGTGCAGGGACTCTTGAAGTAAAGGGCGATTTTGTGCAGATAGCAGGAGTGTTTTATAACTATGGCACTTATGCTAGGGCAAATAATTTTGCTCCAGGAGGCACCCATAAAGTAATACTAAGTGGTGACAAGAAGCAAAAGGTTTATTTTCAATATCCTGCCGATTCATATTTCAACATATTGGAGCTTAAAAATACATCTAAACAGGGTATTGTATTTGAAAATTCAATCAATGTAAAATCATTGATAAGAAATGACAGCATAATATCCAAAATTTCTATGGGTGCTATGAATTGGACTCTTAATGAGGATACGGTATTAGATAGCAGTTTATATATAAACAATAATACCTTAGATTTAAATGGCTATAGCTTGACTATTAACGGTGATTTAATCCAGTCAGCGGGAGTATTATATGTTAATGGAGGAAAGCTAACAGTTAATGGAAGTTATTTTATTCAATCAGAAATAAAGGCAACAGACGGCACTTTGTCCTATGGAAGAAGCACTGGAATTATAAAGATGCAAAATCCTGATGATTATATAAAGGTGACGGGAAGCTTCCAAATACAAAGTGATAATATCATAAATAATACATTATTAAATGCAGGGACTCTTGAAGTAAAGGGTGATTTTGTACAGAAAGCAGGAGAGTATTATTATTATGGAACTTATGCTATGAGTACCGTCTGGTACAAAGTTATCCGTTCTAGGACAAATAATTTTGCACCGGGAGGTACTCATAAGGTCGTACTTTCAGGTATAGGTGTGCAAAAAATAGAGTTTCAAAATCCTGCAGATTCCTACTTTAATATTCTTGAGATAAAGAATAAGCAGGGCGAAAATATTAAGTTTGCAAATTCTATAAATGTTATAAGTCTTTATACTAACAGTGCGAAGCTTCAATCGATAAAAATTAGTTCAAAAGATTTAAAGTTGAGCGAAGATATGTTTGTTGACGGCACATTGTATCTATCAGCTTCTACATTAGATTTAAATGGATACAAATTAACTGTAAACGGTAATCTTGTTCAATCAGGAGGAGTATTAAATATAAATGGTGGTGAGCTTACAGTAAAGGGAGACTACCGCATACAATCGGAATCTAAAGGTGAAGACGATACAATTGTTTATGGCAGAAGTTCAGGAAACTTAAAGATGTTAAATGATGATGATTATATACTTGTAACAGGAAGCTTCTATACCCAGAGCGATAATGAACATAAAGGTGCTTTATTGAATGCAGGTACTATAGAAGTAAAGGGCGATTTTGTACAGAGACCGGGGCAATATTATTACTATGGTAATTATGACAGAAAAAATAACTTTGCACCGGAAGGTACTCATAGGGTCATTTTAAGCGGTACTGACTCACAAAAGGTTGATTTTCAAAATTCCGGTGATTCATATTTTAATGTATTGGAGATTAAAAATACATCTGAAGTTGGAGTCCAATTCATAAAATCTCTTAATGTAAAATCATTGATAAGAAATGATAGCAAAATATCAAAGTTTTCGGTAAGCTCTATGAATTGGAGCCTTATAGAAGATACCGTAATAGATTGCAGTTTGTATTTTAGCGGTGCAACCATTGATTTGAACGGACATAAGCTCACTGTAAATGGAGACCTGATACAATCGGGCGGTACTATGTATATTAATGGAGGGCAGCTTTATATAAATGGAGATTACAGAATACAGGCTGAAAGTACAAGTGAAGACGGCGCTTTAGTGTATGGCAGAAGTGCAGGTTTACTGAAAATGATAAATCCTGATGATTATATAAAGGTTAGCGGAAGTTTCTTTATACAAAGCGATAATGTAATTAGTAATGAGATACTAAATGAAGGTGTTATAGAGATAAAAGGAGATATTGTTCAGAAGCCGGGGCAGTATTATTACTATGGTACTTATGACAGAAAGAACAATTTTGCACCGGGAGGAAATCATAAAGTCATACTCAGCGGTTCTGATGTACAAAATATTAATTTCCAGGATTCTGTAGAGTCATATTTTAACATTCTGGAACTTAAGAATTACTCAAAAGGTGGCATAATTTTTGGAAGCTCCTTTAATGCCAAGACCTTTATAAGCAATAATTGTAACATTGCTATGAAATCTATTGGTTCAATGGATTGGAAGCTAAGTCAAGATGCAGTGATAAATGGTGATGTTTACTTGTCAGGAAGCACTCTTGATTTAAATGGTCACAAATTGACAATAAATGGAAACCTGATTCAGTCCAATGGCGTATTGAGCGTGAACGGAGGAAGCCTTATTATTAACGGCGACTACAGAATCCAGACTGAAAACAAAGCATCTGACGGTACTACGACTTATGCCAAAGGAAATGGATTGCTGAAAATGCTAAATGCACATGATTATGTTTTGGTGAATGGAAGCTTTTATATACAGTCGGGAGATGTAAACGGCTCTTCTGTTTTAAGTGCAGGTGTATTGGAAGTCAAGGGTGATTTTATTCAGTTGGCAGGCCAATACTATTATTACGGAACATATGACAGAAGTAATAATTTTACTCCAGGAGGCAGTCATAAGGTAGTATTAAGCGGCAGTAGCGTGCAAAATGTTAACTTCCAGTATCCTAATGACTCATATATCAATATTCTTCAGATTACAAAACCCATAGAAACGGGTTATACATTTAATAAAACACCTATATGGAAGGAATTGGTGTATGATGTTGAGGCACCATCAATTCCGTTGGAACTTAAAACTACATCTGTGAGTGAAATATCAATATCACTTTCCTGGGAAGCTTCAACTGACAATGATAGTGTAGCAGGATATGAAATATATCGTGACGGCTCTTTGGCAAGTTATGTTAAAAATACAGAATTTACAGATGTAGGACTTACACCGGGAAAAGAGTATGTATATAAGATAAGAGCTGTTGATGCGGGGCATAATGTATCTGAATTTAGCCACGAGATTGCCGTTAGCACATTGACGGATACGGAAAAACCTTCAAAGCCCGGTAATCTGTCTGCATATTTTATAGACACTGATGTTTATCTCAGTTGGACTGCATCAACCGATAATGTAGAAGTCGCAAGGTATGATATTTATAGAGACGGTGAATTTATCGCTTCTACACTTTCAACTGAATATAAAGATACAGAGCTGAAATTAAACAAAAAATACAGCTATAAGGTCAAGGCATATGATGCTGCAGGTAATTGGGCCGAATCAGCTGTTGAGATTACTTTATCGGATGACCACAGCAATGATATGGTTGATGCTACCGAAATTGAGATTGGTGAAGATGCAGCAGGTACAATCAACTATAGAGGTGATATTGACTGGTTCAAATTTACTACAACAAATGCAGGTTACTATACAATTACAGGTAAAGGTGTTACCGACCTTCTAGGTAATGTATACAATGGGGACGGTACACTTAAGTTTACAGGAGAAAATTCAGGGGATAGGTTCACAATAACAGGAACATTTGAAGCTGATACCGAGTACTACATAAGGATTAAATACAGCAGCAGTTTTAGTACAGGGATATACACATTTAAGGTTTCAGAGCTTGACAATGAGCCGCCTGTGGTGCCAACCGGGCTTGTTGCTATAAAGAAAACTCCTGTGTCAATTAGTCTTAAGTGGGATGCTGCAACTGATAATACCGAAGTTGCAGGATACAAACTATATAGAGACGGTGTTCTCATTAAAGATACAACATCCACTGAATTTACCGATACAGGACTTGATCCTGAAACTTCATATACCTATACTGTGAGAGCATACGATAATTTAAAGAATTTATCAATTGAAAGTGATGCTTTAGAAGAAACAACAGAAAAGGATATAGATGCTCCATCCATACCTACTGGATTAAAAATGACATCAGTTATTAGATCCCAGGATGATACAGGAAAGAAAGTAACTGTCAAACTTGTATGGTCGGCTTCTACAGACAATGTAAAGGTAGCAGGATATGAAATATATAGAGATGGTGTTAGCATAGGAACATCGGATAAATATGAATATATAGATTCCGATGCAATAATCACAGAAAGCAATATATATAAATATACAGTCAAGGCATTTGATACTTCAAAGAACTACTCGGCTGACAGCGTTGCTGTGACTTTTGACAATGAACCGCCAACTGCACCTGCTGAGTTGAAGGAAATTGGAAAGACTGAGAAATCGGTTGTACTATCCTGGAAGCCATCAACTGATTCCATAGGAATAGCAGGATATGAAGTTTACAGAGACGGTATAAAAGTAGGTACTTCCACAACAAATAGCTATACGGCAAACGGACTTGAGCCTGATAAGACATATATATTCAAGGTATGTGCATTTGACGCTCAAGGCAATATTTCCGATTCAGGCAATGAGATTACCGTCACAACGACAATTGATACTGAAGAACCTTCAACACCAGGAAAATTAAGGCTGGTATCAAAAACCGACACAACTGTTACCATAGCATGGGATGCATCAACTGATAATGTGGCTTTACGCGGTTATGAGATATTGAAGGACGGTGTATCAGTCGGTACAACCGTTGCTGCAAGCTACAAAATTGAAGGCTTGGTGCCTGGCACCGAGTACAAATTCACAGTCAAAGCTTTTGATACATCCAACAATGTTTCAGATGAAAGTGATGTGTTTTGTGCAGTACCAAGGCTTCCTTCAGAGCCATCTAACCTTGAGGTAGTAGAAAAACCATATTCCGTAGTATTAAGCTGGAGCAATACGGATAGTGATGTTACAGGATATAAGGTTTACAAAGGCTCTAGTGAAGAGGACTTAAAATTCTGGACAAATTGCAATTCCAATAATATTGAGCTCACCGGATTAAATGGAGGAACAACGGTTTACTTCAAGGTAAGCTCAGTAGACAAATGGGGAAATGAAAGCATTAAATCGGCTGCAATAAGCGGAACAACATTAATTGACAGCAATGCTCCTTCAGTATCATCATTTGAACCTCAAGATAACTATAGAAGCTCAGGAAAAATTATTTTAAAGGTATCAGGTACGGACAACTATACTCTTGATAAGTTTATATTTGATTCCACTGCATAAACTCTTTTTTTACAATAGATGTACCTTGACAACTTCACGCAATAACCATTATTAGGAAAATATCAAGGGTGTTTTGCTAATATTTACTAATTTGGGGTCAGAAATTACCTTT
>Ga0208825_1001825_pt1 | contig 15278 bp, 11 predicted proteins | sample AD_UKC113_MetaG_FD_184450 | JGI IMG/M metagenome (GOLD analysis project Ga0208825, IMG submission 184450) | Active sludge microbial communities of municipal wastewater-treating anaerobic digesters from Hong Kong - AD_UKC113_MetaG (SPAdes)... | ecosystem: Engineered > Bioreactor > Anaerobic >...
CACTTGAATAATTTTTTGTAATTTTGCAGAACTTTTCGGGGATGTTTTGGTTTTGACAGCAAATCGAATCGGAAAGTAAGCACGCCGAGAGTCGTGATGCCATCTCGTTAATCACGGGTCACAAGCCGTAAATGGCGAAAACAACTTTGCACTCGCTGCGTAATTAAGCAGAGCTTTTTACGCTTAATCACCGCCGGCCAGGTCCGGCCGTGACGAGTATCCCGCCTGACTTTGTGCCGACTATATCAGGCAATGGGGTATCATTAAAGCCGGCTGCAGACATTTACTCCTCTAAGATGTCTTAAGAACAAGAGGATAAGCCTAGGGTAGCCTGTCTGTTGGCAGCCCTTGGATGAAAAACAAGAACAGACTAAGCGTGTAGAAAGCTTTTGGATGGTTTGTCTGGACGGCGGTTCGAGTCCGCCCATCTCCACAAATACCCTTGAAAATAAGGGAGTTAGGAGAATTTAACACAATTTTTAACACAATAGTTTGAATGGGAAATTTCATATCAGATGAAGTCTCCCATTTTCTTTTTTGTTGAATGATTTTCACCACAACTTTATCGTCAGTACGGAGTGAAAATCGGTTGCTGATTATGGTCTGGAGCTCTATTTCGGGATTAATGATTATATCAGCTTTTACAACTACAAGCGTGCCCATCAGGGAATCGGCAGGATAAGACCTGTGGAAAAATATGAAAATGCAGCTTAGAAATAATAATATTCAAAATGATTTTATAAACTTAAAACTCCTCAAGGTGGTTTAAATTAGGGGAGTATTATACATGAGTCAATTGCCTGTTGGAGCCACATTTCGGAATCTCTGTTGCAATGTTTCAAGAAAACCAAGTAACTCATTGAACTCCAGAGATTTTCCATAAATAAAGCTGGAACGCATATCGTTATAGTCCTTCTCATAGCTTGAAATCAGTTCCGCTTTAGGTACTATGGTGATTGTAGATGGCAATTCTTTGTCATAATCAACATAGCCAACATGGTAGAATTTCTTCCGATGTTCCACTATATCATAATAAAGAGTAGAATCATTCAGTGCCATATCTGCATAATGAGTATGTGAGAGTTTCTCCAAATCATAGAAATGGCGAGTCATGCGATAGGTTTTTGGTTCCTTCTTTTGATACTCTTCGCATAGTAGAAATGCTTTCTCTAAAAAAGTTCTTGCAGGACTTACTGTTTTTATGGTTTGGACAATGTCTGTATCTACATCTTCATCTTGATATATCTGCTCCACTAACGATGATATGCGCTTCATTTCGTATGGCTCCGCCATTGATAGCACATTGATTTCAATTTTAACGACAGGAACAGCATAGGCTGCTTCACTACTGTAGAGCGATGTGTATTGCACGAAAATAACAGACGGATCTTTGTCGTGAGGAACTTTGAGTGGTTCACCATTTTCATCAAGCTGTTCATTCTCGGCAATAACATTAACCTTCAGTCCTAAGGCAGCTAACTGCTCTTTCAAGTCCTCCTTAAATTCTCCAAAGATATAATCTTGTCCTTTCTCTCTAAGATTATGTAGTTGGGTATTACTCGAGCAGTTTGCACAAGACAACTTCTTCTCATTCAGGAAAAAGTCTCGTCCCAAAGCCAAGTCAATATCTTCACTGAATCGATCGATTATATTCCATCCTTTACTTAGGCTGGTGCCACCTTTGAAAAGCAAATAATCTGTTGCTTTGGTTTGAAACAAAGCGTATAAGACTGCCGTTACCCACCAATCCTTTTCAGCAGCAGCTTCATCTATGTGCTTAGAATCTACTACCCTTTGTATCATGGCTTTGCGCTCGTCTATTGAGAAATCAATCCATTTACTCATTGTTGCTATGTGTAATTTTAATATTCCTTTTAATAATTGTTCTAACCCAAACAGGAGCCAGTAGTAAGTCGTGTTTTATTGTTTCTGTTTCAGGTGTTTCTGATAATAATTGGGCAACTCTTTTCTCCACATTCTCGGTTATATTCTCTTCACCAATGCTTCGAAGAGCCTGCACCAACTCAGACATCAATTTTCCTTTATAAGCAAAGTTCTTAGGAGAAACGTGTTTTAGAGTTACAGTTCTATTACCTAATTTCAGCTTTCTAGAGGATCCAGTTGTTAAGAAGCAGGCATTCATTGGTACCTGTGTAGAAAATCCCAATCTATTAGCAGCCGTTTCACCTGCAGGAAAGACATCTGCCTTATCCCTCTTGGCTATCTCTGTTACAAGTTCGAAAGCCGAAGGATACACAACTCCGAATCGTGTCTTACGAGCTTTCACATATACGCCTTTCGCTATGCGAGTAATCAACCCCTCTTTCTCGTATTGAGCCAGAAGTTTGGTGACATATTCTACATCAAATTGAGGAAAAGAAGACACGAAAAACACCTCGCCATATTTAGCGTGGGTTATCTTTGCTCTAACTCTTTGTTCTACTGTCCTTTGCATATCATTTTTATCTTATATTAGGTCGGAATAATTGCATATTTTTCCGACCACAAAGTTATTGAAATATTGCTATGAGACAAAGAAATCTGTAATAAAATTATTTTTAGATTTCCTTTCCGTTTGACGCCAACCATTCCTCAATGAGCAGGTCTGCGATGTCGATGTGGGCATCGCGTTGTTGCTGGGAGGCGGTGCGCTGAAGAATGTCGGAAACTTTGATGTTGAGGTGCGGATATTGGCTGAGCTTGATGCGCCAGGTGTAATAGTAGTTCTGCATTGGACTGTCATTGTGTTTAGAATTTAAGTGCCTGATCAAATATGTTCATTGCCTGGGCTTTGGTCTTCTCGGCTATGTCGATGTATGGTTTCATTGCTTTGTAGTCTGAGTGTCCAGTCCATTTCATTACTACTTGTGGAGGAATTCCGCTTGACAGTGCGAAGCAGATGAATGTTCTTTTGCCTGCGTGTGTGCCTACGAGTGCCCATTTGGGATGGGTCTCTTCTATGCGTTGTCATGCTCGGTAGCATACTCGGGTGATGGCATCATTGAATCCACATAGTTCGCAGAGGTCTTTGAGGTAGTGGTTCATTTTCTGGTTGCTTATCACTGGGAGTGCAAGACCTCCTGCAATATTTTCTTCTTCGTATTTCTCCAGAATCTCTTTGGCGAAGCTGTTGAGGTCTATTGGCAGGCGATCGTTGGTTTTCTGTGTTGTAATGTAGATGTGGTCTCCTTGAACGTCGCTTTTCTTTAGTTTTGCCATATCTGAGTACCTCAACGATGTGAATGCGCAGAAGCAGAACATATCTCTGGTTTTCTGCAGCGCTCCTGCTTCCTGGACTTTCTTGGTGTATTGGTCTCCGTTGAAATCTGTTAGAGTAACTTCGGTGCCGTTGGTCGGAATCTTGTAGGTGTAGAGTCTGAGCAGTTCTTCTTTTGTCAGGAAGATGACCGGTTTTTCAAGGATCTTGAATTTCGGGCAGTAGCGATTGATGTAGTCTTCTTTGCAATATCCTTTGCGTATAGCCCAATTGAGGAACCATTTAAGGCTGTTGAATTGTTTTTGTACGGTCTTTTCTTCAAGGCCGCGTTTGACTCTCAGGAATGCGATGAATTTGTTTATACCATCTTCATCAAAGTCTTCGAATGCTACTTTGGATGAATAGGCGGTTAGGTGGTGCCGGAATGTGGTCCAGTATTGTAGAGTGGCATATGACCATTGACAAGCGACACTCTGGTCCATAATGAATTCTGTGAGGAAGTCGAAGATGTCTTTTTTCTTTGCTTATCTGGTCAACTTTTCTGCTTTGCCACTTAGGAGTTTTCCAGAAGTTTGTTTAGTTCTTTTTCTGGCGGTGAGGTTTTGGTGCAGTTCACTTCGTATTCAGTGAACTCGGATTGAATTCTGCCCATTAGGGCGTTGATAACTTTTGCAGGAGTGCCTTTAGAATTTACACATCTCCCTTTGACTCCTTTTCCGTCTTCCCATGCCTCTTTAGACACAGAATGACCAATGCCCCTCATGATTCTGGATTAGCCAATGGAGATGGATACTCGGATAGAAAACTCACTCTTTTTAGTGGGTCTTGGGTAAAGATAAAATTTGACTGGCATAACGCTATTGTGTTAAATTTAGTTCTTAAGTTCTGTTCCTTTTAACACAATGTTTTAGTGCTATAAAATTCCTGCGTAGAGCATTGTGTTAAAAAATATTTAACATAAATTTAACACAATAGTTGGTATTATCCAAGAAAGTCTAATGCAGTTATTTACACTTAAATTATTGAAATAGTGAGGTTTACTCATTGTAAACCTTGTATGTGTTTCTAAATCAGCATACTGCAAGGTTTACACGCAAAAAGTGTGGCAGTAATGAGGCAGTAATGTTTTGCATCTACTTAGATAAGTAGAGATAAAAAATGTCCACATCTCAAAAATCCCCCTCCGAACTCAATTTTTTACCACCAAGACTGGTTGAAGGAGAACGAAGGAAAAGTCCATTTCATAAATAATCTGGGATTTTTTCCGATACAAACAAAATAATTTGGACTTTAATCGGTCGTTGATAAAACTTAATACCTTATTTTGTTCTTTTTTGTTTATACATTTTATAAATAAAAACTATGGATATGTATAATAATAGTAGAAAAAATAAAAATGATGATTCTGGGGCCTTATTGAAATTAGGAAACAACACTTCGAATAAGACCTTCTTATCAAGAACATAACACCCGAAGACAAAGAAAATATAGGCTATTATTATTCTTGCGATAAAGAAGTATGTGTTTTTATTCATTGAAATTAAATTACAAAAGTTCCCAAATAATTGCGCCTATCGCACCTAATACACCTCCGGAAGGTCCACCAGTTGCAGTACCAAAAGCCCATCCCCATACGACACTAGCTACTGAGTCATTTTGAGCCGCCTTTCCTATTAACGCCCTTTCTTGAGGAGTAACATAACCTTTTGTCATATTTTGGTTAGATATGGCTATTTCAATAGAAGCTACATACAAAGATAGTGACTTTATACAACCGTCCTTTATATTATCTTCAAAGTATAATTTATTCAAGTCATTGCAGAATATGAACGTAAAAAGGCAGCTTAGCAGAATTTAAAACACATTATAAACCTCTCTTGGTTTGCCAGGCGTTAGGGGTCAGAAGGACACTGAGAGTGCCTCCATATTAGAGAATTGAAATAAATTAAAAAAATACTCGGTTATTTGGATTTAATACAAAAATAAGTTTTATTTGTATGGTGTTCAAAAATAAACCTTAGCACATTAAATGAATAGTTTCATTTAAACTTCGTATTTAGTGATAATAAAACGAGGCAAAAACGGGACTAATAATGAAAAAACAACATTTCAGAAAATTACGTAACAGATAATAAGCATTCTAAGAAACAAATTATAAAACACTTATAAATTTACAAAAGTTCAGTACTGTATAATAAAGTACTATTTACAGGCTGTTGGTTACAATAATCATAGAATAATTATTATAATTGATTGTTTAATTAAAATTTTATATTAATCCAAAATGAGAAAAATAACATTATTTTCATGTATTTTGTTCTTGCTTGCAGGAACCTCAGTCGCTATTGCTCAAAATGAAGAGCATTCTGCCGAAATTTCAACTTCTGTTCCCGAACTCGCTAATTTTCACAAAATCATCTTTCCTATGTGGCATAAGGCATATCCGGCAAAAGATACTGCAACACTTAGAAAATTTGTTCCCGAGATCAAGGAAAATATGGCAAAAATTAATGCAGCCAAATTACCTGGAATTTTAAGAGATAAAGAAGAGCTTTGGAAGAATGAACTTGCCAAATTTAATACTGTAGCGGAAAATTACTATAAAGCTTGTGAGTCTAAAGATATGGATGCCATACTTAAGGCTGCTGAAAAGTTTCATTCGGCTTACGAGGGAATGAACAGAGTCATTAAACCGTTTGTAAAGGAGATGGATACATATCACAAAACTCTTTATGTTATTTATCACAAGATGCTCCCTGAAAATCAATTTAATGAAATTGCTTCTGTAATGGATCAGCTAATTGCTGAAGCAGATGCCATTACAAAGTTTCCTCAGGATCAGCTTGCTAAGCGTCTAAAGGATAATACTCCAAAGTATTATACCATCTCAAAAGAACTTTATGATGCTACTGTAAATGTAAAAAAAGTACTTGAAGAAAAAAATAACGATAAAAGCAGAGCAGCTATTGAACAAATGCACAAAACTTATCAAAAGCTTGAATCTGTTTTTGAATAATGGAGAAGATTATATTTATTATTACATATCTATTTGATTTCTAAATATTAATCTGCTCTTTTAATCTGCCTTATACATTATAGGAGACTCTTCTGTGATGCATTTGCATAAGTTTCTGTACAAAGACACTTTTTACCTTTGAAATTTCTTTCATCGTAATTTCTGCTCCATAAAGCTGATCATCTGTAACACGACTATCAACAACTTTATTTACCAACGCTGTAAGACTTTCCTCGGAAAAATCTGTAACAGACCTTGACGCAGCCTCAACAGCATCAGCCATCATTACAATTACTTGTTCCTTATGTGCAGGAAGTATGCCTTTGTATGTAAACTCGTCCTTATTTGCAGGATCGCCTCCTTGTTCAAGATATTTCTTATAAAAAAATCCTGCAAGAGAATGTCCGTGATGTGACAATATAAAATCAATTATATTTTGAGGCAATTTGGCTTTTTTAGCAATTTCTACACCTTTATAGACATGATTGATAATTATTCTTGCACTTTCAAGAGGTGTTAATGCTTCATGAGGGTTATTATTTGTATTTATCTGATTTTCTATAAAATACATTGGAGCTTCCATCTTTCCCACGTCATGATACAAAGCTCCCACTCTTACAAGCAAAGCATATGCGCCAATCTCTCTTGCTGCACTTTCGGCAAGATTAGCTACTTGCAATGAGTGCTGAAAAGTCCCGGGAGCAACTTCGGAAAGTTTTTGCAATAATGGATTGGTTGTGTCTGCAAGATCTCTGAGACGAGTGTTTGAAACAAGCCCAAACATTTTTTCAAATAAAAAGACCAGAGGATAAGCTGCTACAACAAGCACTGCATTCCACAGGAAATAGAGAAAATACCTGGAACTGACTCCTGAAAAAGAGCCATACTCTATAAGTCTGAACGATAAGTAGGAAAACGATAATATAAAAAATACGACTAATGAATTTACAAATTGAAGCCATCCCCGGTTCCAGAATTTAAAAGCATATACAGCTACACTCCCCGCAATCACATTCATAAAATAAATCTCAAATCCTCTCTGGGCTATTAAAATCACGGGAAACATAAAAATCATGTAAATTGGAACAACTATCCTTGATGTAAAAAAAGAAGTGAGATAGAGTGCAAAAACTGAATATGGTATAATAAAGAGGAAGTCAACATTAATATGTTCTATTGTAGGTGTAATTATCACAATAATAGCCAATAGAAGAAGAATAAAATAGAGTTTGTTTGGTTCAGATAATATCTCTTTTTTTAAAAAGAAAAGTACAATTGTCAAAAGGACAAGAATACCGCTAATAAAAATAAAATGTCCAAGTTTTAATAACCAGAAATTTCCCGTGTAGCCCATTGATGCCTCATATTCAGCTTTATAGGAATCGAGAAGCTGTTCAATTTCAGCTGTAACTATTTCTCCTTTTGATACAATTAATTGGCCGGAATAAATCATTCCCTTTGAAGGTGAAATAAAGTCGATTGCATTTTTATGAGCTATCTCAGTTGCATTCTTATCCAATATAAGATTAGGAACAATAAGTTTCTCAATATTAATATCATTAAACAGCTTATTTACATCGAGTTTTGGAAATTGAGCAGAGACTGCAGATCTTAGAAAATCAATAGCACTTTTTCTGGTATAAACTTCAGAAGACGGAGTTTCGATATTATCTCCATTTTTTTGTATAATAATAACTCTATCAATCGTATTGGAATCAGGAAAACTTTGAACAACTCCCTTTTCATAGATTTTTTGAATACAATTGTCAATAAATGAAATTATCTCCTTGTCATTAAAATTTTCTGCTCTCTCCCTTAAAAGATTGGAAATATCATTTTGCACACTACTGGACCAATTATAATAAGGAACAATCATTGAAGCTTTTTGACTCTTCTCCAGATTCAGTTCTGCCTCATTTTTTAAAATCGGAAAATCAACAGGAGCAATTAAAGTTTCATACATCCATGGTCTCCCTCTTGTGTATTCATATTTAAATTTACCTTCATTCGGAATTAAAAAAGTCAAAATTACAGCAACCAAAAAAAGGCTTACAAAGAGAGCATTATCCTTAATATATCTTATCAGTTTCTTCATTTTATTAAAATAAAACCATCAGTTCACAAAAATAGTCTAAATTTGATTAAAAATAACCTGATATTCAAATAACAACATGAAAAAGAGTTTTGTTCTTCCTTTATCAGTAATTATTATTGGTCTAATAATATTTTTACCTTCAAAATTGATTCTTGCCCAAAAGATGTATGTTATAGAATCAAAAAACCTTAAAACCAATGATACTGTGCTTGTCTTTACACCTGACAGATGGAGCTCCGAAAAATCACATAACACTCCGGCCCTTTTTCTTCTTCATGGCTGGAGCGGGAACTGGAGAAATTGGGGTGAAAAGGTTGATTTACAAAAATTAAGTAATAAATGGGGATTTATAATTATCACCCCAGACGGATTTTATAATAGCTGGTATCTCGACAATATAGACAGCACAAAAATGCAGTGGAAAAAATTTTTTCACACTGAATTATATCCTATGATGGTGAAAGAATACGGATTGTCACCAGATATAACATTCATAACAGGTCTGAGTATGGGTGGCCATGGTGCGTTAAGCATATTTCTCGACGACATATCAAAATTTCGAGCAGCCGGAAGTATGTCCGGTGTATTAAATCTTCCTGACTCATTTGGGAAAGATTATCAATTACCTCAAGTAATTGGTGAATACCGAAAAGGTTCGAAAAATCTGAAAAACAACTCGGTAATTAATCGTCTCGACAGCACAGTACTTAACAGAGCATTTAAAGAAGGCGATAAAATCCTGCTTGCCACTTGCGGCTCACAGGATTTTTACGCCAAAAGTACTCTAAACTTTGCAATGAAATGCAACAAGCTTAAAATTCCATATATTCTGATAATGAGCCCGGGAAATCATAGCTGGACATATTGGAAGTTTGCAATAGAGCAACATCTTTTCATATTTTCCAGGATGGCCTCAAATACCGGAATCGGTTATTAAAACTTCTTTTCTATTAATGGTGACTCTTTCTGAATGGTCAAAGGCTTGTTAATTATTTCTATATCCTCAATCAAAATAGATTTTGGAGCAATTAACGAAGTTGGAATTGATTCCTTGTAAAGATAGTTGTAAACAGACTCTTCACTGGACACACCAAGTACCCTTTTCAATTTAATGAATTGTACTGGAGATATTTCAGCCCCTGTAACAAGTGTCTCTGAACCATCTTTTACAGATACTTTATATAAATACTGACCAGATCTGCTAGCGAAATTTCTGACAATATATGCATAATCAAGTCCTTCTTCCTTAGCTGCGTTCAACAGCTGTGTTTTAAGCGTAGTTGTAGTCTCACCGCTTGGAGCAGAAATTACTAAGACACCAGGTGCCAAAGAGTTAACAACATTTCTTGGATATACTCCAAACCTCATACTACCAGATGAAACTTTAATTTTTTTAGTCGGTACTCGTGAGCTAAGCATATTCTTCAATATTCCATTCTCAATCAACGACAGGTTTTTGATTGGAGCAACACCTTGTCCATCATAGCTATAAGCACCTATTAAGGAGAACCCTGCATAATCAGAAAGATCTGTTCTGTTTGAAACGTTCAATCTACTGTCAATCACCTTTTTCCCCATTCTTTCTTCTAATGGTTTCACGTTTTTTGCTTCACTCACATTCTCTGCTCTGGTAACAGAAGCAACTACCTGATAAGGATGTCTGAAAGCGAGTATTCCTGAAGGAGAAACAAGATTATCTGCAAATATTTTTGCAGATGCTTCATCTTCAAAAAGGACAGGTCCTAGATAATACTCTTCCATATTTGGCGCTTTAGCCAAAACTAAAAGTCTTTCGGCAAAATCTTTTACTGAGGATACAAGAAAATCTTCAGTTGGTAGTTTTTCGAAGGTTTTTGCATAAATAGTTTTTTGATCCTCAATAACCTGTCCAAGATTATTTCTGACACTGCCTTTGATAGATATAGATACGTAACTTACAGGCTCTTTTATTTTAGTTCCTTCAGATGTTAAATAGTAATATACAGTTTCAATTCCATCAATGTCTACAGATGAACCAAAAATTAAAGGATAATTACAAAAAACCCTTGAAAGCTTGTTTGCAAGATCATGATAAATAATTTTGTTAAGGTTGAACTCCGGAATAAGTGGGGTTGAAACCTCAGGAGTTGCTATTGGCAGCATATCAGGTAAAGCTTTCTCCTCTTCTGAAATTGTAGCAGTTTTAACAGCACTTTTCTTAGAATTATAGACCTCTACGGCAAATTTATATGCCAAATCTGATGTTTGCCAAAAACTATATCTTATCTGATCATAGCTATCATCTCTTGTCATGAGAGTATTTGAATTAATGCCATTACCAGAGTATGAATAATCACTAGAAAAATTATTGTCACCCACATAAAGTTTCACAGAATTAACTCTTTCTCTAGGACTCTCCTTGGTATACACAGTCGTGCCAAGAGAACTAATTACGGAAATATACTTATTATCAGCTATTGTGTACCCCACAAAATATGTCGGAGGGGCTCCGGGAAGTTTCAATTCATTTTTAGTACGATTCATCTCATCCTGCATTGCCTTAAAAAGAGATGCCTCATTTCTCTGTCCATAAACTAAAGATGAAAAACCAAGAGTGAGAAATATAAAAGCTCCTAAGGTTTTCTGAATATATTTTGTCAATTTCATTTCGCAAAAATTTAATTATTAAACTACATTATTAGATTACGGGCGAGGAAGAAGTGCAGGAGTCACAGTCGGCTTTGCCTTTTTCTGAAGTTCAACCTTGTTAACAAGAATTGTGGGAGATATAGCAGTGACTGGAACATTACCCGAAGATGCTCCACATGTCCCTGTGAATATCTCAAAATCTCCCCCTGCAGCATCAATATTAGAAAACATGGAAAGTGGTGTACCAATCATGTCGACACCTCTCACCAGCTCATCCTTCCTTCCATCAACATATATTCTGTAAACTTCAAGAGGAGTAACGTTAAATGAGTTCGCACCTGTTCTTCCTGTTTGTGTAAAACCACCAGTTACAGATTTAAAGAAATACCCATATTCCTTCCCTTGTTGCTTTGCCTCATCAATCAACATTTTTCTAAGTTCTGCATCACTTTTGTAATTATTGGTTTCAACTATAAGATTTGACTGTCTTGATGTAGGATCATATTCAAATTCAGCTCGTGCATGACCGTTTGACCTGAGAAATCCATTCAGCCCCGTACGTGTCATTAAAAAATTAAGTAATTTTCCATCTTTGACAACTTCCACTCTTTCTCCTCTTACACCCTGATCATCAAAAATATAATAGCCATTTAAAGGATTGCCATGATATTTTTTCATTGTCGGATCCATATATACACTCAGATTTTTAGGCAAAACGTATTCTCCAACCATATTCTTAAATGTTTGACCGTCAGAATCGCTTTTCATTTTCTGTCCCTCAACCCTGTGTCCGAAAATCTCGTGGAAGAAAACTCCACTTGCAGAACCAGAAAGAAGTGATGGACCGGTAAATGGTTGCACCAAAGGAGCAACTTTAAGTCCTGACAATTTTGTCGACATGGCATTGAGATCCTTTATTATTACCGCTTCCGATGGAAGTTCATCCAATGAAAAAGCCATATAGCTCTTATTCAAAGGAAGTTCCATACCATCATCTGCCATTGTGGTGCCTTTAATACTTAGAACTACATAAACTCTATTTTCTGCTATCTCCGCCCCTTCTGTAGAAACAAAATATTTTCTCCAGATCTTATAATTAAGAGTTGCATTTGCACCAATTACATCCTTGTTCTCTGCCAAGAGTGCAGTATATTTATTAAGCTTCTTCTGCCACAAATCAGTGTCGAAAGCGATCTTGTCAGCACTAAGTGCTGGTTCAAAGTATTTCTCCGCCTTAGCAGGAGTAAAATCAGGAGACTTATCTTCATTTTCAACCTTCACTCCACTCTTTGCCTTAGCTGCCTCATAAGTCTTTTTAGCATATTTGTAACGACTATTTACTTCTTCACGAATAGTCTCCTTGAAAGCATCAAGTCCATTTGTCAAATCAGACGGAAGTAAAATTGTAGGCGGACCCGCAAATCTGTTAGTAAGGACACCATTCTGTGTTTCATGGAAATTGTCAAATTCAGGACTTCCGATTCTCACTTGAGGAACAAAAATAATCTGTTTTTCCTCTTCCACACTGGTTGTAGCGCCCATAGACGATCTGACAGTCCTCGTGAAGTTATCAATCACCCTGTAATTCATGTAATAGGGAGGATACTCTCCCTTCTGAAGCGTAGCCATCTGGCTTTTTAGTTCACCTTTTAACAGGTCAAGCATCTTATCCTGAGCAGGAAGCAAGAGCGAGGCCAGCAAAGATGCCAGCAACAAAAAAATTTTTTTCATCGTAATTTGGTTAATATAAATCTTTTTTTTGACAAAAATTATCAAAAAAGGTTTAATCACAATTAAAATGATTCAAAATACTTCTTTGGAGTAAAAGTGAATTTTCCCAACAACAAGCCGTTTTTGTCATTATAGACATACTCGATTGTCACTTTATGATCTCTGTAAGGTTTCAAATCCTCATTATATCTGACAAATTTCAACAGTTTGGGTTTCATGTAATGCCTGAAACCAAGAGTATCGATTGAGTCTTTGATAAAATTGACCATTGTATAATTGTACTGAAATAAGGAATCCCCAAATACCACAGCACTGTCAAGCCTTGTTTCACTATCAATCATCATTGGAGATTTCTTGTTCAATTTATGTGCGGCTTTAGCCATCTGAACTTCAAAAGAAGGTCTTTTGAAGACTCCTTGTTGCACCATTATTACAGCAGATAAAACCAAAATAAGAATAATAATTAAACCAAAATGATATTTTCGTAAAGTTGTCCCCATGATAGTAAAATGAATATTCGACTAATAAATTCAAATATACATCAAAATACAATAACTCATCAAATCAGCTATATTGGAAAAAGTTTAAGCATTAAATACCTCTTTGCGCACAGTAACATTGTCAAGATTTTTCAGATTGATCTCAACTCCGATTCCTGGTCCTTCTGGAACTTCCATTGTACCATCTTGATTTACAACAAATGGAGGATTGACAATATCTTCTTTATAATATTTTTTACTTGCAGAAATGTCACCTGGCAAAGTAAATCCAGGTAAAGAGGCCAAAGCAACGTTACCCGCCCTGCCAATCCCTGATTCAAGCATACCGCCATGCCATACAGGAATTCCATTACTCATACAAAAATCATGAATCAATTTCGACTCTGTAAAGCCACCTACTCTGCCGGGTTTTATATTAATAATCTTGCAACTTTTCAACTCTACGGCAGCTCTTGCATCATCAAGAGAGTGAATACTTTCATCAAGACAAATTGGAGTTTTTATGGCACGCTGAAGTTTTGAATGGTCGTAAATGTCTTCATAACCAAGAGGTTGTTCAATAAGTGTCAGGTTGTATTCATCCATTTTTTTAAAAAGATCAATATCTTCCAAAGAATATGCGGAATTTGCATCTACTTGCAGCATAATATCCGGGAACTCTCTTCTAACAGCCTGTACCAGAGAAAGATCATATCCAGGAGCAATTTTAATTTTTATTCTCTTATATCCTTCTGCAAGATATCCCTCAATGTCTTTTATTAGTTCCGCTTCAGAAGATTTAATACCAATACTGACCCCAACATCAATTTTATCTCTTACTCCCCCAAGCATTTTTGAAAGAGATATATTTTTACTTTTAGCAATAACATCCCAAAGAGCTGCCTCTATTCCTGCTTTTGCCATCATATGTCCTCTGACTCTTGCAAACTCATAAAGGCCTATTGCTTCCCCGACATTTGCCACATTTTTACCCAAAAGAGCAGGTATTAAAAAATCACGCATTATGTGCCAGGCAGTTGATACTGTTTCGTATGAGTAGAAAGGAGTTCCCTCTGCAACACTTTCACCCCAGCCTGTTATACCTTCAGCATCTATCCTCACCATTATATGTTCTTCATCATACTCAGTCCCCATTGATGTAGTAAAAGGAGTTACTAGATCCATCTTTGTATGCCTGATTTCAATTCTTTCTATTTTCATAATATAAAATTTGTAAATTATTCCTTTACCCTTATTCTGATTACAGGATAAATTGATTCTGCCTTCATCAGATAGGAAAATTGAGGATATGTTGCAAGTCCTAATTCCGATTGAGGTTCTATGCCAATGATAAGCAGATGTCCCTTTAATTGTTTTGTAGAAACATAAATATATTCTCCTATATTAATAGAAGATTTCTGAACCACTCTCTCTTCAACATTAGGTGAGGCAATAATATCTCTCTCAAAATCAATTGAGTCTATTGATTTAATATATAGCTCTTCTATTATTGGGTTTTTTACTGAAAAAGGTGTTATATCAAATCCTTGTCTCACTATCCAATCAACTAGTTTAGAATCAGATTTAGGAATCAAATAGCCTGAAGGTCTATGAATTAATAGTGTAGGCACAACTTTAGGACGAAAATCATTAACAATAACTATCGAGTCTCTTCCAGTTTTGTATGAATAAACAGGCATGTTGAATTTGCTTCCATCTGCTATATGTTCCAAACGAAGAGGTATCAACGGTTCTGTGAGACTTTGCGTACGTCTTTGAGTCTCAATTATAGATTTCATTTCAATATAGTGCTCAGATACAAATTTTAGCATGAAATACATCCCTTGACTCTGAGAGTATGCTCTGTGTGCCAAGTTATCGACATATCCATCCTCACCATTAAGCCCTTCTTGAATAAATGAGAATGTATTCTGAATGCCATAACTTTGCCTGCCGTCATTTATATCAAAAGTGCTAAACCGAACATAATCAATATCAGGTGGACCACCGGGACTGTAAATACTATTGGATACTCCTTTTGACTCCAATTGAGATGATAAATAAGGCCAACACTTTTTCAGCTGATATTCACGAATTATACTGGAAATCAAA
>Ga0208825_1001829_pt1 | contig 15230 bp, 14 predicted proteins | sample AD_UKC113_MetaG_FD_184450 | JGI IMG/M metagenome (GOLD analysis project Ga0208825, IMG submission 184450) | Active sludge microbial communities of municipal wastewater-treating anaerobic digesters from Hong Kong - AD_UKC113_MetaG (SPAdes)... | ecosystem: Engineered > Bioreactor > Anaerobic >...
AAAAACCATACCCCGTAAACAACCGATACCTTCCTTCATAGTGGGCATAAGGCGATACACCCTAAAACTGATACCTCCGTAAACAAACAATGCCTCTGTGGTATCATCTATTGGGGGCTGTCTAAAAAGTCAATTTGAGCCAATTTTGCCATTGCGAAAACAAATATATAAAGCAATAAGCAATCATAAATTAACAATAAATAAGCACTCATTTTCATGCAAATTTCACAAAAAAGGACTTTTTAGACAACCCCGGGATGATTTGTCTGTAAACTCTTCACGGTGTTTCCATTTTAATACAGTTGTCTTGGTAAGATTAAACCGTTTCTCTAATAATTCAATACTCTCTTTCGATTTATTAATCATTTTTCTTATTTGAATTGTCGTCTTAACATTTCTGTGATATCTAGTTCCTGACATATATATCTCCTTTTTTTGCTTTTATAACATAAATTTTACTACACTTAATCTTATTGATTGATACTTATTATAACAATTCCTACAACCTACCGTCCCCTGACAACTACTCTAATTTCTTAGATGTCTCGTTTAGTATTAAAGGCATTTCGAGTATTTAATTTTATATAATTAAGCAGGAATATTTATTTTTTTAATAAGGGATATTTTTATGGATAATTGTTCTCGTAGGGATTTTTTATTAAAGACGGTATCTGTGGGTGTTGGTTTAAGCCTTTTAACAAAACGAAATTGTATGGCGGAAGAAACAGCAGAAAAACCTAATTTTATTTTTATTCTTGCGGATGACCTTGGTTATGGGGATATTGGATGTTATGGGCAGGAGAATATTTTAACACCGAATATAGACCGTATGGCGAAGGAAGGAATGTTGTTTACTGACGGTTATGCAGGCAGCACTGTTTGTGCCCCATCTCGCGGCTGTCTAATGACGGGTTATCATACCGGACATGCAAGGATACGCGGGAATGGTGCTGTGCCGTTATCACCTGAGGATATAACTGTTGCAGAAGTGCTAAAAACACAGGGATATGTTACAGGTTTAGTGGGTAAATGGGGACTGGGCGAAACAGAAACATCAGGAATTCCAGGGTTGCAAGGATTTGATGAATTCTATGGTTATTTAAATCAGGTTCATGCACATAATTATTATCCGGATTTTCTATGGCGGGGAACTGAAAAGGTTAAAATAGAAGGGAACACAATCTCAGAAACACCTGGAGTATGTGGCACTTGCACACAATATAGCCATGACTTATTTACAAATGAAGCAGTGGATTTTATAAAAAGATACAAAGATAGAAATTTCTTTTTGTATCTGGCTTTTACTATTCCGCATGCAAATAATGAATTAGGAAATGCTAAAGGAAATGGGATGGAAGTTCCGACAGATGAGCCTTATTCTGACCGACCCTGGCCTCAGCCTCAAAAGAATCATGCAGCGATGATAACGCGATTAGATGATTCTGTGGGCAGGATTTTAAATCTATTGGAGGAATTGGGACTGGATGAAAAAACAGTAATAATTTTTTCGAGTGATAACGGTCCGCATAAGGAAGGGGGAGCCGACCCTGAATTTTTCAAAAGTTCTGGACCTTTTCAGGGATATAAAAGGGCTTTGTATGAGGGAGGTATTCGTGTGCCGTTTATTGTGCGTTGGAAAAATAAAATTTCAGCAGGGTCGAAATGTGATACTCCCTGTGCTTTCTGGGATGTTTTGCCTACCCTTGCTGAATTGGCAGGAATAAAAGCACCGACAGGAATTGATGGTATTTCATTTGTTCCTCTCTTGTTTAGCGGGGATACATCTTCATTCAAAGGTAGACCGTTGTACTGGGAGTTTTATGAAGGTGGTTTTAAGCAGGCTTTGAGGGTTGATAATTGGAAATTAATAAATACTCCTGGAACGCCTACACCAGAATTATATGATTTAAGTAACGATAAAGCGGAGAAGAACAATCTTGCTTCAACCTCTCATGATAAATTTAATGAATTAATGGAATTGATTAAAAAGATGAGAGTTCCTTCACCCGACTGGAAATCCCCACTGGATTAATCTTTTCACATCACTCCTGGCACCACTACAAAAAACCTTATAACATCAAAAAGAAAGAAAACTTGAAAGAAAAATCCATAGATATATTTGTTGAGATGTGATTGTTTATCGCTCTTTATTTATTTTTGATATAGACTATATTTAATAAAAAGGCTCAAATTGACTTTTTGCAGTAACACAAGCAGTAATCGAATAAATTGAAATGTTAAATAATTATTGAACACACATAAAAACTTGACAATACAAAAAAATATGTTACACTAAGAAAAATAATAATAGTTTAATCATTTAAAAAATTTGTTAAAAACTTAAACATAGGAGAAAATGTCATTAATAAACATTTATCCATGTAGGGAATGTCAAAAAGTATATGCATCTTTTAATTCCCACAAATATTCTACTTTAATATATTTATTAGACCCGTGTAAAGTATTAGGTGTAGGTGGCATCCCCATTACCCCCTCCTAATTGTCCTGCATGTGCCGACCCATTAAATCCAATGTGTGGAAATTAAATGTCTGCGTCTATTATTATTATAATGAACAATAAATATAGGAGTTGACAAGATGAATTTAGTAGTATGTTTATTTTTATTAGCGGGTATAGGAGATGATTATGTTAATGTAGTAGCAGTGGAAACATTGGAGCGACTTCAACAGGTTATCTCAACTCCGAAGTATCAGCAGGCAACGGAATTGTTTAATAACGGTCAATATCAAGAAGCCTTTAATCTTTTGGCTGAAAGTGCCTTAAAGTATCCCGAACAGCAATCATCTTATATAACAGCAATGACAGTTCTTCGCCAGCAGACCGAGAAGGTTGAAAACCTTAATGAACAAGAAATGTTAGAAGCATATATGTCGGTTGGCGATGCAATTAGGAATGAACTCAGTCTGGATTCAAAAAAAATTCTACTACCCGATTTATCTGTAATTGCTGCTTTACAAAAAGACAAAGAGTATGCTTATGGCTACTTTGACGAACTATTGAAAGAGGTAGAGAATACAGAGGGCAGGAAATCACAATCTTATGGAGATGTAGTGTATAGATATTCCAGTAGTGCCCTTTCTTTGGGGGATTATCAGAAGTCAATGAGTTTGTTAGAGGACATAAGGAGAAATAAAGAAAATTATCCTGAAGGGTTAGAAGATAGAACAAATTTTCAATTATTCAATGTCTATAAAGGTTTAGAAAAGTTTGATGAGGTTATTAAATTGGGTGAAGAGTTGCGAAAAAAGTTTGGCGATAAAGAGATAAAAGATGATTCTGATTTTTCCGATTTATTAAATGTGTTAATGAACCTGGGTGATGCTTATATGACAAGGGAGAGTTATGATAAGGCGTATGAAGTTTATGATGAGGCTGTAAAATTGATGGAAAAATACAATCCCAGGGAAGAAATTCATAAAAAAGTTCTTGCCGGTATGTATAACTTTGCAAAGTCGCAGAGAAAATCAGCCATGCTTCATCTCGGAATGCCTGATGATACTAAAATTTTAAGTGGAGCAGAGCCATTTAACCAGATGGAAAAAAGTGACATGCCTAAGGAAATGATAGAGCAAATGAAAAAAAATCTCATAGTCGGAGAAACAAATAATACGGTGCAAAAAGTAAATACAAGTGCCCTTAATACTGCAACAAATAAGCCTCCTACACAAAAAACAAATATAGCAGAAAATACAAAAGATACTAAGTCCAATCCTTTTTTATTTGGTATCATTTTAGGTGTAATAATAGCCTTATTAGCCGTCTATTTAATAGCATTTCTTGTTAGAAAATTTAAAAGTTAAGTCTTTATTTATTTTAATCCTTGCGTTCCTGCAAAAAGTCAATTTGAGCCAATTTTGGTGGTTCAAAAACTTATAACTTCGATATAAAACAATAATATATCAATATGAATAGACATTGGTTTTTAGTCCAAATTTATAGAAAAAGGATTTTTGGACAGCAATTTACTTTCTTCCTTAATATTAAAGCCATAATATCGGACAAGAGGTGCTTTCACATAGAAAAAATGCCCTATCATTAGGGGAATTCTCTGAATCTATTTATTAATGCGTCTGATGGTTCTTTGGAACAGACGAAATCAACGCGGACAGTTTTGGGAGTAGGATAATTCCATGTATGGGTATCTACGCATGCTAATAAAGTTAGACCTGCCTCTTTAATTGCACTTAGGTAGATATCTATTGGATATAATCTTTGTCTAACAATTGACCAGCCTTTCCCCTGAATTAAAATACTGAGTGTTGCTATTTTTGTGTCTTCGTTATATGCCGATTCCCAGATTGCCTGAAAGTTTTTGTAATTTTCTTTCCATTTTGTATTGTTATAGTATTGTTTAACCATTTGTTCTGTTACACAATCAAAATAAAGGACGCCTCCCTTTCTTAATGCGGAAGCCATTGAATTGATAGAACGGTATATGTCCTCTTCATCTAATAGAAAATTGATAGAATCGAAAAGGCAAGAGATGATGTCAAAGTGGGCACAAAAAGGCAGAAATCGCATATCACTTACAAGAAATTGAGAATCTGGATAATTGTCTTTTGCCGTATATAGCATAGCAGGTGAAATATCCGTTCCAACAGAGTTCCATCCATACTTTGATAATCTATGGATTAGAGTCCCTGTGCCACAAGCAATATCGAGATGTTGCACTGGACGGTTTTCGCCAATGCCCATTATTTTTTGTGTAGCCACTAATGTTTGCTTCCACTTATCGTATTGGACACGATTCATAATCTGGTCATAATAAGGAGCCAATATATTGAATACATCATTTGACATTTATAATTTGCTTCCTCTTATATTTAAGCCAGTTCAGAAATTCTATTGAATATGGAGAAGGATTTCTCTTTTTTATACATAGTTGAAATCGTTCCTGTGCTGCGTAATACAATGCTTCTTCAAAGCCCTGTGTATTAAGAATTTTTCGAGTTTCCTCTGCCTGAGGATAATTTCTCAATGGTTCGGAGAAATCGGACAAATAGAGTATCTGCCCTACAATACCCAAATTTGCTTTTCCTGTGGTATGCCAATATATGGCTTCATATATTTCAGGGTCGTTTAATTTTAGTTCAGTAGATGATATATTTGCTGCAAGTGGCCCATGAAGTAATACGGGATATTTACTTTCATATTCAGTAATAGAAATACTCAATTCTTCTGCTTTTTTTATCATTTTTATATGAGAAAAATCACGACATAAGTCATGAAGAATTCCTGCAAGTGCAACTTTTCTTTTATCTACCTGTAGATTAGCGAATTGAATAATATATAAGCCATAAGAAGCAACCGAAATACAATGGGTAGTCTTCTTATTACTTAAATATGTTTGCACATATTCAATGAAGTAAGAGTAAGTGTATTTAATCTCATCTTCAATCTTTATATAGTCCTCGTTCATTGATATACCTTTCCACTTCTGTTGGCACTAAATTATGTATGTCCTTATTTTGTTTAATTAATGAGCGAATCTGGTGAGAGGAAATATCTTTTGGTTCAAAAGGGAGCCAGATTGTTTTTTTCAATATTCCAGGATGAATTTTTTGCTTTGCGTGATTAGGGCGGTTGGCTACAAGAAACTTATCAACTTTATTTATAATTTCCTCAGCCTGAAACCAGTTTGTAATATCTACTAAAGTATCCAAGCCTACAATTAAATAAATTCGGCATTGGTCATTTTGTTTTTCAATGTGTTTAATTGTTTCTATTGTATAAGAGGGTCCTGCATGGTCAATCTCAAACCTTGAAACAGAGAATCTCGGCTCATTTTTAGTCGCTAAAGTAAGCATGTTATATCGGTCTTCAGCGGAGGCAAAGACCTTTCCTTTTTTATGTGGAGGCATACCTGCAGGGACAAAAATAATCTGCGATAGATTAATATACTTGAGTGCTGTATATGCTAACTCAATATGGACATTGTGGACGGGGTCAAAAGTGCCTCCGTATAGACCTATATCTAATGGACTAACCACGGACCTGTCCATTTCCTCGAATAACAAACTTGAAGGTGGTAAGGCCTTCGAGAGCCATAGGCCCACGCCAATGGAGTTTGTTAGTGCTAATCCCTATCTCTGCACCCATTCCGAATTCAAAACCATCGGTAAATCGTGTTGAGGCATTTACATAAACAGTGGCACTGTCTACCTCATCTAAAAACTTTTCTGCAACATTGTAATCATTGGTAACTATTGCGTCTGAATGGTGAGAACCATAATGATTAATATGATAGATGGCTTCATCTATAGATGATACAATTTTAATAGAAAGTATTTTATCCAAATATTCGGTATACCAATCATCTTCAGTGGCAGGTTTGCAATCAATTAGCATTTGTGCTCTTGGACAGCCGCGAAGTTCACAACCTCCATTAATTAATTCCCCAGCAATTGGCGGAAGCAGTATAGGAGCACAAGATTCATGCACGAGCAATGTCTCCATCGCATTACATACACCCGGTCTTTGCAACTTTGCATTTATAACAATATTCTTTGACATATCTAAATCGGCATCTTCATGCAAATAGGTATGACAAATACCGTCTAAGTGAGCAATAACAGGAATTCGCGATTCTTCATATATGCGAGAAATCAATCCCTTTCCACCACGCGGTATGATGACATCTATATATCGGTCTAATTTGAGCATTTCGCCAACGGCAGAACGGTCTGTTGTGGAAATTATTTGAACAGCAAACTCAGGTATACCGCATTTTGTCGCTGTATCATTAAATATCTTTGCTAAGGCAAGATTAGAATGTATTGCTTCAGAACCACCGCGTAATATGCACGCGTTTGAGGATTTCAAACATAATGAAGCAGCATCAATTGTAACATTAGGACGGCTCTCATAAATAATACCAACAACACCAATCGGCTGGCGTATTCTGGCAATTTTGAGACCGTTAGGATGTATATATTGATTTTCAATATTCCCTACTGGGTCTGGCAGTGCTGCTACTACCCTTACACTTTCAGCCATAGATTGTATCCGTTTTGGTGTTAATTCAAGTCTGTCAAGGAAGGCTGAGGTTTGCCCCATTTCTTCTGCGTTTTTTAGGTCTTTTTTATTTTCTTTGATAATTGTATTAGTATTAGATTCTAATTCATCAGCAATTTCAAATAGTGCTTGATTTTTTGTGTTTTTTGAAACACTTTTCAGTTTATAAGATGATTCTTTTGACCTTTGTGCAATTAATTCAACTTCATCTTTTATGCTCATGTTTTTTCCTCCATAGTAGAATTGTCTTTAAATAAGAGCATGTTATCCCGATGTATAACCTCTTCAAATAACCAATTCTGAATAATGTTCCTTATTTCGGATGTCTTTTTACCACAAACTTTTTCAAGTTCCTCTTTATTTAAATTAGTAATACCTCTTCCTAATTCTAAACCATCAGGAGATATTATTGAAACACAGTCACCCTTTTTGAAATTTCCCTCAACATGTTTTATACCCACTGGCAGAAGGCTTTTACCCTTCTCTATTAAGGCTTTAACTGCACCTTCATCAATATATACCTTTCCTTTAATAGTCCTACCAAAGGCAATCCACGACTTGCGCTGTGAAATTTTATTTGTAGGCGGTAAAAATTGTGTAAATTTTCCTTTATTCTCTATTATGTTTTGAAGTATACCTCTGGTATTCCCATTTGCAATTATAGAAGGGATACCTGCATGCCATGCTATTTTAATGGCTTCTAATTTTGTTGACATCCCTCCAACCGCAGTGGGATTAACTGTATCATGAGCCCAGGAAAAAATTTCTTGAGACAATTTTTCTACAACGGGTATAAATTGTGCATTTGGATTTTTTTGAGGACTATCCGTATATAAGCCATCCACATTGGTAAGAAGGACAAGTAAATGCGCATTGACACGAACAGCAATTCTGGCAGATAAGGTGTCATTATCACCGAAACGAAGCTCTTCAACTGCGATTGTATCATTTTCATTAATTATAGGAATTACATTCTTTAATGAAAGAAGTTCATGTAAGGTGTTTAATATATTGATATAAGACACCCTATTATCTAAGTCCGACCTAGTGATAAGGATTTGTGCAGGTATAATCTTTTTATTACTATGAAATTGAAATAGTTTTGTGTATCTTTTCATCAGTTCTACTTGACCAATCGCTGCAAGAGCCTGTTTCATAGAAAGTTGCTGAGGCTTCTTATTCAATCCCAATAAAGACAAACCACAACCCACTGCACCTGAACTTACAATAATAAAATTTATGTTGTATTGCTTTTTTATCTCACAAATCTGTTTGGTAATTTGAGAAAGTGGATTTCCCTTTACCTCTAAATTCTTGTTAACCAAATCTGTCCCGATTTTTATAACAATAGTTTTTTTATCCATGTTTCTTCTTATCCCTGCTTTCAGCAATATTTTTTGCAATTATGTCACCTGAGTAGATAAGTTCATAATCGCCAATGTAAATTATATCCCCATCCTTTGCCTGAATTCTCTTTAAGGCACGGAACAATCCTAAATGAGACAGCACCTTTTGTAAATATTGCACTGCTTCTTCATTTTCCATATCTGTCATTTGCAAGGCTTGAAAAATTCTTTTCCCTTCAACACGGAAGCCACTTTGCTCCTTATATATCTTAAATGGTGCTTCATAGACATACCTTGTCTCCAAAGGTTCAGATTCTTCCATCTCGCTATTACGGGCTTCGTCTACAATGTGATAAATAGCATCTATTAAGGTATTAATCCCTTTTTTAGTGATAGCGGAAATGCCAAAAACAGGCACTTTCCATTCTTTCTTTTTTATTTGTTTATTGAAACTACTTTGATTTTCTGGAATATCTAATTTATTAAATACATATACCCTTGGCTTTTCTTTGAACATGGGGCTATATGTTTCCAATTCATGTTCTAGAATTTCTATTGTTTTTTCAGGGACAGGGTCACCCATATCTATAAGAAAAAGTAAAATCCGTGTTCTCTCAATATGCTTTAAAAAATCGTGCCCTAATCCTTTTCCTTCTGATGCACCTTCGATTATTCCTGGAATATCTGCAACTGTAATTGTTCTATACCCGGGTAAAGAAACAACACCTAAGTTAGGGGTTAGGGTTGTAAAAGGATAGTCAGCAATTTTAGGCTTTGCAGAAGTGATAGCCGATAATAAAGTAGATTTACCTGAATTAGGAAGTCCAACAATTCCTACATCTGCTATTAGTTTTAGTTCTAATAAAAATTCTCGCTCTTCTCCTTTCTCACCCTTTTCCGCAAATCTTGGCACTTGATAAGTAGATGTGACAAATCTTGCATTTCCCCGTCCACCTTTACCGCCTCTAACAGCCAGGAACCTTTGTCCATCTTCTTTCAGGTCTGCTAATATTTCTTCTGTTTCCCAATCACGAATAATCGTCCCGCAAGGAACAGAAATAATTAAATCTTCTCCACTCTTTCCATGCTTGTTACTTCCACTTCCGTGTGAGCCTCGCTGGGCAACACTGTGAGCATGATATTTCAAATCTATTAGTGTATGAAGTTTATTAGTTGCTTCAAAATAAATATTTCCGCCATCACCGCCATCACCGCCGTCAGGGCCACCTCGCGGCACATATTTTTCTCTTCGAAAACTTACACATCCATTTCCACCATTACCAGCAGTTAACCTAACTCGAACTTCATCAATAAATAATTTATTTTTGCCTTGTTGGGTCATAATAAAACCCTTTTAAGATAAAAACTGGCACGATTTGCACCGTGCCAGTTCGTATAAAAAATAATTCTAAAATATTAATTGTTAATCTCAGGCTGGTTAACATCCAAAGGAATAACATCTACACATTTCTTATCTTTTGCTATATAACGGAATTTTATAATTCCTTCTACCATCGCAAAAATAGTGTGGTCTCTGCCTAATCCAACATTTTTACCCGGCTTAATTTTAGTTCCACGCTGACGAACAATGATATTTCCGGGAATGACATGCTCGCCTTCATACCTTTTTACTCCTAACATCTTGGGATTACTATCTCTACCATTTCTGGCGCTTCCACCTGCTTTTTTGTGTGCCATAACTGTTATCTCCTCTTTATCTCAATATTTTATTAACTCTTAATCTCTTTTACAAGTATCTCTGTGAATAACTGTCTGTGCCCGTATGTGCGATGATAATTTCTTCTTCTCTTATATTTGAACACGCGAATCTTCTTATCTTTTCCATGTGAAAGCACTTGAACTATCACTGAGGAAGACTTCAACTCATCTGGATTTACAATCAATTGATTATTATCTGATAACAGATGAACTTTATTAATCTCAATCAAATCTCCCTCTTTCGCATTTAGTTTTTCAACGCGAAGTCGGTCATTGGGCTGGACTTTATATTGTTTTCCTCCACAACTAATAATGGCATACATTGTTCTTACACCCTTTCTATTTACTGTTTTAATTTCGCAATTTGGTTCATTATTATATCAAATATTATTATTGAATTTCGCCTTTCTTCTGTGGACAATATAAACAATGTGTAAAATAATCATCTGCCATTTCTCTTAACTCGGCTATCGCTGAAAGTGACGCAAGATAACTGCTCTTTATATTTCTCGGAGACGGCAGATTAATTGTAGTTGTTTGCAATTTTCCAAAAGCACCTTCAGCATAAACTTCATGAATGTTTTCAGTAATAGTTGGGTCAGCAATAATTCTGACTACGGTGTCTTTAGGTCCTACCCCATACAAACTTAAAGCACAGGCTACATTAATATTGGCTGGAAATGCCTTTGCCGCTTCAAACGCATTTCCTTCAAATAAAGTAACTGGTTTCTGTAAGCCGTTTAAATCTATATTATTTTCTACAAGATAAGGTGCTCCCATCAGGGCTTGAGGCGGTTTTCGCGTTGTGAGTATTACTCGATGTAGACCTGCTTCCATTGCACTTTTTATCCCATCAAGTCCACAAACCGCACCCGACGGAATCTTGATTCTAACATGATTTTCCTTCGCCTCTCCAATAAGACCTAAATTATTCAACAAACCACTTAAACTCATGATAAGACAATCTTTTCTATATTTGATACATGTGCGAACCACATTTTCAACTGCTGATGAAGAAGCACATTCAATAACAAAATCTGCTAATGAGACGGCTGTTTCTAAATCACAGATTTTTGCGTTTAAGTGAAAAGTCCGATTTAAGACCTTTGCTTTATTTTCATCAATGTCGCACAATGATACTATTTCTGCAAATATATTGCCCTTCTGAAGTGCAATACAAATATCTGCACCTATGTTTCCACATCCAATTAATGCCACTTTAAGTTTTGTCATTAAATAAAAGTCCTATGATATATAAGAAGTAAAAGATTGTATCAATAAGTGGGATTTTGATTAGGTTCTAATGATAACAAAAATAAAAGAACAACTTCAATACTTAACCACATAGCAAACTATTTGAGAACTCATACTAATAGAGGGTATTAAATTTTTGATAAAATATAAATCAGTATAAGAAGGAGTAAGAAATGAAAAGTTATACTGAATATTTGTTCTTTTGCACAAATAAACATAGAGAATACATTAATATTACAGATAAAGTAGAGGAAGTAGTAAAAAAGAGTGGAATTCAGGAAGGAATGATTCTTGTTTCAGCAATGCACATAACTGCGGGGGTATATGTAAATGACGCAGAAGAGGGACTTATTCGTGATATTGATGAATGGCTTGAAAAGTTGGCTCCATATAAGCCAGATTATCGCCATCATGCAACAGGTGAAACAAATGGAGACGCTCATTTGAAGAGTTTATTAATTCATCATGAGGTCATAATCCCCATAACACAGGGGAAACTTGACCTGGGTCCATGGCAACAGATTTATTATGCAGAGTTTGATGGACAACGAAAAAAACGATTAATTATTAAGGCTATGGGAGAATGACTAATGTCTACAACTAAAACATTCTTAATTGATTTTCAATATTTTATGCCAACTAAAATCATTTTCCAGATTGAGTCAATAAAGAAACTTGCATCATTGGCAATAAATTTAGGAGGCAAGCCATGTATTGTAACTGGTAAACAAAGTTCAAAAATAAATGGTGCTCTATCTTATTTATTGGACAGATATTCAAATGCAGTTGTGTTTGATGAAGTCGAAGAAAATCCCACAACGGATACATGCGAGAAAGCAAGTCAAATATGTAAAGACAATAAATGTGATTGGGTCATCGGAGTAGGAGGAGGAAGTCCGGTTGATGTCTCAAAAGTTGTTGCAGGTCTTGCAAATAATGACGGTCCCTGTGAACAATATTTCGGTAAAGACTTATTTAAGAAAATGCCATTACCTATCCTGGCTATTCCTACTACTTCTGGAACAGGTAGTGAAGTAACCCCTTATGCAGTGATAGTAAATAGGAAAGCGAATGCAAAGCAAACGATTACCGATTTTAAAATTTTCCCTATTATTGCTTTACTTGACCCGTCTCTAACATTAACACTACCAAAGAATGTTACCTTATCTACATGCCTTGATGCTTTAAGCCAATCTATGGAAGGAATAGTTTCTAAAAAGGCAACCCCCATAACCGATTATCTTGCTGTCAAATCCTGTAAATTAATATCACAATGGCTTCCTATTGTATTAGATAATCCCGATGACATAAATGCAAGATATTGGCTTTTGTATGCCTCTATGCTTTCTGGGATTGTCATTGCACAGACAGGAACAACCCTTGTTCATGCACTCGGTTATTATTATACATTGAATTATCGGATACCACATGGTATTGCTAATGCACTGTTTCTTATACCTATGTTTAAGCGAAATGCAAAATGGCTGCCTGAAAAAGTAAAAACGATTGTTGAAACTATCGGCGGTATCTTTAATGATAATGACCCTGAACAATCTATTGCCAATGTATTAAAATATTTCTTCGAGAAAATTAACTTTCCATATTATTCTGTCTACTGGGGTGTTTCTTCCGATAAATTAAAAATGTTTTCAGAAGATATATATAAAGATAAGTATCGTTTTCGGAATCAATATGGTATATTTACTGTTGAAGATTTATACAAGATTTTTAATGAATCATGGAACGAGATGAGATAAAACTATATTAAAATGAAACTGACAGGTAAAATATTATTACTCCTTGGTATTTTTTGGGCATTTCTATTGTTGGGATATATTTTTATCTATGACTGGGTAGTTAAACCAACCTTATCTCAATTTGAAAGAGATTTGGCATATAAAGAACTGGAGCGATTTCATAATGCGTTAGACGCAGAACTTCTATTCTTAGACAGAACCTGTGCTGATTATGCCTGGTGGGATGATACTTATGAATTTGTAATGAATAGAAATGAAAACTTTATTAGAGCAAATCTTCTTCCTCAGACTTACGAGGGAAATAATATTAATATGATTTTAATAATTAACAATGCAGGGGAGAGGGTTTTTGGCGAATGGTATAATTTTGAAAAAAAACAAACTGAAAAAATGCCCTCAGAATTTTCATCACCTAAAATGGCTTTGACTCATCCATTGTTAACTTTTAAGGATATTAAAGCGGGTAAGTATGGGTTAATTGTGACTAACTATGGAAATATAGCAGTTGCTTCAAATCAGATTTTGAATAGTAAGGTAGAGGGTGAACCACGCGGAACCTTGATAATGGGAAAGTTAATTACAGAGGCATTCTGGGAAAATATAAGTAAGCAGGCTATATTAAAGGCTAAAATTTATCCTTATAGTGAGAGAGAAGGATTGGTTTCGGGTGCTGTTGTTTATAAGACCTCTGATGGTAAAAATATATTATTGAGAGAAGATAAGCAGGGAAATCTTTTAGTATGGGATACTATTTACGATATTTACAATCGTCCTATTTTGTTAGCAAGTATAGTTCATCAACAGGATATCTTATTATCCAGTGAAAAGATGCAGTATCGCGGTATCGTAGGTTTCATTCTTGTCATAGTTTTTGGAATCATCGTGCTATGGATTGCAATTCAAAAGCAAATTATCTCGCCTATACAAAATCTGACCCAGAACATACGAAACTCAACCTATAGAGAAAATATTACCTCAATTCCCAATATTGATAGCAATGACGAAATTGCCCTATTAATTGTCTATTTCAATCGAATGGCATATAAAATTAATAAGTTGCTTGAAGAAAAATCAAAGTGGGCAGAGGAATTAGCCTTAAGAGAAAAATATTTTAGATTTATTATTAATGCTGTCCCCTGCGTTATTCTTGAGATTGATTGTAAAGGTTTTGTAAAGATGGCAAACTTAATGATTACTGAAATAACAGGGCTTAACCCTGATGATGTAGTAAATAAAAATATTTTGGATATATTGCCTCTAAAAAGTTTAAGTGATTTTATAAAAATAATAAGTCAAGACCCGGATACCTTGCACCATTTTGAAACTGAAGAACCTATTGATACCAGGGAAAATGAGAAAAAGTTTTTGCATATTCGTTTTCAGAAAAATGTAAGGGATGAACAGACCTTTTTTATAGGGGTTATCTGGGATATTACTGACCTGAATGAAATGCAGGAGAAGTTAAACGAGCAAAAGCAATTAGCACTTTTAGGCGAGGTTAGTGCAAGTCTAGCCCACGAGTTAAGAAATATGATTGGTGCTATTCAAAGCGGATTTCGATTGTTGCAGGATGAAACAAATGTGATACAGAAAAAAGTCATAACGCAAGAACTTGCTTCTTCTATTTCAAGACTGGAAGAGACCCTGCGAAATTTACTGGAATTTACAAAAAAATATAATGTTAATAAGACTCATGTTTCGATACGGGAATTAATTGAAGAACAGTATAGATTGTGCTTATTACAGGACCCAATAGGGGATAAGGTCTCTTTTACAATAGAAGGAGAAGCCATTATCCCTCTTGATGTTAATCTCTTTTCAAGAGCAATCTGGAATATATTAAAAAATAGTCTGGAATCAATGCCCGATGGAGGGGAAATATATGTTAAAATTTATGAACAAGATTACTTACAAATTATTGAGATAAAGGATAGTGGAATGGGTATCGAGGAAGAATATATGGAAAAAGTAGAAACACCATTTTTTACGACAAAAACGCAGGGCACAGGATTAGGACTTACAATGACTAAAAAAATCATTGAGAGCCATGGTGGAAAGTTACAAATCAAAAGTAAGATTGGCTCAGGCACATGTATATCTATAATCTTACCAAAGGAG
>Ga0208825_1001830_pt1 | contig 15204 bp, 13 predicted proteins | sample AD_UKC113_MetaG_FD_184450 | JGI IMG/M metagenome (GOLD analysis project Ga0208825, IMG submission 184450) | Active sludge microbial communities of municipal wastewater-treating anaerobic digesters from Hong Kong - AD_UKC113_MetaG (SPAdes)... | ecosystem: Engineered > Bioreactor > Anaerobic >...
AAAGATGTCTTTCGTAACACCAAAGCTGGTTTTGATGATTTAGTGATGGAACTCGCTTGCGGGTTACATAATTTCCGTACCGCTGAGCGCGCCCGCACAACTTAGGGCTTATTTCCGATAATGTCTAATATATTGTACCTGTATATGCCGTCTTTGACGATCTGGCCAAGGCCTTTCTCGAGCCAGTGAAATACAACCCCAAAATGACCGTGGCTGAAATCATGACGGTGGCGGTGGTGGCAGCCCGCTACTTCAATAATAACCATGAGCGTGCGTTGATCATGATGTACCAAACCGGCTACATTGCGCCAGCGCGCCGCTTGAGCGTGTCCCGCTTCAAGATGAGCCTTTCTATGGGCATTCGCCGGAACTGCTGGCGTATACCTGCGGCGGACCCGCCAGGCAGGGGACCACGCGCTTTTTTCGCGTCATTACGGCGTATGTGAGTTGGCATGGGGTACGGGTCACCCTGGCCCTGTTATTTGTGTTCCCCGAAAATGAACTGGCTGAGTTGGTGGCCGCGCCACTCCGCCGGTTGCGCATTTTAGGCTTATCCATTCAACGCTTGTATTTTGACAAAGGCTTTTGCACTATTCCGATCCTGCGCTATGTCGCGGCGACCGGGTGGGCGGCCATTTTTGCGTGCCCGATCCGCGGCAAACACGGCGGTACACGGAGTTTGGCCCATGGCCGGCAAGGGTATCGCACGACCCATACCTTCAAAAGCCAGCCCCACGGCACTTTTACGGCACCCGTAGCCATCACCCGCACGTACACGACTCATAAACGCCGACGGCGGGGAACCCGCCGCGCCGTCTGGCTCATGTACGTCGTCCTCAATGCGCCCACCCTGTCCCCCAAACGCGTCCGGCGACTTTACAAGAGGCGGTTTGGCATTGAAACCACCGGTGTATGCGGCAAGTGCGGGCCTGGACCACTTCCCGGAACGCCGCATTACGGTTCTGGCTGTTGGGCTGGAGTTTTGCCCTGCTCAACTTGTGGGTGGAATTACAATTACGCTTCACCCAAATCAAACGCCCTCATGGACCACGGAAACTAGACGTGCGCCAGTTGCCTTTACGCCGCATTTGCAACTTCATTCGCCGGGCGATTGAACGGCGCTACGATCCCTGCATTTGCATTGTTGCTACGGTACCTCCATTGGGAGTCTAATTTTGGATCTACTGAGTCTGAGAGCACGGCGAAGCCAATGGGGTACATATCGTAGACGGGCGTGAACGGGACGACATCGGAGATGGGACCCCAGAGGGTGGCCCGCTTCCGGAAGTCGTAGAGGCTCGGGGCATGCAGGAAGGTCAGGTCAGGAACGGCCATTCAGGACGCCTCCGGGTGGGGGATGATGCAGATGAAGCGCAGGGGGCCCGGGCCGGTGTTGCGGTAGCCGTGGCGCTCGTTCGGGGGGATGTAGAGGGCGACGCCGGGCCGCATAGGGGCTTCACCCCCCGGCCCTTCGGCAACCCCTTCCCCCTCCAGGACGAAGATTTCGTGCTCGTAGGGATGCTGGTGGGGGGTGAAAACGGCCCCCGGGGCAAACTCTATGACCCGCATGGCGAAGTTGGGCGCGCCCTCGGGCCGGCCGACGACCCAGCGGATGGTGATGCCTTCTCCGGCCGGCTCGGCCGGAACGTCGCGGTAATCACGAAACAACATCGCTCCTCCTATTCAACAGGATATGGGAGATGGTTCATCATCGGTTGCGACTTGCTTCTGCGTCTCGCCGCAATTATACCAGAAGAGGGAAATTTTGTGGATTCGGCCTGTGCGCGGTTACGCTCCAAAGGGAATAGCCCCCAAACATATGCATTTATTGGGCAAAACCTTTTCACTACTTGACAAAACTTCGGGAATACGGTATACTAAACCTGGAGGCAACGATGGCTGAGGAAAAATTGCCGGTGTTCAACCTGAAGGCTGTGGTTCAGGAGACTGGGGTGGCCGCTCCGAAGCTGCGCACCTGGGAGCGCCGCTACGGGCTTCCCCGCCCTGATCGCGCTCCCTCCGGCCATCGCCTCTACTCCCGGCGGGATATAGAGACGGTCCGCTGGCTGGCCGCCCGCCAGTCCGAAGGGATGACCATCGGGCGAGCCGTGGCCCTGTGGCGCTCGCTGGAGGAAGCCGGGCAGGACCCGCTGTCGGAGCACATCCAGCCTTCCCCGATGCAAACGAAGCGGGAAACGCTGGAGCGATGGCGAGAGGTCTGGGTCGCGGCCTGCCTGGCCCTGGATGAGTCCGCTGCCAATGCCGCTTTCCGTCAGGCCCTGACGCTGGCTCCTCCAGAGGTGGCCTGTATGGAGGTTTTGGGAGAAGGGCTGACCCGCATCGGCGAGGCCTGGTATCAGGGGCACGCGACTGTCCACCAGGAGCACTTTGCCTCTGACCTGGCCCTACGCCAGGTCCAGGCCCTCATCACCGACCTGTTTCCTCCTTCCCGTCCGGATTCCCTCCTTGTTGTTTGTCCACCAGGGGAGCACCACACGTTCGGCCCGTTGCTTTTCACGTACCTGCTGCGGCGGGCCGGCTGGCGGGCCTTTTATCTGGGGGCCGACCTGCCGGTGGAAGAGGTCACGGCTGCGGCACGCCGGACCGCCCCCCGCTGGGTCATCGCAACGGCTGCCCACCTCCCCACCGTCGTGGGAATCCAGGCGCTGGGGTTGTCCTTGCAGGATGTGGGGGTTCCGCTGGCCTTCGGCGGGCGCATCTTCAATCGGGTGCCTGCCCTGCGGACCCGCATCCACGGCTACTTCCTGGGCGAGCGAATGGAAGAAGCCCCGGCACGCCTGGAGGAGTGGGCCGTCCGCCCTCCTGCTCCCCCTGCTCCCGTTCCGGTGCCGGAAACATACCGGCAGGCTCAAATCCGGTATCTGGAGCAGGAACCATTCATCCGGGCGCGCGTCTTTGCCCTCCTGTTCCTCCAGTCTCTTACCTGCAACCTTCCCGACTGGCTGCGGGACTATTTCCTCTACCACATCCGGGCTGCGCTCATCCTGGGGGATATGGGGTTAGCGGATTTCTGCGTGGACTGGCTGCGGGGCCTGCGGGATGGCTTCTCGTTGCCCGATGGATGGGTAAAACCGTTTCTAATGGCATACCGAAAAGGGATTGAGCAACACCTGGGCAGGGAAGGCGCGCCGATACTGGAATGGCTGGACCGTCATATTGATGCCGAAGATGCATCCGGAAACTTTCAGGAGATGCAATGAGACGAGTAGTGATTACCGGTGGAACCGGCCTGATCGGTCGGGCACTGGCTGCAGAACTGGTCGGTGCGGGTTACGAGGTAGTGATCCTCAGCCGGAACCCCCGATTGGCATCGGGGCTTCCGGCGGGAGTCCGTCTGGAGCAATGGGACGCCCGCACGGCAGAGGGCTGGGGCTACCTGGCCGATGGCGCTTACGCCATTGTCAACCTGGCGGGAGAGAACATCGGCGCAGGACTCTGGACGGCGGAGAGAAAACGCCGCATCCGGCAGAGTCGCCTGGACGCCGGCCGGGCGGTGGTGGAGGCGGTAACGCAGGCCAGCGTCAAACCGCAGGTCGTGGTGCAGGCCTCCGGCGTCGGCTACTACGGCCCGCGCGGGGATGAGGAAATCCCGGAAGAGGCGCCGGCCGGATCGGATTTCCTGGGGCGTCTGGCCGTGGAATGGGAGGCTTCCACTGCTCCGCTAGGGGCGATGGGGGTTCGGCACGTGGTTGTGCGCACCGGCGTCGTCCTGAGCCGGGACGGAGGGGCGTTGCCCCGGCTGATGCTCCCGTTCCGCCTCTTTGTCGGTGGGCCGCTGGGAGACGGCCGCCAGTGGGTCCCCTGGATCCACATCGCCGACCACGTGCGGGCGGTCCGCTTTCTGCTGGAGGATGAACAGGCGCGTGGTCCGTACAACCTGACCGCCCCCAATCCCTGTACCCACCGGGAACTGGCGCGCCGGCTGGGGCAGGCCCTGGGCCGGCCCTCCTGGTTCCCCACCCCTGCATTTGCCCTGCGCCTGCTCCTGGGCGAAATGTCCGCCGTCCTGCTGACCGGACAGCGGGCCGTCCCCCGCCGCTTGCTGGAAAAAGGCTTCCGATTCCGCTTCCCCGACCTGACGGACGCGCTGGCCGACCTGCTGCGGCGCCCTCAGGCGGTCGGGAAATAACCGGCAACCGATCTGCAGGATCATTCCACATCAGGAGGGTAAAATGAACCAGAGTCCGACGATAGCCGAACTCTTAGACCTTCTGGAGAAGGGAGAGCGGCAAACCGAACGGTTCTATATGGGCCTGGTGGAGATGTTCCTCCACCAGCCCGACGTTGCCGAGGTGTGGTGGGAAATGGCCGCCGAGGAGGCCCATCACCTGTGGCTGCTGGAAAAGGCCAGAGAAGCCTTTACGCCCCAGCAGTTATCCCATCCGGCCGACCCGGGTATGGTAGAAGATGCCAGACGGCGCGCCGAGATAGACGTGGAGCGCCTGTTATCCCGGATTGAGACGCTGGAAGACGCGTACCAGACGGCCCACGAGGTGGAAAGCCTGGAGTTTGATGCCATTCTGGAGCCGATTATGCTGGACTTTTTCCCCAACGATGTCCGGAACAAACTGGCCCGTTCGCAACTGGAGCATCATACGAAAAACCTGGACCGGCTGCGAACGGCGGAATGGCGGCGCGGTGTTCCTGCGCGAAAAATTTTCCATAAAGAAGGGGCCAGATGAAGTGGATAAACGTGGCCGAAGATGCCCGCCTGAAAGAGGGCGAGCGGGAAGTCGTTGAGGTGGAAGGAAAGTCCATCCTGCTGATCCGTCACCGGGGCGAGGTCTATGCGATCGGTGCCCGGTGCCCGCATATGGGCGCGCCGCTGAAGAACGGCCGTGTCACCGACGATGGGAGCATCGTCTGCCCGCTGCACCGCAGCGCGTTTGACCTGCGCACCGGCGATGTGAAAGACTGGACGCCGTGGCCGCCTGCCGTCGGAAAAGTCCTGGGCACGGTGCGTCGCGAACGGGCCCTGCCGGTCTATCCGGTCCGGGTTGAGGATGGCCACATCTGGATAGGGATAGAGACGGAGTGAAGCATCGGCATTCCATCCCAGAGCGATCCATCAGGGCCCTCTGGTCAGCCATTGCCCTGCCGGTCCTCTTTGTCGCGCCGATACTGGCTGATCAGCCTCCCATCGGTCTGTGGCTCTGCTGGACGCCTGCCGATAGGTTCTCCCTGCCCTATCCTATCGGGCCGGTCGCCCTGTGGACTCTCTTTGCGTTCTTTTGCGGCTCCCTGCCCTTCTCCGTCTGGATCGGGCGGCTGGTGGCCCGCGCCGACATCCGCCGCTACGGCGATGGCAATCCTGGCGCGACCAACGCCTGGCGGGCCGGAGGATGGCGGGCGGGCGTTCCGGCCATCCTGCTGGACTATCTGAAAGGAGCGATCCCCGTATCTCTGGCCCATTTTTCTTATGGCCTCTCCGGCTGGGCACTGGTGCCGGTTGCCCTGGCGCCGGTCCTGGGCCATGCCTTCTCGCCGTTCCTGCGCTTCCGGGGCGGTAAAGCGGTGGCGGCCACCTTTGGCGCCTGGACCGGCCTTACCCTGTGGACCGGCCCGACGGTGCTGGGGCTGGCCCTGGGCCTGGCCTATGCTCTTAACGCCACCGACGCCTGGTCTACCCTTTTCGGCCTCTTCGTCCTTCTGTCTTACCTGTTGCTCTCCGGGGCATCGGCGCCGTTGCTGGCCGTCTGGGTCGGGAATTTCGCCCTGGTCTTCTGGAAACATCGGCGCGACCTGCGGACGCCTCCCCGCCTCCGTCCCTGGCTTCGTCGCCCGCTGGAGAAATGACGGTGAACGACTCCTGGCTCCCGCATCAGGTCAGCCTGGTCGGTTTCCTGAGCATCCTGTTGCTTATCGTCCTGAGCAATGGGGCCGTGCTGCGGCGATTGCGGAAGGACGCCGTCCCCTCGATAACGCCGCGCGTCTCCATCCTCGTCCCGACGCGGAACGAGGCAAAGACGGTCGTCCAGGCTGTGCGTTCGCTTCTGGATCAGGACTACCCGGACTTTGAGGTCCTGGTCCTGGATGACGCTTCCAACGACGGGACCGCCGAGCGACTGGCGACGTTGTCGGCTCACCACGCCCGTCTGCGGGTACTGAAGGGGAAACCGCTGCCGGAAGGGTGGCTGGGGAAGCACTGGACCTGTCACCAACTGGCCGGGGCCGCCACGGGCGACCTGCTCCTGTTCACCGACGCCGACACCCGTCACCATCCGGAGACGCTGCGGGCGGCCGTGGCGATGCTCCTGGAGGAGCGGGCCGACCTGCTGACCGCGTTCGTCCGGCAGGAGGTGGGCACCTGGGGTGAACGATTCATCGTCTCCACGGCCTTCTGGTGCCTCTTTACCTTTCTGCCCATCGGACTGGCCCACCGCGTGTGCTGGCCCTGGCTCTCGCTGACCAACGGGCAGTTTATGCTCTTCCGCCGCGCGGCCTACGAGGCCATCGGTGGGCACGCGGCCGTGCGCACCCATCCGGTGGACGACATCGCTCTGGGCCAGCGGGTGAGGCGGGCGGGGCTGCGCTGGCGGATTGTAGATGCTACGGCGTCGGTATCCTGCCGGATGTATCCCGGATTCTGGGCGGCGGTGGAGGGGTTCACCAAGAACCTGTTCGCCGTCTTTGACTTTCGTCTGGCCGAATACCTGTTCGTCTGGGCCTGGGTGGCACTGCTGACCTGGGAGCCGCTGGTGGCGATACTGGTGGGGACGCTGGGGATCCCTTCACCATTGGCCCTCTGGCCGGCGGTCCTGGCAGTGCTGGAACTGCTGGCGCTCTGGGGGATCGTTATGGCCCGGCTGCGTTTTCCCGTTTACCTGGCGCTGCTGTATCCGGTGAACCTGACCGTCTTTACCTTTGTCGCCCTGCGCTCGCTGCTCTTTACGGCGACCGGCCGGGCCACCTGGAAGGGCCGCCGATTACCCCGCCAGCGAATACGGTTGATTTGATTGCGGGATAAACGGTAGGACAGCCTTTCCAGGCTGTCTCTGGACGGGCTGGAAAGCCCGTCCTGCAATATCTGTAAGGAGGAAACTTGATTCGCAATCAATGGTACATCGTTCTGAACTCTCGCCAGGTGCGGGAAAGGCCTGTCGGTGTGACCCGTATGGGGGAGAAACTGGTCTTCTGGCGGGATGGCGAGGGGCGTGTGGTCTGCTTTCAGGACCGCTGTGTCCATCGCGGCGTGGCTCTCAGCGCCGGAAAGGTGCTTCCCGACGGCCGGCTTCAGTGCCCTTTCCACGGCTTTGAATACGATTCCGCCGGCAGGGTGACGGCCATCCCGGCCAATAGCCGGAGCACGCCGGTCCCTGAACGCTTCCGCGCCTACACCTATCCCACTTACGAAGCCCACGGTTTCATCTGGGTCTGGTGGGGCGATAACCCGCCCGACGATCTCCAGCCGCCCCGCTTCTTTGACGACCTGGAAGGCTTCCGCTACGCCGAAGTCATTGACCCCTGGGAGGCTCATTACAGCCGGGTGATTGAGAATCAGTTAGACCCTATCCACCTGCCCTTTGTCCATCACAACACCATCGGCCGGGGGAACCGCACCATCGTGGACGGCCCGGTGGTCCGGTGGCTGGACGCAGACCGTTTCCGGGTGGACGTACGTAGCCGAACCGACGACGGCCGCCCACCTTTGCAACCGGAGGAGGTGGATGTTTCCGGACAGCGTTTCTGGCTGGAATTTATCTTCCCCAACCTGTGGCAGAATCATATCTCCGACGACGTGCGGGTGGTAGCGGCCTTTGTGCCGGTGGACGAGGCGCACACGCTCCTGTATCTCCGTTTTTACCAGCGCTTCCTCACAGTGCCGATCCTGGGGGACCTGGTGGCGCGGCTGGCCATGCCCTTCAACGTACTGGTGGCCCATCAGGACCGGCGGGTCGTGCAGACCCAGCGCCCGAAACCCAGTGCCCTGCGCGGCGACGAGCAACTCGTCCAGGGCGATCGGCCGATTGTGGAATATCGCCGTCAGCGTCAGGCCCTGATGGATTTGATGGAGGGATAAGGTACAAGCAATGAACAACACAAAACGGCCTTTGGGGCTTCTGTTCGCTTTTGTCTTTGTGGACGTGCTGGGCTTCAGCCTGATCCTGCCGCTCCTGCCCTACTATGCCAGGACGTTCGGCGCGACGGCGGGCGTGGTGGGCCTGCTGTTGGGGGCCAACGCGCTGACGCAATTGCTGGGCGCGCCGATCCTGGGCCGCCTCTCCGACCGCTTCGGCCGCAAGCCGCTCCTGCTGGTCAGCCTGGCCGGGACGGTGGCCGGCTTTCTGCTGCTGGGGCTGGCCCGTTCGCTGGCGATGCTCTTCGCCAGCCGGGTCGTGGATGGCTTTCTGGGAGGCAACATCTCTCTGGCCCAGGCCTATATCAGCGATGTGACCGAGGGGAAGGAACGCAGCAAGGGCTTCGGCCTGATCGGTGCCGCTTTCGGGCTGGGCTTTATCATCGGCCCGGCGCTGGGCGGGTGGCTGGCCGGGGGCGGGAACTACGCCCTTCCAGCCCTGGTCGCTGCGGGGTTATCTCTACTCAACCTCATCGGCGTACTCCTCTGGCTGCCGGAATCGCTCCCCCGCCAGGAGAGGGAGCGCCGGGCGCGGGAGCCCCGCGCCGCCTTCACAGCCCAGGCGTTGGTGGAAGCGCTCCGCCTGCCCTGCATGGGGCCGCTCCTCCAGACGCAACTCCTGTACTCCCTGGCCTTCACCCTCTTTGAGACCTGCTTTGCCCTCTTTGCCCAGCAGAGGCTGGCCCTGGACGCCCGCACCACCAGTTTCGTCCTCACCTACGTGGGGGTCCTGGTCGTCCTGGTGCAGGGGGTGGGCATCCGGTTCCTGGTCCGCCGGTTTACCGATCGGCAACTCGTCTTCGGCGGGAGCGCTCTGCTGGCCCTGGCGCTCCTGGCCTGGGCATTCACACCGTCGCTCGGCGTGCTGCTGGTCGTGCTGATCCCGATGTCCCTGGCCTCCGGCGTGCTGCGGGTCTCGGTCAACACCGCCCTGACCCGCTCCGTTTGGCCGGAGGAGGTGGGTGGGGCGCTGGGGCTCTCCGCCTCACTGGGCGGGCTGGCACGGGTCATCTCGCCGACCGTCGGGGGATTCCTGCTGGAGCGGATCGGCGCCTTTGCCCCCGGCCTGCTGGGCGCGCTGCTGATGGCCTGGCTGGTTCCCTACGTCTGGCGGCGGGTGCTCTTCGTCCCGGACTTGGCGTGCCCCGCCCCCAGAGCTGGCTGATGGTTGCCTATGCGCATCGGCTATCCCTGCATCAACCTGAGCCTGGACTGTCGGCCCAGCCGGACATTTCGCCTGGCAGCCCTCTCCTGGGAGCGCCTGCGGGAGACGGTGGCGGGCAATCTGGCCTGCCTGGAGGAAATGGTCCGCTGGAACGCCGAACGGGGGCTCCTTTTCCTGCGGATCACCTCCGACCTGGTTCCCTTTGCCTCTCGGCCGGAGAACCGCTTCCCCTGGGCGGAGGAATTTGCGGCGGACCTGGCCCGCATCGGAGCGCTGGTGCAGGAATACGGGATGCGCATCTCCATGCATCCGGGCCAGTACACCGTCCTGAATTCTCCCCGCCCGGAGACGGTGGCCGCTGCGGTCGCCGACCTGGAGTACCACACCCTTGTCCTGGACCGGATGGGGCTGGACCGGACGGCGAAGGTCCAGATTCACCTGGGCGGTCGCTACGGGGACCGGGAGGCCTCCCTGGAGCGGTTCATTCAGACGGCGCGCCGCCTGGACCAGGGGATTCTGGCCCGGCTGGTGGTGGAGAATGACGAACGGCTGTACAATCTGGATGACTGTCTGCAGGTGAGCGCGGCGGTGGGCGTGCCGGTGGTGCTGGACGTTTTCCACCGGGAACTGAACCCCGATGGCCGCTCCCTTTCCGAGGCGCTGGCGGCAGTAGAGGCGACCTGGAGGCCGGAGGACGGCCCGCCTATCGTGGATTACTCCTCGCCCCTGCCGGGTGGACGCTTCGGGAGCCACGCCCACGCGCTGGACGAGGCCCACTTCCGCCGGTTCCTGGAGGAGAGCCGTCCGCACGATTTTGATCTGATGCTGGAAGTGAAAGACAAAGAGCGGAGCGCGCTGCGGGCACTGGAAGTCGCCGCCGCCGACCCACGGTTGCGAAAGGGCACGGATGAACGCAGGGAGACGCGGACATCTGCCCAATATAAATGATCGGGTAAGAATTTTTCTGGCATCCCGTCTATGATTCAAATGGACCCACTTCGCCCACGACGCCCAGCATACCGGCTATCAGCCCCAGGCGGTACCAACTCCCTGGCGCTGGAAGTGGGCCTGGAACGGGCCGAACGCCAACGGTCAGGTATCGGCAGATAAGTTCCGCCTGCCGCGCAACAGCCAGCCGGTCACCGGTGGGGGACGGGTGTACGTCGCCGCCGGCCTTAACGGGGTGTATGCCCTGAACAACGCCAACGGCCAGGTCGTGTGGAGCCGCAACAACCTGGGCGTCATCAACTCCACCCCCGCCTACGACCCGGTGCAGGACGCGCTGTTCGTCGTCTCGGCCAACGGCCGCCTCTACCGCCTCAACGCCGCCAACGGCCAGACCCTGGGCGAGTTCAACGCCGGCGCCACCAGCACGCTGCCCCTGCCTCCGGCGCTGGCCGGGGATACCGTCTATTTCAGCATGGGCAACGCCGTCTTGGCCCTGAACAAAGACACCCTGGCCCAGCGCTGGCGCTATGACGCCGGCTCGCCGGTGCACACCCCGCCGGCCTACTCTCCCGGCACGGGGACGGTGGTCGTCGTCAGCGAGGACCTGTACGTCCACGCCATCAACGCCACGAACGGCGCGCGCCGCTGGCGGGTCAAGCCCACGCCGCGCCAGCCCGGCGATCCCGGCGGCGACAGCGACTATGCCCAGGTCAGCAACGGCTGGCCGGTCATCGCCGAGCAGCACGGCCTGGTCCTGGTGCGCTATCGGCTGGACTGGCAAACTATGTGGAATTGGAATCCGGACCTTCTATTCACTAATGCCCAGATGCGCGCGTTTCTGCAAAACAACCCTGGGGATCAGCCACTTTTCGCCCTGCGCCTGAGCGACGGCTCAGCGGCGTTCATCCCCAACGTGGGCAATGGGGGCTTTGGCGACGGGGATTATATGCCGATGGGGCCGCTGCCGGTGGTCAAAACGTTCCCCGACGGTACGGAAATCGCCTACGTGGTGATGCGGGGCACCTGTCTTCAGGAGCCCTGCGATGGCCGCTGGGATTCGCGCCTGGGGGAGATGGTGCTGGACGACCAGACGGTGCCCGGCTATCTGGCCGGCTACGTCCGCTATATGACCAACACCTTCTTCCCCACCGACGAGCAGGCCTTCCTGACGATGGCCGGGGATCACCTCTTTGCCGGACATTGGGAAGCCGGCATCGCCCATCAGATCACCGACCGCTCCGATAGCCGCGGCAGTTCGGCGGACAATCCCATCCTGGTCAGCAACCTGCCGCACATCGCCACCTCTCAGGACCAGGACATCTGCGGCAGCGGCTTTCTCGCCAGCCATTACTGCGCCGCCGGTCTCTACAACACACGGAATTGGCCGGGGGGCTTTTACATCTACTGGCAGCAAGGGGCGGTCTATGACCAGTACTGGAGCGAATACGCCTCCTGGGTGGTGAGCAACACAACACCGTCTACTTTGTCAGCACCGACGGCGCGGTGGTAGCGCTGGAACAGGGCAATCCTGGGGCCGCCCGTGCTTCCGCGCTCCCCGTCGGCTTCCGTACGGCGAACGGTCTCCCCGCTCCCGCGTCGCCCCCGCCGCCGGCGCAACCGCTCACGCCCGGGGAGACGTGGGCATACGTGGGGCAGACGGTCACCGTGGAGGGACGACTGGCGGCGGTATTCAACAACGGCCAGGCGGTCTATCTCACCTTCCGCGAGCCGCACCAGGGCACCTTTATCGCGCGCATTCTCAGGCAGGACCGGCGCAACTTCCCGGCGGCGCCGGAACGGATGTACACCGCCGGCCAGGTCGTGCAGGTCCGGGGCAGACTGGGGTGGTATCAGGGTGCGCCGGTGATCGTCGTGCGCTCTCCCGCCCAGATCCGCGTGGTGGAACGTTCGCTTGACAGCGTGCCCGCAGCGAGATAAGATAGCCTTCACCAAAACGCTATGTCGGGTAAGCCGGGTAGGCAAAGGCACTGCTTTTGCCTGCCCTCCTACCCAAGCGTAGGACGGGCTTTCCAGCCCGTCCTTTCCAGCCCGTCCCGCGCAGGCTACAAGTGTTCGGATAAGGCTAGCAGGAGGCGCTATGGACACCGAACGCATTTACGTAGACAACCAACTCTTCCTCGGCCGCGTGGAGGAGCAAAAGCAATGGCGCGCCGCGCTGAAGGAGGTGCTCCACCCGCCGCGTGGCGAAGATTTGCCCTACATCTTTTTGCTCTACGGCGATGGCGGCATCGGCAAGACCACGCTCGCCAAGCGTTTCCGCGACATCGCGCGGGACGAGCCGCCGTTTGAAAGCGCGTTCCAGATTTTGTGGATAGATTGGGAAGACGAACGCCGCCGCACGGCGCGTCTGCTAGTGGACCGTGAACACATCAGCCCCGAAACGGTATTTGACATCATTCACGAACGCGCGGCCGCACAAAATTGGGGCGGCGATTTCGGCGCATACCAGAGCGCGGTCAAACTGCGCGCCGAAGCGGAGCAAAAAGCCGCCGCTGCGCTCGAACCGAGCGGCGAACGCGACGAATTTGCGGCGCTGCGTAGCGCAAGCGCGAGCGCGATTGCAAAAATCTTGCGCGTCGGTTTGCCGATCGGCGAGACGGGCGAGAACGTCGCCAAAGCATTTCTGGAGGCGGGCATCAGGGTGGGGGCGGAGCAAGCCGCACAGTTGCGCGCCGCGCTTGAACGTCGCCTGCGGGCGCGGCTCGACCCCAAACAGTACGAAATCTTTTTGAACCCGAACCAACAACTCGCCCGCGCGCTCGCCGAAGGGTTGAAGAAGGTTGCGGCGCGCAAACCACTCATCCTTTTCCTCGACACCTACGAAATCGTTGACCGCGCCGACCTCTGGCTGCGCGAGGTGATGCGCGCCGCCGGCCCGCGCCTGGTCTGGATCATCAGCGGACGCGACGATCTGGCGCGCAGCCGGCAATTCGGCACGGAATATTCCAAGGGCTATGCCGAAGAGTTCCCGCGCCGCCTGGTGGCGCGCGATCTGCTGCAACTGGCGCAGCAGGATGTGCGCGCCATTTTTGCCGATGTGGCGCCCGCGCGCCCGCTGGACGATGCGGCGCTCGCCGCGTTCACCCGCGCCACCCGCGGCATCCCGCTGGCGATCCACGAGGCGGCGGAGATGTGGCGGAGCGGCATCGCGCTGGAGGAGATCATCGGTGGGATTGACGACGCCACGCCGCGCGGGCAAATCGTGCGCAAGATGACGGACCGCTATCGCCTCCACGTCCCCGATGCCGATCAACCCGCGCTCTGGGCGCTGGCGCTGGCGCGCGGCGATGTGGAGATTTTGCGCGCCATGCTGCGTCCCGCCGATGACACGCCGTTTGACCTGGACGGATTGCTGCAACGCCTGGAGCGCGACTACGCCTCGGTGCATTACGAGCGCGCCCGCCTGCACGACGATCCCGCCTTCTTCCTGCGCCAACATCTCAAAAGCAAACTGCGCCGCAGCGATGACCGCGTGCAACTGCTCAACCGGCGCGCGGCGGAGGTGTTGCGCGCCCGCCTGGAAAAACTGCAAGCCGATCTGCCGCGCCTGGAAGACCGCTGCGCCGATGAGGATTGGGTCAAAACGGCGGTGGACCTGTGCGATTCCCTCTTTTGGCTGGACGAGAGTGAGGCCTGGCACTGGCTGATCCCGCGCCTGGTCGAAAGTTTAGCCTACTCGCGCCCGTTGCGGCGCGGCCTGGCGCAGACCGCGCAGAGTTGGGAGGATTGCCTGAGCGCGGCGGGCAAAAAGCGCGTCAAGGTGTTGCGCGCCGCCGACGACACGGAGCGTTCGACCGATGAGTGGACAGACTTGCTGGACGAACTGACGCGGCTGGAAAGGCTGCGCTATCTTCAAGGCGAGGGGGAAAGCGAACGCAGCGCAATCCTGGACTGGCAACGCGGCAAACTGCTCTACGCGCGCGGCAAGTACACCGAAGCGCTGGCGATGTACGAGCGCGCCGAGCGCGGCTTGCCCGCCGACGGCGAAGCGTTGAAAAAGCAGTTAGGCGAAGCGTTATATGACCTGGCAGGCAAATTCCTGTGGCCCCAAGACACGGGCAGTGCCGTTTATTCCGCAGAAGCGGAACGCATCTTGCCCAGGGTGGTGGAATGGCTACCGGAGAAGCAGGGCGCGTGGTATCGGTTAGGTGCAGTACTGAATCTTGCAGGAAAGAATGAGGCGGCGCTGGTGGCGTATCGGCGCGCGATTGAACTCGACCCGAAGGACGCCGCGCCGCACCACGGCATCGGGAACGTGCAGCGTGATTTGGGCAACTACGAGGCGGCGCTGGCGGCCTATCAGCGCGCCATTGAACTCGACCCGAAGTACGCCGCGCCGCACCACGGCATCGGGAACGTGCAGTCGGATTTGGGCAACTACGAGGCAGCGCTGGCGGCCTATCAGCGCGCCATTGAACTCGACCCGAAGGACGCCTACCCGCACCACGGCATCGGGAACGTGCAGGCTCAGTTGGGCAACTACGAGGCGGCGCTGGCGGCCTATCAGCGCGCCATTGAACTCGACCCGAAGTTTGTTTCTGCAATTGTAGGCATAGCTTCGACTTTGGTGCTAACAGGAAAAATGGCAGAAGCACAGAACATTCTCAGCCACGCCATCGAGCAATTCCCAGACAGTCAAGAAATCAAAGCTGCACTTTTGTGGTTGAAGATATTGCAGCCTGGGACAAATGCTGATGAACTATTGACAGATGAGGATGCTCTTTCATTACTAACCAAAATAGCTGACATTATGACACATGCCACACCAAGTCAGATTGCAATGATGAAGAAACAAATAGAACAACTTGTAAAGCAATATGATTTTCTTGCCAGTCAACAATGGGACTGAAATTACGGTATAGTATCTTGCACTGAGCGCCGCTCTTTAACAACATTCGAATCTGTATCTTCCTGGGACAAGCAACCATATTTGCGTAGCACATCTGTCGGCGCGGCAATGTGCGGCGGCAGT
>Ga0208825_1001832_pt1 | contig 15194 bp, 16 predicted proteins | sample AD_UKC113_MetaG_FD_184450 | JGI IMG/M metagenome (GOLD analysis project Ga0208825, IMG submission 184450) | Active sludge microbial communities of municipal wastewater-treating anaerobic digesters from Hong Kong - AD_UKC113_MetaG (SPAdes)... | ecosystem: Engineered > Bioreactor > Anaerobic >...
AGATGCAACAGAGAGCTTGGGAGCAACGTACAAAGGCAAATTTACCGGTACATTTGGTATCATGAATGCGTTCAGTTTCAACGGGAACAAAATAATCACTACCGGTGGTGGCGGTATGATTGTCACAGACGATGAAAAAAAGGCGGAACATTTGAAATTTCTCGTAAACCAGGCAAGAGACGTGAGCAGAGGGTATTATCACACTGAAATTGGATTCAACTATAGAATGACGAATTTAGAGGCAAGTTTGGGTTTGGCCCAATTCGAAAGATTACCAGAATTTCTCAACAAGAAGAGAACATTTGCTAAAATATACAAAGAAGGATTCAAAGGTAACGGCAAAATAACATTCCAAGAGTCGTACGAATATGCACAGAGTTCTTATTGGTTATCCTCGATAAGGATAGAATCGAATAAATCCATACCACAGATACAAGAAGAACTGAAAGAAAAAGGGATTCCAACTAGGAGAATATTTGTACCAATAGTAGAATTTCCACCGTATAGAGAATACAAGAAAGAGGAATACAAAAATGCATACGAGATATATGAAAAAGGGTTGAACTTACCAAGTTCAACGGTGAATGATGAAGAACAGATAGAATATGTTGTGGAGGTCCTGAGTAGTGTCATTTGAGGAGGATACTTCAACAAAAGAGCGAAGTACCATAGTGCTTGTTGGTGGTGGAGGTCATTGCGAGGTAGTTATAGACATAATCAAAGAAGAAAATCTGTTTGACGAGATTCTAATATCAGACCTACCTGAGAACTTAGGTAAGTACATACTGGATGTAAGAATAGATTATAGCAAGGTGAATGGTATAACTGCATTGTGGAGGGGTGATCTCCCTGAAAATAGAAGAGAAGATAACACAAATCAAAATTCCGTACGACACAAAAATTATTGACGCATTGAGAAAAATGGACCAGATAGATAAAAAGTTACTTATACTTGAGAAGGATGGTAAGTTCTTCTCTTTGATTAGTATAGGGGATATTCAGCGAGCCATAATCAAGAACTTTGACATAAGTTTGCCAGTGTACAAGATTGTGAGAGAAGATATAAAGGTGGCAAAGAAGACCGATAGTTTCGAACAGATAAAGGATATAATGCTAAAGTATAGAATGGAATTTTTACCCGTTGTGGAAAATGGTGAAATCTGCGATGTTTATTTTTGGGAAGATGTTATTGGCCCATCTAAACAGAGAATAAAAGGAACGATGGACGTACCTGTCGTTATTATGGCTGGTGGTAAGGGTACTAGACTCAGGCCAATAACAAATGTTATACCCAAGCCTTTAATACCGATAGGTGACAAAACCATGCTGGAGATAATATTCAGCAGGTTCAGTGAATATGGTGTTAAAAAGTTCTACCTTTCTGTCAATTACAAGTATGAAATGATACAATACTATCTTTCTCAACGTAATCTTAACGACATAAATATTGAGTACATAATCGAGGATAAACCACTTGGTACTGCAGGTAGTCTTTCACTGATGAGGGAGAAGCTTCAAGGAAGGTGGTTTGTAACGAATTGTGACATTCTGATTAATCAAGACTATAAAGAACTGTTAGACTACCACATCGAAAACGGGAACATATTGACTGTCATCGGTGTACTCAAAAGTGAGGAGATACCGTATGGAGTTATAGAAAAAGACGAAAACGGGAACATATTCAAAATAGATGAAAAGCCTGTTAGAAGTTATATTGTGAACTCTGGAATGTACATTATGGAAAGAAAAGCTCTCGAATATATACCGAAAGATACGTTTTTTAATATGACTGATCTTGTGAAAACACTTATAGATTCTGGAGAAAAAGTTTCCTACTTTCCTGTTAGTGAGAACTCATGGTTTGATATTGGAGAATGGGATAAATATCAAAAGGTATTAGAAGAATACGAAACACTTAAAAGAGTTTTTTAAGTGATTGGAGAATAACAAATGCCAGGATTTCTTGGGGAAATATCTACAGTCGACATTAAGAAAGGTTTTGACGAGTCGAATAAGAGTAGCTTTATAAATGAAACAATTGAGAACCAAAAATATTATCTTGAGAGAAGGACGATCAGAAAACTCGAAAATGATAAGGTGTTTAGTGAAGATGATGTGTATATAATCATAACTGAAGATGTCGTATTAAATTCTCTTCACCTTACTGAAAGATATAAGGCAAAAGGGAGCTCGACATTTACGATGATATTAGCAGAGTTACAGCAGTTTGATTGAAAAGTTGGTTCATAAAATATTTTGGAGGTACTAGAATGAAAGTTGTCAGTTTTATGGGTGGGCTTGGTAATCAGCTTTTCCAGTATGTGTTCTTAAGAAGGCTAGAACTTTTGTATGATGCTGAAGTAAAAGCAGATTTTTCGTATTACAAGACATACAGTGACACCATCAGGCAGCCTAGGATTTTGAATTTTAATGTGCGTCTTGATATGATATCTGATGAGGAACTTGCAATTGTTCTTCATTTAGACTTAAGAAAAGAAGGAAAGTATGTAAGATATAAGCTGATTCGTTTGTTGGAGAAATTGACAAAAAGAGGTTATTACTTTCATAAGGGAAGTGAATATGTTAATCCAGCCAGAATACTTAGTTATACGTATTATAGTGGTTATTGGCAATCATATAATTATCTAGTTGGAATCGAAGATCAAATAAGGAACGAACTCAAATTGAAGAAACCACTAAGCTTTAAAGCTCAAGATTGGATAGATAATGTAAGCAAAGGAAACACAGTGTTTGTTGGTATTAGACTAGGTGATTATCTTAGTAAAGAGAATGCAAAGATATTTCGATTCTTGGATAGTAACTACTACCTTAAAGGTATAGAAATTGTCAAGGCCAATGTATCTAATCCAACATTCATAGTTTTCTCGGATGACCCGAAAATGGCTAAAGAAAGATTTAGCACACTTAGCAGTGTGAAAAATCTTTTTTTCTTTGATGATGAGGTATCTGTTGAGGAAGAATTGATCATCAGGGCTAATTGTAGACATGCAATCATATCAAACAGTACATACAATTGGTGGGGAGCTTGGCTTATACCTGGAAATGATAAAATGGTTATAGCTCCAAAACAATGGTATGCTGATGGAAAAGAGAGTGACATTGTACCATCAGATTGGATTGCAATATAAGAAAGGGGAAGGATATGAAGATGAAAACAGCACTGATCACCGGCATCACTGGACAAGATGGGAGTTTCTTAGCAGAACTTCTTTTAGAAAAAGGATATGAAGTCCATGGTTTAATAAGAAGAGCATCTACATTCAACACAAGAAGAATCGACCATCTATACAAAGACCCGCATGAAAAGGAGGTAATGTTCTTTCTCCATTATGGTGATATGACCGATTCTACATCGATAATAAGCCTTATTCAAAAGATACAACCGGATGAGATATACAACCTGGCAGCACAGAGTCATGTAAAAGTATCTTTTGAAATACCTGAGTACACAGCAAACTCGGATGGACTTGGAACGCTCAGGATACTCGAAGCAATTAGATTGCTTGGTCTGACAGACAAGGTTCGTTTCTATCAAGCCTCGACGAGTGAGCTATTTGGAAAGGTGCAAGAGATACCTCAACGGGAGACAACACCATTCTATCCAAGGAGTCCATATGCAGCAGCGAAGTTGTATGCCTACTGGATAACGATTAACTACAGAGAAGCTTACGGCATATACGCGTGCAATGGTATTCTGTTCAATCACGAATCAGAAAGAAGAGGGGAGACGTTCGTTACAAGGAAGATAACAAGGGCAGCTACAAGGATATTACTCGGTACTCAGGATAAACTGTACCTTGGTAATCTAAACTCCAAAAGGGATTGGGGATATGCAAGAGACTATGTAAGAGGCATGTGGATGATACTCCAGCAACCCGACCCAGATGATTACGTTTTAGCAACTGGAGAAACGCATTCGGTGAGAGAATTTTGTGAGCGAACCTTTGAAAACGTTGGAATACAGATTGAATGGGTTGGAGAAGGTATAGATGAAAAGGGAATGATAAAGAGCATAGATAAAGACAAGATTCTATCGTTCGTTGAAAAGCTAAAGGAAGAACATCCAGACTTGAACAATTTTCAGCTAAGTTTGGATCATCTGGCATCAGGAATTCCTGTAATAGAAATAGACCCTAGATACTTCAGGCCAACAGAAGTGGACCTGCTCTTAGGTGATCCAACAAAAGCAAAACAAAAACTCGGATGGGTTCCAGAAGTAAGGTTTGAAGAATTGGTTGAAAAGATGGTAAAATACGACTTGGCACTTGCGATAAAAGAAAGGCACAGGAATGAAATGATAAAGGAAGGTTGAGATGGAAATGATGGAGAAAGATGCTAAGATATATGTTGCAGGACATAGAGGATTAGTAGGTTCAGCAATAGTGAGAAAACTCAAAGAGGAAGGATACACGAACATAATCACAAGGACACATTCTGAACTTGATTTGACAGACCAAAGAGCAACAAGAGAATTCTTTGAGAAAGAAAGACCAGAATATGTATTCTTGGCAGCAGCAAAGGTAGGAGGAATACTTGCCAACGAAACTCATCCTGCAGATTTTGCATATATCAATCTGATGATTGAGTGCAACATTATACAATCGTCATATGAAATAGGTGTAAGAAAGCTGCTTTTCCTCGGGAGCTCTTGTATATATCCAAGGCTTTGTCCACAACCGATGAAAGAGGAATATTTGTTGACGGGCCCACTCGAGCCAACAAACGAAGCGTATGCTATAGCAAAGATTGCTGGACTGAAAATGTGTCAGTACTTTAACAAACAGTATGGAACCAACTTTATCACGGTACTGCCAACAAATATTTATGGACTGAACGACAACTTCGATTTAAATACATCACATGTTATACCTGCATTGTTGAGGAAGTTTCATATAGCAAAAACCCAACGTCTAGAATCAGTTAACGTTTGGGGTACAGGAAAACAGAGGAGAGAATTCATGTATGTAGATGACCTAGCAGATGCAATACTCTACATCATGAATCAGTACAAAGATAATGAACCGATAAACATAGGTACAGGAGAGGACATAACAATACTGGAACTAGCTGAACTTATTAAAAAAATCGTAGGATACGACGGAGAAATTTTATTTGACGAAACAAAGCCGGATGGTACTCCAAGAAAACTTCTGGATGTCTCAAGGCTTCACCAACTTGGTTGGAAGCATAAGACAAGCCTTGAGGATGGATTGGCAAAAACATATAAGTTTTTTGTTGAGACATATGATGGGGGTGAAAAGAAATGTTTAGATATCCATTAGCAAAAGATACTTGGGACAATGACGAGATAGAGGCAATTAATGAGGTAATTAAATCGAAGAGATATACCATGGGACCTAAAGTTAGAGAATTTGAACAGAGATTTGCGGAGTATTTTGGTTCAAAGTATGCAGTGATGGTTAATTCTGGTTCATCAGCGAATCTATTAGCTATTGCATCATTGGTTTATTCCGGTAGGTTGAATCGTGGAGATGAGGTTATCGTACCTGCTGTATCGTGGAGTACAACGTACTTTCCACTGTATCAACTCGGATTAAAGCTAAAATTCGTTGATATAGATATTGAAACCCTCAACATGAATCTTAGTGAGTTACAAAATGCAATATCTGAAAAGACAAAAGCCATCTTTGCAGTTAATCTACTGGGGAATCCAAACGATTTTGAAAAGATGCAAAATATAATAGGTGACAAGAATATTGTTCTACTTGAAGATAATTGTGAATCCATGGGGGCAAGATTTCACGGAAGATATACAGGTACATTTGGATTGCTTGGAACATATTCAACCTTCTACTCTCATCACATTTGTACTATGGAAGGTGGAGTAGTTGTAACAAATGATGAAGAGCTATACCACTATATGCTTTCAATAAGAGCACATGGCTGGACAAGAGACATTCCAAAAGATTCAAAAATATACTCGAAAAGGGACGACGAGTTTTATGAACTGTTCAATTTTATAATGCCTGGTTTTAATATGAGACCTCTTGAGATGGAAGCTGCAATTGGGATCAAACAGTTGCAGAAGCTTGACATATTTGTTGATGAAAGAATTAGAAACGCCACAACTTTCAAAGAAAAGGTTAAGAATAATAAGAATATACTCATTCAAAAAGAAGTTGGGGAAAGTTCGTGGTTCGGCTTCTCAATTGTTTTGAAGGATCAGCTGGAAGGCAAAAGGGACGAAGTAATCAAGAGATTTAAAGAATTGGGTATAGAGACACGACCAATCGTTGCAGGTGATTTTACAAAAAACAAGGCCATTGAGTACATGGATTACGAAATTCATGGACACCTAATAAATGCAGATTACATTCACAAAAATGGCTTTTTTATCGGTAATAACGATTATAATGACGTAAACTTTGATCTTTTATTTCAGCTCTGATTGAATCCATTTTCAAATTGGTTTTTCCAACAACCAGTTGACTTATATCAACTACTACTACTATAAGGAAAACTCTTGCTTCACTCACAAATGTCTGTTTGTCTTTCAGATTTCTGTGCTAATCGTTCTGTTTATTCAGTTCTATCCAAGCTACTTTATTATATCAACTAGATGCGGATGAATCTCATAAACTACAATGTCCTGAGTCGAGAATGCTTCTCTCGATAATAAGATACAATATTCATCCCATGAAGTATTTGGATGAAAATTAAGAGAGTGATAAAATTCATCTTAGAGTGATGAGAAGTATGTACAACAGAAAAGTGTATGATCCTGAATTCAAACTCAATGTTGTCAAAGAGTATCTCAACGGTGATAAGTCTCAAGCGCAGATTTGTGAAGAATATTCAATCTCTCCAAATATGTCCTTCAGCTGGTTGAAAAAGTACAAAGAGTCAGGATACGATGATTCAGTATTCAATGTTAAGAAAGGAAGGCCAAAGTCAATCATTTCAGATTACTCAAAGATGCGTCCACAATTCAAGTCGAATGCGACAGAAGCGTATATTTCTTCTTTTACCAAGAAATAGGGCCACATGGAACATTAGGATACAAGACACTGAACGAATATGATAAAGGGCTGAGCAGAAGAGGAAGTATGGAAGATGGGCTGACGGTGTTGTGGTTGTGAAAAAATGAGATTCGTTTAATTATTCTCCAAAGTCAGAAAATTTAGCCGTTCTTGTGAGAAAAGAGTTGAAACTTTGTGTTGTGATTATAGAACGTGAGGAGGAATAAAATGAACAAGTATGGGAGCAATAACTTAATGGTTAGCATAAGTTGTCTAGCGTATAATCACGAAAAATATATACATGAAGCAATAGAAAGTTTTCTAATGCAAAGAACAAATTTCGCATACGAGGTGTTAATACATGACGATGCATCTACGGACCATACGGCTTCTATAATCAGGGAGTATGAGAAAAAGTATCCGGATATAATTAAGCCTGTTTATCAGAGTGAGAATCAATGGTCAAAAGGTGTTAGAGTAGACTTTGAATTCAATTATAAGCGGGCTAGGGGAAAATATGTGGCTATATGTGATGGGGACGATTATTGGACTGACCCTTATAAGTTGCAAAAGCAAGTTGATTTTTTGGAAAAAAATGATGAGTTCTCCATATGTTTCCATAGTATTCAAACAATTGATGAGAATGGTAATAAAGTAAGCATCGATAAACCGAAAAAGAGAGTAAAAAGAGTAACTGGACTTTCCGACATAATAAAAAATGACTATATAGCAGCTGTTTCCGTGCTTTTTCGTAATGGATTAATAAGTGATACTGATTTTTATACATTGTCTGAAGATCTATACTTTGATGATTGGATTTATCATATCTTAAACGCTGAAAAAGGGCTTATATACTTTTTTGATGAGCCTATGGCAGCTTACAGATTAACAAGAGCAGGGCTTTCCCGATCTACAGACAAAATTAGGAGAATCGAAGACAAGCTGAAATTTTATGGTAGGTTAAAGAACCGCTTTGACGATGAAGAGATTGTAAGAATTTGTGAAAAGGCCATGAGTAAGCTGGAAGTTGATCGTTTTATCGAATATGCGGAAAGAATGGGATTTAGAAATGCTAAGAAGGCTTTACCTGATATTAGTCGAGTTGATCTGATATTGTCATCAAATTTCAGACAGCTCATAAAAATTTTTTTATTACAGTTCTTTCCAAACAGGTATAGTCAGATCAAAGCGACATACAAAAAGCTCAAGGGTGTCAACAAGTGAGCACGATAAAGGTTAGGACTGTAAGAAATGTTCTGGAGTTTTTCAGAAATGTTGTCATCTCAGCTGATAAATCTTATTGTCCAGATTTTTCTAGGTAGATTGTTGCTTCCGGAAGATTTCGGATTAATTGGAATGATCACGATTTTTATTGCAATATCACAGTCCCTAATAGACAGTGGATTCAGCAGTGCCTTTATTAGAAAAAAGATATACCGGAATCTGATTACTCGACAGTTTTTATGTTAAACTTGGCGGTCTCCATATCAATCTATTTTGCACTTTTCGCTTCTTCAAGGACTATTAGTGGATTTTTCAACGAACCAAGATTAATTCCGATAAGTAGAGTCTTATCGACGGTTATCATTATCAATTCTTTCGGGATAGTTCAAAGTACCATGTTAATACGTGAAATTGATTTCAAGTCCCAGACAAAAATTACAATTATTTCGTCAGCAATATCTGGCGTTATTGCCATAGTTGCCGCACTAATTGGATTCGGAACATGGGCTCTGGTAATAAGGACCATAGTTGCGCAATTTATTCAATTGGTAATGTTTGATCAAATTAAAGATATGTCACCAATTTTTTTAGCAGCCATTTTAGCTGCAAGAGTAGCTTATTCCTTGATGTACTTCTTACATATTTCTGATATACTGTTACTACTAGTCCAGTTAATAACTGGTCTGTCGACGTATGTAATAGCTTGTCTCCTTTTCAAGATAGATGAGCTTCGCGAGATGCGGGATATTTACAGATTGCTAGTAAAGCCATAATGGGTATTCCGTTTAAAGTTAAATTATCTGTAGTGTAGCAAAGGCAGTAAAACTTGTCCACAAAACCTCATGAATGGAAGGTGGAAAGCGATGATAAACGTTACTAGAAGTATCATGCCAGATGTTGAAAAGTATCACTCGTATATCGATAAGTTATGGGATACACGATGGCTTACAAACAATGGTGAATATTTAGTACAGCTTGAGCAAAAGTTAGGTGAAAGATTCAGTGCAAATTGCGTCGCCGTTCCTAATGGTACGCTTGCTCTTCTAATTGGAATTCAGCTGTTTGATTTTGAGATTGGCTCGGAGATCATAACTACTCCATTCTCTTTTGTTGCTACAACTTCTTCGATACTGTGGCAAAGATACAAGCCTGTATTTGTTGACATCGATTCCGAGACTTTCAATATAGACGTCAGCAAGATAGAAGAGAAGATAACTGATAAGACAAAGGCTATTCTAGCAGTACATGTATTTGGTAATCCTTGTGATGTACAAGCAATCGAATATGTAGCCAAAAAATACAATCTAAGAGTCATTTACGACGCAGCTCATTGCTTTGATGTGTTTTACGATGGCGAATCCATATACAAGTTTGGAGATGTTTCTGCAGCAAGTTTTCATGCGACAAAGGTCTTTCACACAATAGAAGGTGGAGCACTTTTTTCAGATAACAAGGAACTAGCCGATAAAGCCAAGAGATTACGTAACTTTGGGTTTGATCAAAACGTAAACATCATTGATATAGGCATAAATGCAAAGATGAATGAATTCCAAGCAGCAATGGGATTGCTTAATTTGGAATTGGTAGATGAAGAAATTGAAAAAAGGAAGGAAAGATACGAGCTGTACAAAGAACTTTTGCGTGATGTACCTGTCAGATTTCAAAAGATGAATCCAAAATTGACGAAGTATAATTACATATACATGCCAGTTGTTTTTAAAACAAACGAGATAAGAGAAATAGCCTACAAAGCATTGTTCGAAAACGGATACAACACAAGAAGATATTTCTATCCATCATTGAACAGTTTATTTTCCAAGGAAAGTTGTCCTGTCTCCGAAGATATTTCCTCAAAGATACTGCATCTTCCACTTTATGGTGATCTCGAACTCGAGCATGTCGAAAGAATTTGTTCCGTAATAAAGAATACTTTGGAGGGATGAGATATGCAGACTTCATTTTATACGGAAGAGGAATTGAAGGGAATTGGTTTTGCAAAAATAGGAAAAAATGTCCTCATCAGTCGTAAGGCTTCGATCTATTCTGTGGAGCTTATTGAAATTGGAAATAACGTCAGGATAGATGATTTTTGTATATTGTCTGGGAAGATAAAAATCGGAAATTACGTACATATATCAGCAGGGTGTTACTTATTTGCTGGTGATGTTGGTATCGAACTAAACGATTTTTCAGGAATTTCTAGTCGTGTAACAATTTATGCGGTCAGTGACGATTACTCAGGGGATTTTATGACAAATTCGACTGTCCCTGAAAAATATAGGCATATCATTAAAGGAAAAATTGTTCTCGAAAAATACGTTCAAATAGGTAGTGGGTCAACCATCTTGCCAGGAGTCAATATAGGTGAGGGAACAGCGATCGGCGCTATGAGTTTAATTTCGAGGGACGTAGGAAGCTGGAAGATAGCTGTAGGGATTCCCGCAAAAGAGATAAAAGATCGCAGTAAAAAACTGCTTGAGCTGGAGAGAAAGTTCTTAGCTGATTTAGCTGACGGCACACTTGAGGAGTGATCAAATGAAAGGTATCATCCTTGCAGGCGGAAGTGGAACAAGGTTGTATCCAATAACCAAGGGAATAAGCAAGCAGCTTCTTCCAATATATGACAAGCCGATGATTTATTATCCGCTTTCTGTTCTTATGCTTGCTGGAATAAGGGAAATACTTGTCATTTCTAATCCTGAATATATTGACTTGTACAAGAGATTGCTCAACGATGGAAGCCAGTTCGGTGTCCAATTGAAGTACAAAGTTCAGGATGCTCCGAGAGGACTGGCCGATGCTTTCATTGTTGGAGAGGATTTCATTGGTGATGACACAGTTTGTCTAATTCTCGGTGATAATGTATTCTATGGCCAAGGGTTCAGTCCAGTACTCAGAGATGCTGCGAGGCTTCAAGATGGTGCTATCATATTTGGCTATTACGTCAATAATCCAAGTGAATTTGGTATTGTTGAGTTTGATGAGAATTGGAATGTTCTGAGCTTAGAGGAGAAACCCAAAAATCCAAAATCGAATTATGCCATTCCTGGATTGTACTTTTACGATAACACAGTCGTTGAAAAAGCCAAGAGTTTGAAGCCATCTCCAAGAGGAGAACTTGAGATAACGGATTTGAATAGAGAATATCTCAAGGAAGGAAAGTTGAAGGTAGAATTACTCGGCAGAGGGTTTGCATGGCTTGACACAGGGACGTTCGATGGATTGGCAGCTGCTTCAGATTTTGTGAGGACGGTGCAGCAAAGAACAGGTCTTTACATCGCATGCTTGGAAGAGATTGCTTACAGGAATGGATGGATCAGTAAAGAACAGTTGATAGAACTTGGCAAAGAATATGCCAAAACTGAGTATGGTCAATACATCTTGACTATTGCGAGGGATGAGAAATGACACTCTTAGTCACAGGTTGTGCAGGATTCATAGGGAGTAATTTTGTCTATTACTATCTTGAAAAGCACAAAGACAGAAAGATAATTGGATTGGATAAACTCACATATGCAGGTAATCTTGAAAACCTTTCAAATCTCACGCAAGAGCAGAGAGAAAGATTCAAATTCATCAAAGGGGATATATGCAATAGTGAATTTGTCGAATACATATTCCAAGAGTATGATATAGACGGAGTGATAAACTTTGCAGCGGAGAGTCATGTGGATAGGTCCATATATGATCCACAGATATTTCTAAGAACGAATGTGATAGGTACACAGACATTGCTCGATGTGGCAAAGAAACATTGGTATGTGGATGGTAAATGGAAGGAAGGCAAGAAATTCTTGCAAGTATCGACAGATGAAGTGTACGGCTCACTTGGGAAAGAGGGATACTTCACAGAAAGCACACCGCTTGATCCACACAGTCCATACTCAGCGAGCAAAGCGAGTGCAGATTTGATAGTGAAGGCATACCATGATACATACAACATGCCGATAAACATAACCAGATGCTCGAACAACTATGGTCCGTATCAATTTCCAGAGAAATTGATACCATTGATGATATGGAACGCACTCAACCACAAAGAATTACCGGTATATGGAGATGGGAAACAGATAAGAGATTGGCTGTACGTAAACGACCACTGCAAAGCGATAGACATGGTATACGATAATGGAAGAATTGGGGAAGTATACAATATAGGTGGGCACAACGAGAAAGAGAACATATACATAGTGGGAAAGATAATAGAAGTGCTGAGAGAAAAGACGAAAGATGAAGGGATAAACGAAGGGTTGATAAAGCATGTGAAAGATAGGCTTGGGCATGACAGAAGGTACGGAATAGATCCGAGCAAGATAAGGCAAGAATTGGGATGGGAACCGGAGACGAAATTCGATGAAGGGATAGAAAAGACGATAGAATGGTACTTGGCAAATCAAGAATGGGTGAGAAGAGTGATATCTGGGGAATATTTGGAATTCTATGAGAAGAATTATGGAAAAAGGAATGCTTAGAAAAGTATATTACATTTCAACATAGCTTTGCGATGCAAGGAGTTGAATCAGATGGGATTAAGGACATATGTCAAAAGTTTCTTTTCATTTTCCATTGGGGCTTGGATTGGAGCGTTGACTAGCTTCTTCACTACTCCAGTAGTTAGTTATCTGATAATTCCAGAAGAATTCGGTAGAGCGTCCATGTTCACGTTGGTTTACAGTATCCTTCTTACAACATGTATTCTCGGACTAGACCAAAGTTTTGTAAGGTTCTATTACGAAATGCCTCAAGAGAAAAGAAAAAGTCTCTTTTGGGAATGTATCTCTCTTCCACTCGGAAACTCTATCTTCGCTTCAATCGTGCTTGTTATTTTTCAAAATAGTCTCAGTAGGTTGCTGTTTCAAGATTCTTATCCAAATGTAGGATTGCTACTTTCAGTCAGCTTGTTAACAGGTATCTTGCAATCATTCAATCAGCTATCAATAATGATGCAAAAAAAAGGCTTAATGTTTTCAACGATACAAATAATCTCTTCTTTATCAAATTTTTTATTTACCGTTCTTTATGCAAAATTCATTTCGGCGAACTTTTATGCAGTGATATTTGGCCAGATTTGTGGAAACCTTGCCGGGTTATTTGTTGGTTTCATCTATGATAAAGCGAATAGGAACTTGTCAAGCGTATCATATTGGAACATAAAAAAATACATAAGATATGGAATACCTTTTCTGCCAGCTGCCTTGATATACTGGTTGTTTAGCTCGATGGACAGAATTTCTTTAAGACAATATTCTACATTCACCGAAATTGGCCTTTACTCGGCAGCATTTAAATTGGTTTCGGCTATGAATTTAATACAAACTGGTTTCACAACAGCTTTGGGTCCAGTTATATATGAAAGATATTCAAGTAATCCGGAAGATAAAGAATTTTACAAGAAAGTTTTTCTTACAATTTCTTTAGTTATGTATTTATTTGGCCTTGCATTGATAGGACTCAAAGATGTTATTTTTTTACTATTCTCGAAAACCTACAGGGAATCAGCATATATAGCACCATTTTTGTTGTTTATGCCCATAATGTATACCATCTCAGAAGTGACAGTTGTTGGAATAAACTTCAAGAAAAAAGCTTACTGGCATGTGCTTATCACGGTAGTGAGTACGTTAGCAAATTACATTGGAAATACTCTTCTGGTACCAATACTTGGTGGAAAAGGTGCAGCAATCTCAACGGGCCTTTCGTACATAGTATTGTTTGCAATGAGAACAATAATTTCCGAAAAGTTGTATCCGGTGAAGTATGATATATCAAAAATAGTTGTTGGTGACATAATCATGGTAGCCGTTGCACTGATAGGAACATTCAGAAGAGGCATGACAGCAAGCATATTATCGGCAGCTGTTGGCATACTCGTCATCCTTTGGCTGTACAAAAGAGAGGTTAAGTCTCTATTTTCAACTTTCAAAACTGAGTTTCTTGCGTCCAAGAACTAAATAATGATTCATACATGATACTGCAAATGAGAAAAGCAAGAGTCCAATAACTCTATTGTATGAGTTAAGTTGGAAAGAAGGTGGCTGTGTGTCGAAAAACGTTTACATCTTTGGTGCTGGAGCCGATAAGAATGCATATGAAGACATGCCATTGGGCAACGATTTTGTCGTTAGAATATTTGCCAATTTGGATGAGACAAAGAAGATAATAAAGGGAGAAACGCTTGAGAAGCAAACTTCTATCGATAACGAAGTTTACAAAAGTATTTATGAAAATTTTAAATCTTCAGTCTTGGATGAAAAGACATTGTCGAACTTTTTCTTTGACTGGAAAGGTCTGATAGCTAGTGTTGTGAAGGAAGGCATAAAGAAAGCTGACCATGGCTTAGTGAAACTTAACGAATCGAATAATAGGGATAAGAAGAATATTTTGGAATTTGAATTTGATAACTTCGAGGAATCAATTGATAAGTACAAGGAACTAATCTTAGACAAAGAGACTGGGCGTTTTATGATCGCACTTTTGGTAAACTTGTGTGGGGCTGACTTACTTGAACAACTTTCGGAAAGTACAATGAATAAAATGAAGAATAATATTCAAAAACAACTTGCACTAGATGAAAGTAAATCGGATGGAAACAAAGCTGAAGACCTTTTCTCGGACATCAATTTTCCTCTCCGTTATGAACCAGAGGACATAATTATCGCAGAAGTAAAATCTATAATCGACAAGATTATCAAAATACAGCAGGCCAGCGATAAGGGGAATAGGAAAGAGATTTCTAAGAACCTTCAAGACGTGTTTGAGAAACACGTTCTTCCCATCATAGATTATACCAAGATATTTGATGATGTCTATGAAGCCATACTAACATATCAGGAAGGATTGAATAAAGCCCGCGTTCTGAGGAACTTACACTTTCTTTTGACTATGTTATATACACTCGACAAATTGCAAACGAGTTACCACGCTAAAAGTACCGGTAATATAAATAATGATAGCTACTATAACCTTGTA